>Ga0228710_1002100_pt1 | contig 31016 bp, 14 predicted proteins | sample MedpolnodulmetaG_FD_177995 | JGI IMG/M metagenome (GOLD analysis project Ga0228710, IMG submission 177995) | Root nodule microbial communities from Medicago polymorpha collected in Santa Monica, California, United States - pink nodules | ecosystem: Host-associated > Plants > Roots > Nodule...
ATTATCACCTTAAAAAAAAAAAAAAAAAGCAATGATCATTGTCAAAAAAAATTACGATTAATTAATAGTAAAATTAATTATTATATTTCAATAACAAAATAAAAATAGTATAATTAATTAATTAATTAATATACAAAAATAAGAAAGAGAAATGCATAGGTAATATGTAACTGCCTCAAACATCTCCTAAATTTTCTGAACCCACAAATGACCATGAGGCAGTGAAGATGAAATCAGTTTTATATCATAGCTGTACTCTCTCAACAACAACACTGTACTTTACACTTCTTTTTCTCATTTCTCTCTCAAAATAAAGTCACCCATAGTCTTTTTTTCCCTTCAATCTCTCTCTCTCTCAAACCCTAAAACCTTGCAAAGATTCACACATATCTAGAAGATTTCTTTTATATACTTTCTTAATTCTAGCACACTGTCTCTTCTCTTTCTAAGGTCTCACTTCTAGATTTTCTACCTATATTTTCTACTTTCAAACATTCTCGTACTTGTTTGTCTTTAATTAACTAACCCTATTTATGTTTTTTTTTCTTGCAGATTTTGTATTTTTGTTAACATGGGAGCACTTAGCACATACTTCAACTATAATTGTTACCCTTATTATCAACCAGAAATCACTACTTTTCAACATCATGAACAAGAACAACTTGTGCAACAAAACCACCATTTTTCCTCTAACTATTTGAATGAAACTTCTCTTTTAGATGAAAGCTTCATTTTTCAAACTCCTTGTTTTTACTCAAATGAAACTTACCCTAACCCTTGTCAAGATCAACTACTTGTTGACTCCACTTTTTCTTCTCAAGATGATGGCTTTGTTTCAATGAATGAAATTTTCCCAAATGAGGAAGATTTCACCAATTACCTTACATGTCCAAAACGCCAAAAGCTATGCTACGAGGAGAAAAGAGAGGAACCACAACAAGAGCTTTTGAACTCAACCAATTTTTTTGTGGATGAGTTTATGACTAACCCTAACCCTTTTGCTTCCTTTGAGGCAGAACCCTTTGTTGCTTCAAAAATTGTTGATGTTGTTCAATGTGAGAAGAAAGTTGGTGAAAGGACTATCTCGTCGCAGAGTATCGCGGCGAGAGAAAGGAGAAGGAAGATAACTGAGAAGACACAAGAGCTTGGGAAGTTGGTTCCTGGTGGACCAAAGATGAACACAGCAGAGATGCTTAATGCTGCTGCTAATTATGTCAAGTTTCTTCAAGCTCAAGTTGGAATGCTTCAACTTATGGAAACATTTAGTAAGGTAACTGTTTTTTTTATTTTTTTATTGTTGCAATATTCTTATATTATTAGAGCTCATAATTGAAGTTAATTACTTTGTTTTGTGTCCTTAGGTCCTATGTAACACTCCAAGTGAATTTAATGTTTTTCTTTTGAATGATGTTTTTTGCTTTTTATGTTATGCTATGCTACTTTGATTTAGTTTTTGAGTTTATAATAATACCTAGAGTGTGTTTGTTAATTGCATATTTGGTTACTTTGTGTGAAGACCCTTGCTTGTAATCATTTGAGTACATGTCATTTGATAAAAAAAAATAAAGTACTATGTCATTTATTAATGTAGTGTTATTATGTCATGTATTGTTGTAAATATCTAAATGGATATTAATGCTATTGTTGTATATTTGGTTAGTTTTATCATTTATTGTCTCAATTTTGTCTTTTTTATATTGATTTTTTTCATACCAACTTTTACTCCATGAAAATATTTAGGAATTGTTATAAAAATTGACGGATTGAATTGTTAGGATTAAGAAAATGATGGTTACAGTGTGTATGTGTGAGAGAGATAGAGAAAAAAAGGGTTAAGGAAATGTTGCTCAGAAAGAAGAAAGAAAAAAAAAAAAAAAAAAAGGAAACGGTTAATAAGGAGAGGAAATGGTCAATAAAAGAGAGAGTATTTAGGAACAACAAGTGTATATCAAATGAGCTGGCTATGTAACTGTTTAACAAGGAATTTTCCAATATTTTTTTTAATTTAAATATTCACTATTTTTACTTTCTTTATTTTAATTTTCCCAAACACTTGGAAGGATACTAAAAAGTTTATCATCCCATGACATGATCCACCACCCAAAAATAAAATTAATAGTGTAAAATTTTTGTATAAGCTAAATTTCTAGTGTAACTTTATATAATAAAATTAATTACTTAATGCTTCAAATATTCATTCTCTAATTACTTTTATTAATTAATTTTGTTTATATATGGTGACCAAATAAATCCACACATATATTTGTCAAAAATATAATAAAAAGAATTCACATATATATCTTAGATTTTTTGCTAATTGATTATTTCAGGAAGAAAAGGAACCTCCTCCAAGTGAAGATCTACACAAATTACTTCTTTCTCCATTTGTTCAAGAGAAATTGTATTCAGAAGAAAAGTGCTTTGTTCCAAAAGAGTTTGTCATCACATTGAGCAATCATAATGATGTTCAATCAAAACCTACCATCCTTAAGGGTCTGAAACAGCTTGTTGGGACTGAGATTGAGAAGAAACCAAAGCAAGAATAGTTTTATTTTTATTCTCTATTGGTTGTTCTCTCCATTTTTTAGTGCGGCATAATTATTTCATTTTTTTCATTAATAAATATGGCTCTCTACTCATGAGCCTAACTTAGATTCAATTTTTTTGTTCTTCATTTTGCATTCAATTTTTTGTAGCACATTTTGCTTTAAAGAGGAACCATTTGTTGATTTATTTATTTATTTATTTTTGGTTTCATAAATTAATTTGATCATTTGTAATTGTATGGTTATTTAGTCATGCTCGCCAATAGTGAGGTACGTGAAACTCATGTTGCATGTATCCAGTCAATTCTCTACGTAGTCTACTAATTTTATCAGCATATTTTTTATAATCATATGATCTTATTTTCATCTTTAAGTATCTCACCTTGTCATGCGTGGCCCTAATCTCCTTAATTAGGATCATTCATTAATATCTCTAAACTTAGTACTAAAATTTATTTATACTCAATCGGTAAGATAATTATTTAAGGTGAAGATAATTTTGTTATTTATTTAATTAGAGTAACAAGCTGAAACAAAGTTTTTATTTCCTAGATTTAATGCTTGAAGTTTGAACCTTACTTATTTTTAAGAGGAAGATTTGAACCTTATTGGAAACTACTAACATCCAATATATTGTTTCAAGAGTTCCCTCAAAAAAAAAAAATATTGTTTCAAGAGTGGTTATTATTTGCTTGGGGTTTTGCTCAAAAATAATCTGCGGTGAAAAAAGAAGAGAAATGTTATGCATGGTATTAAAATATGTGAATCCATATTGAGATTGATTTATCAAATTAATTCTTACTCCATGTATTAAAAGTTTAAAAATATTTATATGATTTGTCATACTCATATGCCAACGTGAACATTTTAATTAAATCTTTTCTATTGCCAAAAAATCATGTTCAAGACTATGTAAAACTTTTTTACATGTGCATTGATTCAATCAAATTACACTAAAGTGTCATTTTTATATATTAATTCTTAAAATAATTACCTTATTAGTGTATACAATTAATATTTTTTTTGAAGAATTAATATTTAATACTACAAGAATGAGAATTAGAATATGTATGGACCGAGTTTCATGTCACTAGATTACTTGATCAAAAGAAAAAGAAATATATAGCACTAGTATTTTTGAAAAAAAATAATGCTAAAAAAAAGAACATAGAAGAGTTTTCTAATATCCCTAACTAAGATTATGTCCAAAATTATATCCCTAACTATAACATATATTCTGCATATATGTTTTATTGAATCTTACCACTTCACTCAATTATATTTTGAATATGCTCTTCGCTCAGTTATTACTCATATACACTTTTTTTTAAGGAATTTGCACATATACACATGTATATGTTTCTATTCCTCATGCCTTCTTTAATTTGTATGAGAAATTTAGAAATTGTTGAAGAAAAAAAATTAGAATATGATATAAGAGAAATTGTCCCATAAGTCCTAGTTCAATTGGCAAAAATACCGAAATTGTTACGCCGGACGTCTTGATCGGGGTTCGAATCCCGGCACCTCCACTGTGTGTTTGAGTTTATGATGGCTTTGCCATTTCTTCTATGTACCAAAAAAAAAAAGAGAAAGAAAAAAGTTACCCAAAATTTGAGAAAGAAATTAGAGAAAATAGATTATTGAAAAGAAAGAAAAACCGTTTTTTTACACTAACAAATTTTTGTTTTTATGGTGATGAATCACCAAGGAAACAGTTATTAATATGAATACTTGGTCCAATATACAAGACTTTCGGAAAAAGGAAATCCACATTCCACACATAAAACACAAGTGAAATGTGAAAATGGACCAAGTTATAAAAGTGGTGAGTTGGATTGGCAGTTATTCAAATTTTCCTTTTATCATTGATTTTAACTTATACGACACTAACTAAAGTCTAAAACCACACACCTCCTTAACAATCCTATCGTTGTTATTTTTGAGTAAATAGGCCATTTCTCCCTTGAAATTGTAAGTTTCATCGATTACCCTCCTGACGTTAACAAAACTTCAATTACCCTTGAAATTGCACAACGTTAATCAATTTACCCCTTCCGTCAAATTCTTTTGTTAGTCAACATGACGTTTTGCAAATACCCCCTAAAGTTTTACACTTATGTGCAAAATGCCCCCGAACTTAAAAATTTATATTATTTTTTTCTTTTTATCCTTGACTCAAACTTGAAGAGATAAAAATTTACAATTTATTTTTAGGTATAGATTTCAAAATAAAGCAAGTAATTAAGATTTAATTACTACTATCCAAGGAAAAATTAATTTGTACATAACAAGATAATTTGGTAAAATTTGTCAAAAAAAAAGATAATTTGGTAATCATGCATGCCAAGTACAATTTGTCACATTACAACATTACAGCGCATATTAGTGACAACAACATATGCTCAACTTGGTGGCACAATCTGGCCTCCACCGAGGACTTTCCTGCTACTGTACAACACAACTTATCATAGTTCTCTGGCTATGTATTTCACAAGTTAACAATGGTGACATGTTTCTCTAGCCTCCATTGAGCATATGTTGTTGTCACTAATATGCGCGGTAATGTTGTAATGTGACAAATTGTACTTCAAATTATTTTTTTTTCTTGGATAGTAGTAATTAAATCTTAATTACTTGTTTTATTTTGAATGTATGAAATCTATAGCTAAAATAAATCGTAGATTTTTATTTCTTCAAGTTTGAGTCAAGGATAAGAAGAAAAAAAATATAAATTTTTAAGTTTGGGGGGCATTTTGCACATAACTGCAAAACTTTAGGGGGGTATTTGCAAAACGTCATGTTGACTAACATAATAATTTGACGGAGGGGGTAAATTGATTAACGTTGTGCAATTTCAAAGGGGTAATTGAAGTTCTGTTAACGTCAGGGGATAATTGACGAAACTTACAATTTCGGGGGGGGTAATTGCTTATTTACTCTGTTATTTTTATAAGACACACATAACCGGATTAACTATAAGTATTATTGGGTTAAATATGTTTTTGGTCCCGACAAATATGTCAATTTTTCATTTTAGTCCCTCTAAAAAATTTCTTCAAACTTTAGTCCCTATGAAATTTCCAATCACTACTTTTGGTCCCTATTTTTAAGTTAGTTTTTGTATTTTTTTTTTCATGAAATTTAGCAGAAATGTGTAGAAAATTGTAAAAGTCTTTCTAAAAAAAGTTGTAATTTTATAACAAAATATAAATTAAATATGAATTTTTAACCGTAAAAAATATAAAAATCCATATTAAATTTTTTTTAGAGATTCTTATAATATTATGGATTTTTCTGCAAAATTTTATTCAAAAATATGAATTCTACATATGAGTTTACTTTAAAGGAGGGACCAAAAGTGAAGATTGAAAGAAAAAAAATTAGGGACTAAAAGTTGAAGAAATTTTTTAGAGGGACTAAAACAAAAAGTTGACATATTTATAGGGACCAAAAACATATTTAACCCATTCTTTTTAGTAGTATTGTTAATGGACATGGAAATATTCCATTTAATCACAATTATTCCAAAACAATAATATAAAGCAAAGATGCAAAGATAAATTAGGTCAGCTCAAAATAGGGGTGGGCAGAAAAGTCCCTTCCGGCCTGAACCGTCTGGTCCGTAAGGCTCATTCGCGTGCTGGTCGGTTCAAACGGTTATTTCGGGTTGGGCAGGTGAACAAATCCGGTTCTGGATGGATTACTACGGTCGGTTATGGGTGGGTGGTATGAACCCAACAGAGCCTGTATCCGACCGTATACTGCACATATTTATATTATTTAATTATTAAAAGTGATCATTTATGTTGTTTGGTTTATGAAGCCCATAATTTTTATCAAGCCCAATAAAAATCCAATCCACTGAGATAATAAACCCTAATTTCATCTCATTATCTCCCTCACACTGTAACACAACGGCGACACTTCTTCTCACTATCTCCCTCATGAGTGTTCTTCTCCATCTTCTCTCCATCTCTATTTATTTCATCTGTATTTTCTACATGTTGATTTGAAGAAACAATCTCTATTTCATATCAATCAGAAGTTTCATTCAAGTTTCAACTTAAGTTTCATCTCTGTTCTTTTTCTGTTTCAGAGTTTCATCCCTGTTGTTAGAAGCTTTGAAGAATCCGAACAAACCGCCCATATAAAATCGTCACCCGAAAAAACTGATATCGAACTTAACTGTAAGCTAGAACGGATGGAGATGGATGGTATAATCTCACCCACGATTGCCTTTGGGTTGGGGTTTTTCACCGGAAATTCGACTGTGGCCGACCAATGTCCAGCCCTAGCTCAGAATGTTTGAAAAGTAGATATAGCCCTTCTAACCCATTTTTTATTATTTTTAGAAAAAAAATTATTAAAAAATAGAGGTGTTAGAGAGTTGAACCACGAACGCGCCTTTAGTTAAAGGACTATCTACTGTTAGGCCATGCATAAGATTGTGCAAAATTAGCGACATATATAGTATATAATTAGTGATTTCGGTCTAGTATATAAAAAAAAGTTATTGGATAATATTATGGTGTGTTATAGCCACACTCAGCCATACAGTGGGTTCACCCCTGATCCCAATTCAGTCCATGACCCATCATAGACCGGAACATCGATCATTCCAAGATGAGGAAGACCCTGTAACAAAAAAGGTCAATCAAAATACAAAATAACAAGATTTCCTGATATATCAAAGTATTTACACAATAAACACTTGTGTGACTGTTCGAGAGAATTCATGAAAACAAGTTCATCAAAACAATAAGCACTAACATGAACATTAGGAACGACAGCGACATGTAGACACCGATAATGACTTAAGAAAGTAGAAATGATTGTAATATGTATGTGATTACAACATACAAGTTCCAATGTCGTGTTGGTGTCCATTGTCCAAAAACACCAACACGTGTCAAACGCTCAGACACGTCTTCAATCTGAAGTTTTGTTGTTCTAAAGATTGTTTCCTATAGTAGACCTGTCATATCTTGGGCCTGCCCTCCACATTAGGTACTACTTGGACCAGTTCATCTACACTGTCCCTATCATCTAGTGTATGAACAACCCTTCACAGTTCATGCACGCACCTCATAGTTCACACTTCACAACACTCTGATCATGTGTACTGTCACAATTCACTGCTCTTTTTTTCTATTAACTTGACCATTATAGTTTTTCTATTGATTACATAACTTATTAAGATTTGATGTTGCATTGTTTTCTCGTATGTTCATCATCGAATTTTGTCGTCATTTGACTTCCTTGTTGATTACGCCTTAGATTGACAGTGATTACCTGTATAGATTATTACTTTTGAGAATCAATCCTGAAAATGTCTTTCAATTTTGGATTTTTTATTGAGGATCGCTATCAATGGTAAAGCGTTGCCATTAATGATAGACATGGGCGGATCCAACAGGTTTGAGGGTGTGCATCTGCACACCCTGACTTGTTAAATTTAAGCCCAATATTCAAGTTTATTTCTGTTTTTCACACCCTGAATTTTTTTCATTAGCATCATTTGACCCATAAAAGCTCTATGTCTCTCACATCATATTATGTTCTGGGTGCAGCTTAGGGTTTGGTTACAGTCCATTAAAATTGAGCATTTAAAGGAAAAATATCAATTACCTTCTTGTTCTTCTCTTGCGGAATATTCTCCCTACAATTACCTTTATAATTCTTTCCATTTTTTATTTCCTTCCCCATATTCTTGGATTATTAGATCAACCATGTTTAGTTTTCCTTAAAAAAATAATTATGTTTAATTGGTTTTTCCCCTTTAGAATCCAAATCAACCTGACCTGTTACACACATGTATCTAGTAGCATCTACGGCCTCAATCTACCTCCTACTTAATTCGAAGAAAAAAAAGAGGAGAACATTAAAAGAGAGAAAGTAAAAAAACATGACAGTGAATTATTTTGTTTAGTTGTTTGGTATTGAAAATAAAATTTGTTGAAGTTTTTCCTCATTTGTGTGAGGAAATATATTTTCCATTTTACCATCAATAGAATAATAAAATCAATATTAAATATATTTTCTTAAAAGAAAATATATTGCCAACATTGGGCTAATTTCTCCCTAAAAAAATATTGGGTTAATTTAAGTAGAAGATCGATCACATATCGTACTAAGTCTTGCCCTTTTGGTAATATCAACCAAGGGTTTCAAAGTATAAAAAAAACTAAACTAAACACTATTGATTCTAAATACTTATTACTTTGCATTCCTTCCTACACCATTTGTTTATTGAAGTGACTGTTGGCAAAATTATGTGCAGGCTACACCTAGGGTCTCCTTCTTTCTTTTCTTTCATTTCAAAAAGCCTAAATATATAATTAATTTCAAAAAAAGAACCACAATACATTGTTGTATTTTTAATCTTAGTAAGAAAGAACCTCTTATTAAACCTCGAATTCATATTTGAGATGAAAGGTAAGAAGGTTATACACACACAATTGTTGAATTAGATGGTATTATTGCTAATTTATGTTGTATGACCAATAAGCTTTTTTGTTTTGTTTCATCTTGTTACCTATATATAAACAAATCATTGCCCAAAATCTTCACCCCCTCCTCAATCCCCTTCATTATCCTATACAAGCTTTTGAATTCAACATAATTTTAGTACATTTTGACCAATAATGGTGGAGGAGTTACTATAAATCGATAATTTAGTCCTTTTCCTTTGTTGTGTAAGATGTATTTACTATGTTCATAGACTTAAGAAGATCTAAGTAAAAGATTTAGCTAAATTGATATGTTGTTGGATTGTGCTTAAATTTTTTTGAATTGTTGTAATGGCAATTTAGGTCGTCGTCCCGCGATAAGATTTTTTTTATTTAGAATAAGATAGATACCTTATTTGGTGAACTAAAACTTATGAATGGTTTCGTAGTCATAATCGTTTCATAGTCATATTGAATTTGGTGAAATAAAGCTTAGTAACAATTGAGTTGGATAAGCTTGGATTAGCTTGGTGAATCGTTTTATGTTTTTTTGGTTAATTAGTTGTTTGGGGATTAAGGTTGTAGTTATAATAAGCAGTTATTAATGCCTAATTAACTTATTAATAAGATTGTGGTTATATTGGTTGTTTGGGGCAATCCAAATCTTATTGGAAATAAACTTACCTATTTTAATTTAGTGATGAGTCATATATGTATGTCTAATTTGGTGTACAAGGATTTATAATTGAATTAACTCACATATTTTTGAATTCTTCACTTATAAAAACATTCTAGAAATACTTTATGTATGACCACAGTATTGTTGTTGACCAATTGAGTTTTCTCTTATTATGTTGATTTCCAATCCAATGTCTTATTCATTTTATCTTCCTCTATTATTCTATATATATATATATATATCAGACCTCATGTGATAATTTTTTTACATTATTGTCTACTGCCTTGCATTATTGTCTCTATGGATTTAAATTCCGATGAAACATCACTCCTCATTCAATTGGAGGAATTCAATGGCAAGGTTGACATTAAGACTTAAGGTGAATTAGTGAATTTTAAATTGGAAGATGAATTTATAGTTTTGGCTTCAATTGACTCTTTGGTTGAAGGTGTTGACATGTGGTACAAAGATGATGTGTGAAGAGAATTTCCAAGGTATGTCATTCATAGTTAGATTTATAATATTATTATTTTTTATGTATCATTAGGTTATTGTCTATTAATTTATTTTAAATAAATTCTTAATATAGTTATGATGTCTTGGTCTATTATTACTCATTAACTCACAATGGTTTGTGTGTTTACACCTTTTTATTGATAATCAAAGGTTTAGGGTAAAACTTAAAGTTAGGTATTTGGATGATGGGACTGTATTCTTGATGTTGGATAGAGTTGTGAAAAATATGGCTTGGGAGATATCCATTTTGTTGGCTGCCATGGTATATCATGTATATAGATTGATAGATTTATATGTATACATGCACTTATATCACTCTCTCTCTCTCTCTCTCTGTGTGTGTGTGTGTGTGTGTAGGGTTTTGCTAGAAGACACCTTTTATGAAGGTGTCTTTTAGCAAAGCTATAACTAAAAAGTGGAAATCACACCTTGAGGTGTGGGTTGCTAAAAGACACTTTCATAAAAGGTGTCTTCTAGCAAAACCCATATATATATATATGTGTGTGTGTGTGTGTACACACACTCATAGATCTACAAATATATATGTCTCTAAAGGTTTATAAACATACATGTTTGAGTTCATAAAGTTTAGAGTTTTTATTTTGTAGAATGAAGGTTGCTCTCACTGTCTATAAGAAGTTGCTGAATTAAATGGAGAATTATTTCTTTTTAAAGTTCAAATAAATGTTGAGTTAGATTCACGATATTTCAATGTTTTGGAGATGTGTAACGACACATCAATGATCAAAATGTTTTGTGATATATACATATCTAACTCACATGAAAAGGTTAGAGATGTTACCGAGTATTTTGAATATATTAAGTATTATTATTGAATTGTCATCTCCCATCCTTGTGGTATTTATTCAAGCAACTAATTTGTTCCATCGTCTACAGAAACCTATTGGTTTGGACAATGATTAATTTGAACCAGCCACATGAAGAAGGCAAGCTGAAACCATTTAATGAAGATTTTAATAAAATTGAACAAGTTCCACTAGATAAAAGTGATAGCTTCGATGGTAAAAGGAAGATGGACAAGGGTGTTGATCATGGGAAGGTGATCAAGAGGCCAAATATCAATGGATAGTTCGACTCATTTTGTTTTAATAAACATATGTTGTATAAGTCCTTATATAGTAGTTTTTGTATTGTCAATTTAATAAGGGTTTGCTATCCATTTTTGTTATGATTATCATGTAGGATTTAAAAATTAAAACCTCGGGTATTATGTTTATTTCCACTGGTGATGTATGGTGTTTATATTTTGAATAAATGATAGATGTAACCTATATGATTGATTATCTAAGTTAATATAAAAGGCATTGATATTGTTTATTAATTCTTTGTCACTTTGTTTTTAATGTTGAGGTTGTCATTTGTTTTTAATTTGTCATTTTTAATTTTAAATCAGGGAGATATAATCATTACTTTCATATATTTTGTCTCTATGCTATGTGCTAGCTATTCAAGTTATGTCCCTTTGAATTTATTTATTGGACCACACTACTAATATTCTACCTTTTTTATTTTATTTATTTGATTTATCTCAATCTTATATTCATTGACAGTGACAAGTTATCACAATCATTTGTTGTTTAGTTTGATATGTAACACTCTACTTATTCATCAAAGTTATGCTTGCACGACATATAAATTTTTGTATCGAGTCAAGGCGCTGTATACTCTCCGTTAGTAGAATGATGGTTAATTGATTGTTTATGCTCATTATGCATTTGAAGGCATGTTTATTTAATAATTAGCTGTATTTTTTATTTGTTGTGTAGACATCGGGCATGACTCGGACACTGACACATTGAAAACGCGAATAGTTGGCAAAGATTAGACAATTAATACGTTATTATACGTTTTTTCTGAAGTATGACGTATGAAATTGCGTATTTTCGACGCTAAGACACGCCTAATCCGATCATTGTCCCTTTTAATTTTTTTCTTTTAAATCTACTTTACTTATGTTATAAGCTTTGAGTGTTATATTTTTCTTTGTCAGAGACTCTATCAAAATTTAGGTGACATTCCTTATCATTTCATGCAGCCTCTCATGTGCAATTTTAGTTCATTGTAGACTTGACTATTCTTGGCAAGTATTTGGTGGAAATTTAATAATATTGTTTTCTCCATTACATGAGGTCATAGCAGCTCAATCGAATGACCTTAACCAAAATTCATAATACATGCTAACTGGTGCAGCTTACCATATCTGTTGGATTGGAAAATCACATAAAAAATTATTCATTTTTGCGTCATAGACTAACATGATGTACTTGAATTTTTTAATGGTTTAATATACACTTGATGTCATTTACATGTATATATATCCATATTGAATGAGGCCTCATATAACACTCTATCTATACCTAATGTAAGCAAATAACAATGGAAAAAGAAAATGATTGTGTGTTATCATTTACTCATGCAAGAAGAATTTGGTTTTTGAAAGTAATGGTTGTGAGACTTTTGAAAATATATGATGATGTTAAACCATCTATGATGAAATCAATTGAAATAGTACTAACAGATAGATATCTGAGTATTGTAAATTTTGTATTCTCATTTATTAGTTCTTCATGATTCTCTAATTCTCATCATCCATCTATCTGCAGGGGAATAATATTCAAGCAACTATTTCCCGACCTTTGATCCCCTCTCTTTGAGGACTTGGTTGTTGAAGGAAATGTTAATGAGATGTATCTCTTTTTTGTTGCACTGAATGTTTTTGAAGCAATGGTTACTTATCACACACACAAGTTGTTTTTCTTGATGAGGAGAATGAACACCCATGCTGATTGTTTTTTCAATCCCCATGTATGAATTGTCTCTCATTGATTCTGAAGCAGTTCTTGAGCATCCTCATAGATACGGCTATTTAGTTGATTAGTAGTCAAAATAAATGCATGTTTTGTATTTGAACATGATAACCATTTATCTTCATATTGTCTTTGGTTGATTTTTTTATTAAATTTTTATCTCCATTTTGATTATATATTCAGATGTTGTGGGTGTGTTGACTGTTATAGTGCATGAACCTTATGTCATTGCCAATGGGGATGAAATTGAAAGACCATGTTTAATTTGACAGACCATAAGTATACGATTAACCTAACTTTTTTCTTCAATAATTTGGTGAAAATTGTATGTTTGTGACTTGAATTTGTTCCTTTTTCTTGATTTGTTGTTATTAGGGGAACTTTTAGGTGCGAACTATCTGGTAATCTTGTTGTCCAACTTCGTAGAATGATGGAACAAACTTGCCTTGGATTGCCTATTTTTATAATGTTGTTTGCCAAGATCAATAGCTTTGGAGGGTTGTTTAAGACTTTTCTTCTTTACAAGCCTTTGAATAAGCATTTGTGCAATTACTTGAATGGTGGTGATGTTTGTATTGATTTTCTGTAAATGGATTTCAAATATCAGGTTGGATGATAGTCCAGGGTATGGAACATATTACAAGAGTATGAACTCTGCTATCTCAGAGGTTGTTTTGTTTAGAAAAATGTAATTTACTTGGTGCTTTATAAATATTTTATCTGTTGGTGAATATGTAACCTTGAAATGTCTCTATAAAGGTTGGTTATTCGTGTTGCTGATGTTCGGAATTACACTAATTTGAACAATCCAACTAATGTGTTGTTTAACCTCAATGAGTATGATTTCAATCAGAACTACCTTGTAAAATCAATCCATGAGTTGAAAAGTACCCCTGAGACCAGTGTATTTGTTGTTGAGGCTAAAGTTGCTGGCTTCTCTCAGTTAGACCTTTGGTGGTATGCAATTTGTTCATATCATAAAATCGTTGAAGGTTACCTTGGTTTGTTCTATTCTCGTATATGTCAACAGAGAGAGTTTCTTATTATACCAAAGTAAATATTAAAGTTACTTATTATTACGTGGTCATCAATTTTTGTATTTAAATAAAATGAGCTTCGTTTATGTTGGCTAAATTTATTTATTTGGCAGGTATAGGTTCAAGGTTGTTGTGACTAATGATGTCTTCAATTTGGTGTTCAATGTTTTTGATCATGTACTGCACTGTCTCAATGTTTTTGTCGTTGTCATTGAACTGAATCGAAAGTAGGACGAAACCTCATGAATATGACGTCTCTTTCTCTCTTAAACATCCTCTTCATTTCAATTGTGTTGCCTCCGTCGTAATGAAAAATAAAATATCACCTTGACTTATCCCTAATATCTGAACAAGGTCGCTGTAGTTTCCTTCAAGCGAGATAAACCCGTTATCTCATTTTCAATCCACAAACCATATTCTACCATCGTCACTCTTTATCCTCATGGGATTTGAGATCATGTTGATTAGGTCGTTGCTCACCTTTTTTGGCAGCCTATGCATGTATTCAAGTTTTTTTTTTTTTTGCATAACATATGAGTCATTTGATTAGAATATCATAACAATTAATTAAGCTTATGTAAAGAACATGTACATTTTTTGGAAGATTCTTCTATCAGAAAGGGTCTTCATGAATCTTATGGGAAGAGATCTTCTTGATGAAATTGGATATTTTATTCATATCATTGTTGAATTGTATATGTTCATGTTATAGACTTTATCATCTACCTTTTCGAATAGTATGATCTCAGTTTTTGGATACATGTATTTGTGTTTAATCTTCCCCCCATCCAAGGTCAAACCACACTCCATTGTTGTATGTCTCCACTCTAACCATGTGTTGAATGTTTGGTCTTATCGTTACAGTTAGCATATCTCCTTCTGAAATTTCATGTCTCAATGCTTTTGTGTGGTCAAGTTTCTGCATTAATCATTCGTGGTAGATTAGTTGCTCATTCCTTATTTACATGTGGATGTTGTATTTATTATCAATGTCAGTAGATTCATGTCATCAAAAGATCATTTATATGTTCTATGTTTAAAGTACATTTGTTGGCTTACACCTTTACATGTTAGATTATCGATCATATAAAGATTACGTGTCAATTTCATAAATCAATTTTCAACAACTATGTATCAATTCATATTCTTAACAACAATCCAATTTTACTAATAATATACACTCACACTTATTTTGGTCAAGAGCAAGCAGAAAAATACATTGCATGTGTTGGATTGTTTATGGGATCAGAGTAAATGACGTATCTATCTCAATTAATTAACCTATTTTGACAAATTTTGAAACAAAGCAGGAATCATTTGTAAAGACATGCATGATTGATTATAGGTTTCCAATTTTTGGGTAGCAACAACATAAAAATGATAAGCAATTTTTATCTGAACATAATGATGTTATATAGTTAAATGTCACCATTTTTTTTGAGGAAAATGAAAAAAAATGAGAACATGAACTTAAGATTGAGTGAGGTACTTGTGGATCAACTACTACAGTAAATCGCTTATTCCTCTTGTACCTTGCCGCCATTGATGAGAAAGTGGAGTTTTTCAACCTAATTTTTGTTCTCTCTGTGTTTGACAATGTGTGTGATTCTTTATTATGTTATTTTATGGAAAATTTATAATAGAAATCATTGCTACTTATATATGTAACTAACTTTGCTTGACAGCTATGCTAAATAGAAAGTTTTTGTTTTGTTTTGTTTAATCATATTCTCTACTTTTTGGCTATCTGTTTGATTTTTATTTACTTTCAAATAATGTCAATATTCTATCTTAAAAAGTAGATTAAATTTTATTGAATAGAGAGTTAATGATATTAAGAATAAATTAAATATTCATTGTATATTAGTTAATTTTATGATAATAAAATATCAGGTAAGACCTTCTTCCTATTTAGTCACTAAACTATAAAGAAAAATCAAATAGTTATTAAGTTATATAAAATTCATTGATTTTTTCTATAATATCGTATAAAAAATCTTTTCAAAATATTATAAATTAAAAAATAAATAAAATTTATGTATCGTTCAGTGCTCATGTGGTAACAAACTTTAACATCTTGATATTTTTCTGATTATTTTTTAATTGCCAACTTGATTGTTCAACGATTACTTTTGAGTTGTGTTTGTTGATACACCAATGACAATAATCAAAGGTGAGGAATAGCCTAATCTACAATTAATGGATTAATATGAGGTGGATGGTGTCATTTAGTACTAAAATTGAGATGTGTGGAATAAATTAGTTGAAATATAGATCAAGACTATTTATCTTTAATTTTTTAAAACGTTCAATGAGCTTATGGATGATTTTTTAATTAATTAAACTCTTAACCTTAGTGTATGTAGACATTTTTCAACGAAAAAATATTATCATAAATGTATCATATATATTAACAAGAGTCATGTTATTGAAATCACACAACTCTCAAAATGTAAAATCTCATAATAACCGTATATATGATGTGACAAAAGAAGCACTTTCATATCAATGCTTCCGTGACTCTTGAACAAGTATGTTTATTTCATGATGAGATCTAAAAGATAAAAAATTCAATGTCTTACGTTGATCGTAATTAAAATTTTATCGTCGCAAGTTTATTTTTACAAGAGTTATTTGATAATTAAAATGAGATGTAGGGAATTATTTGGCAAAATATAGACTAAAGCTATCTACCTGTATATATACACACGTTGAAAGTCCTCATTGATGGTTGTTTTCCTTTGTTTCAAAACACATGTTATTATTTTTCTTAAAGTTGCATTTTTATCAAACTTATATATTGACTTTGAATGTGCTCGGACTAGCCAAACAATATTTATAAGGGTGTATAATATAAAAAATACTATGTATACACCAATTTTTGAATAATATATACATTGTAGTTAAATATTTTCATAAGGATCGTTTATTAAATCAACCAAAATAATTTTGATTTTAATATGTATTTGTAGATATATTTTAGGAACTAAAAAGATAGATGGAAGATTTTTGCAGTCCTTTTAAGATAATTTTTCATTGTCCAACGGTAATGAACAGTTAAAATTCAATCAACACCAACAAATAGTATAATTGTAACTTATATGTTAACCTGCGGTATAATATATAGTAACGGTACGGATTTTTAAAATATTTTGAATCAAAATACAACGGTTGTGAATAGTGTAGTTAACGATAACAATGTTGGTAACGGTAACAGACACTTTACAAAATCTACTATATATATATATCTCACCTTCATTTATAATCTTCACATTATTCTCTCATAATTTATCCATATATTCAAAATGTCTACATATTATGGTACTTTATGTAAATATACACACAATAGACACTTTATGTAAATAAAAACATATTTTTGGGAGAAATATAGACTTGTTATTTTTGTGTCATATATTTTTTGGTCAAATATTTTTGTACTATATCTTTTTATTTATTTTTTCCAGTGGAAATTTTTGTATTATATTTATATTATAAGATATATGATATATGAGTGTATATTAGCTAAATGGTTTTTCATCATGACATAGTATAATAAGGAAGATGTTTTAGTAAAAGGTAGTACTTTGCCTTTTTGGTAATTTCGGTCAAAGCGTCATTCTTATCCATCTAAGCAAAGGGACTAGATCCTCTCTGGTGACCGAACAGTCTAGTGTAATCCTTACAATTTAATAATATATACATGTGAGAAATTAAATGTCAAAATAAAGAGATATAATATACTTGATGGTTTAGATTTTACATTGCAGAAAACTGATGTAGAAAGTTTTCGCGAGAGGGTATCCACTCCTATGAAACAAAAGACTATACCTATTTCAGAACAACTTTATTCTCCAAACCCGAATTTCATGTTAACGCCACTCGATAACAATTTCTCTATTTCTCTTTGTCTAACCAGTTCCAAATTTGATGTAGAAAACAATTCTAGTGTTGTAGCCAAAATGAATAGCAGTGACAATTTGTTTAACGATGAAGTTCAGATGCCTTATAACGTTTTGTCTCAAGTTATCTTTTCTCCTCCATAGATCTTTCTACCATTGTCAATTTTTCAGAAAGGAGTTTAGAGACTTAGAGTAAGTAAATTGAACTATAAACAGAATCGAACCATCATTAAAAAATTGAACAATGTTTTAATATTGCCAGTTGTTCTCTAACCAAACATCTGATGTCTATGGTTTGACAAACTGGACCTAATTGTGTTCACACGTCAAAAGAAACATGTGATGGTTAATTCATATCCCTTGGATTTATCATCGCTTGATGATGTTGTTTCAGTTCATTTCCTATTTCTACATAAATTTCTAAATTGAAGTTTTTGCCTCTTTAAATTTAAAAGCTCATGCTATCACAATTACTATATGTCATGCTTAGCAGACATTAATCACTTAATGAGACATGGGTTGCTTTCTAGTTTCTACTTGGTTCAATTCATTTTGTAATTACTATGTGATGGAGTGGCTTTAGAACTAGATCCAATGAATTTTTCACGACCACGTTATGTTACATGTTCTTTCTATTGGTGAATCGTACAATGAATGGAAGTGAATCAATTTTGATGGTCATAGATTTGCAATTAGTGTTACTATTTTGAACAAAATACAAATCATAGTGAACTGAACCTCAAAACCAATTCAGTTTGGTCTAGGAGAAACAATTGCAGTTCGGTTCAATTTTCTCGAATTCTTTTTGTGCTTTAGTTCAATTTGGTTAAAGTTTTTCCTAAAATTAAACCTTGAACATGTATAGACTTGAGCGACTTATGATTATGATTAAAACTCTGGGTTTTGAATTTGCTTATTTCGAATTTTCAATTGTTTGTGTTTAATACATTTGTAACACCCTTGAACCCCACATACAATATTAAATCATAAATGCACAATTATTCATATAACTTCAAGGTGTTACTACTTCATTAATCCAAAACATGCATAAATCATCTTGTAACATAAACAATCATAGCGGAAATAATGTCTCAAAATAACATAAAGTCATAATCTCAAATCTCAAATACATCATCAGTGAGAACTCAATGGTTCCTCAAAACATAAATAAAATTCCCCAACATCTTAAATCATAGCCTCTCTAGACACGACTCCAAAACAAAGCATAAAAAGGTGAGTAGGCACCAAGTCGTCCTTGAGATCTCATGTTGATCAAATGTCCTCAACCTGCACGTCTACACCATGAGGATGTAGGCGACCAAAAAGCGACTGAAGGATAAGATATATGTTTAACACAAAGAAGATATGAACTCATGCATAGTATTTAGGATTACACATCATATAAATAAACATATCATTTCCTAGCAATATTATAATCACGTATAATCTCATTCAATTAATTAAATATAAAAAATTCTCAAATCATCATCACAAGAATATAACAAGTATTCACATCGTCACTTAATCACCTAGTCAGATACATAATATTCACAATTCATCACCACACTTTAATCACACATCTTTCACATAATCGATTCAAACATATTTCACATCAATTCACATAGTCACATAAACATCTTCCACATTTGACTCATATGCATGCAATGCTCTATTTGACTCTATATACATGTGGTACCGTTTTTGGATGTCGAAGTTATGTTACCGATTGATCCCACATCATCAAAATTATTGGATAATTCAGAGTTATGCTACCAAATTAATCTCACATCAACAAGATTACAGGACTATGAATGCATGAACGTTTCACCAAGACTCGACAATGCACAACATTTAAACGACTCAACAATTACACATCAACAAATTCTTTATACCATCACCATCATCATGACCACATCATCATGTTTATCACATCAACATCGTCATAATATCACATCTGCATTATAACAATCATCTTCATATAACAACATCTCATCATTTAGTTTTCATCATTATATAATTCACAATCATTTCTTAACATATAATCCTCACCTTTATTCATCACTGTAATATAAACATCTTCATTCACATCATCAATATAAATAAACATCTCATTTATATTCAACATATCATCATATATAATCACTTCATTATACCACACATTTTCTTTAATCACCAACATATACATTTCCAATTTCCACATCTTACAACTATCTCCATCATATTCACGTCAATTCGATTCTTCATTTCAAATCCTATCGCATTATCATCACATTCCTCTACATTTAATTATATTACTTACATAACTTCATATGATATTTATATCAAGCCTGCACAATTCTAGATGGCCAAGAGGGGTTAAAAATAGAGAAACATGAAGAAAAAAAATAGTTTCACAGTATCGTGTCATGATTGCAAAATTGTGACACGGTTTTGACAGCATCAATAAACTTGTAGAAGTAAAAAAACAGTTTTTCAAACGGGATTTTCACCAAATAATAAATTCAAAAGCCCTTAAATCAACGTCAACACATTTTAACCTTTCCAAAACAATACCATTGGTTATCCACTTCATTATAAACACTTAACACACACCAAATCATCATTTCCACATCAATGTTCATGATTTTCCAACCTTTTTTCCAAAAACTGAAGAACACCACGTAATCACTTTTAAACCATGAATTTATCACTTAAAACTCATAGCAAGAAGATAGAATTCAAATTCAACATCATTCATCATTAATTTCATGAATCTCATTCAATTAAGCTTAAAACTCAAAGACACTAACTTATCATAATCAAACATGGATTCTCATACAACAACAATATGGTTTCACAACTTTTCATATACTCAAAATAACAACAATAATTTGAGCATGAAATTAAACTTAATTCACCAACAAATTCATGAAAGCATAAGAACACACATAATCCACAACCACTCAATTGTTCATAAGTTCTAGATGGTGAAAATAATCTTCCCTCTTACCTCTTAATCCAATAAGCTAACCTCCCACAAGCTTTTCTTTGGTTCTTCAAGCTTTTCTCTTCTTTCTCCCTTCAGATCCCCTTTTACTCCTTTATTGCCTCTATTCTTTCCCTTTTCCTCTTACTCTAAAACTTAGCAAATGATTTTCTAACTGTAAATTATGAAGACTACCACTCTTTTATATTCTCATGTATTGGGTTTGATTCACTTAACTCTTATTGGACTTAGTCACTATTCTTCCTCAAAAAAATAACACTACACATTTACTCCATTTAACCCCCCTACTTATACATCTCTATCCTCTTAATTCCTCAAAGTTTCTACTAACTTCACTAAATGAACATTCACTTCTAAATTACTAAAATGTTCTTCATCCTCAAATTAGAAAAATACCATTAACTCCTCAATTTCTAATAAAAACTAACTAACCCAACAATTCAAACACATCAAAATAACAAATAAATAATAATAACCTAAAAAAATCGGGATGTTACAACATTTGCATGACATTATACGTTATGAATTTTATAATCATAAGTATGAGTTTTTTTAAGAATTTTGGGTGCTATTTGAAGTTTTTTCTCACATAATTATGTTCTATTATATGAATATTTATGAATTTATATGCGCGCGCGCGCACACACACATATATATATTTGTGAAGTTGGTAGGATTTTGCGATACCTAATTCTAGACTCTGACTACGTTGGTAAAGTGTTTGATCTCTAACCGATGTGTATGAAAAAACATATATTAAAATAAGTAAACTCCTTAAATGAATCTCACTCATTTCAAAAGATTATTCTTTGCAACTGCGCGTAGACTACCTTAGTTTACCAAAAAATGTAGTAAACTACTGGTTACATTAGTTTCTAATTTGAACCACGGGCTTTTAAAACACATATCCCAACTCACCAATCGAACTTTCTCCTTGAGATAATATAACATATATTCAAATATAAAACACAATAGGAGGAATGTTCCATATTAAAACCTTCACGCTCTTTCTTATCTACTCAAGGAATATACAATGTTTCTTTTATTCTACATATTTATAAATTAATTATTGAGAAATAGCAGCTAATCACAGTTAATCATGGCTCAGTAGCACTTGTTTATAATTGATACATAAACAATATTAAACGATTTTAATCTCCGTTAAATTGTAATATTGATAAACTTTTTTTTGTTTTTGTTTCAAAATGTGCTTATTTATAATTAAAATAATTAATTGAGTACTCTAACCCTTGATAACTATACAGATGAAGATGTTGAATTATGCCAACTGTTGTCTTCAAATAAAAAGAAGCGTAGCCAAAAGGAAGTTAATGGTGAGATGCAAAAAATAGCTAAAAGGAAGAGATATCACCCTAAAGTGGTTTCTCAATTTCCCGAGATAGCAAAGAATTTCCCTGAAAGCAGTGGCACTCTGAAATCTGCAACACCAAAGCAGAGGAAAAATTATGTTGTCAAAACCAAACCAAACCACATAATTAAATTTAGACTTATTTATATTTTTATTAGTATAATATACTAAATTAAATTATTATTGCCCATTCATATTTTTCAAATATAATCGTTCATTGTCATTTTATAATATTAGTTTTTTATATATATTTTTCATCAAGTTGATTACTTTGCGTGTTTGTGTACTACTATCAATATTAATACAAAGTTTCCAATTGTATTTTAAAAATAAAAAAATTGATCCAAATTAAACATCATTTAATTGAGCCAAATCAATTTTTTTAAAAGAGTCATCCAAAATGAACTGTGTGTGTTTTTATTTATTTTAAATATTTTTCTCTCTTCAAAACTGCGTTAGTAACACCCATACTTTCTATGTGATTGTTTTTTTTAAAAAAAATACTTTACTTGTCAAGAAATTCTTGCTACTCCCTTCATCCCTATATATAAGTCATCTTTGTATTTTTTCACCTTTCTTGATAAAACTTGTTAGTGTCGTTAATGTGTCTATATTTTTTAAGCAAAAGAACGGGGTGCAGAGAGGTCTCCTGCTGCAGAACCCTATTCATATATTAAAAGAGAGAAATACAAATAATGAGGGGACAAAATCAAAACCCTTGAGAAAATTAAAAGTGGATACAAGAAAAGAAAAAATAAATATAGTCAAAAAAAACATGAGATATGAGACCCGCTAAAGAGCTAGCGAGGCGAACAACTACAAACACCCACCTTGAAACCTTTGCTCGCTTCAGACTACTGCTTCTTGATCTTTTTCTTTCTTGTGACCACCAATTGAAATGGTTGGCCAATGTCTCTTTTCAAATCAACGGCTTCTTCTTTCTAACCCATGTTAGCCTAGGAATCACTAAAAAAAAATCCATTGTATGTTGGGCTACAGAAGGAACAAGCTTTAAAACTTGCATATCATGAATAACATTTGCACTAATGTTTGACAAGTTAGAGTTTGTCACAACTACGAAACTATTCGTTCCCAATTCATACTCTAAGTCATCAAGTGTATGATAGTTATAGTAATCCATATCGGTCACTGCATCACACCAAGGGCTAGTGATACGCATTTCAGCAAAAGAATTGCTATGTTGGTTCCCCTTAGGTTTCTCAGCCATAACTAAGGTGCCTTCCACCTGTACATGAAAAGTTTCAACAGTAATAGAAGACGCCTCTTCCATAAACTTAATAGCATCTCCTACATGCATTGTAGTTGCAATCTCTCTAGACATTATAATATGAGTAATAGGTGGATCCTCATCTACAATAATTTTGTTGCATCCTGATGGTTGCACAATAGCATCAGTTAGTGCAACCCCATGTTGTCTAGTTGGTTGAGGAATAGGGTGTTGCATAGTATCAAATACCTCACCCTTGTGAACATTCCCTTTTTGTTTCTTAGCAACCTCCTTAAAAGCACTATTAATTGTTATGCAACCAGTTACATTGACTAATGGTATGACCAATTGTAGCACAATTGTTACAGTAATCAGGAAGCCGTTCATAACGAATTTCAACATAAAAGGAAAACCATTCACGTTTAACCATAATCTCATTAAAAATTCTTTTGGAAAGGTGAAGATCAACCAAGATCCTTGCAAAAGGTCCAAAAGTGCGATTCATAGTCGTATCATCTATAGTTAGAGGGGTTCCCACCCCATCAGCAATTTCAAACAAAGTTGTATGTCTTAAAATACTCTTGTGGTAAATCTATTAATCTAATCCAGACTTGCACATAAGTTTGTTTATGACTGTGAATGCTAAAATTTAAAGACCATTTAAAGATACAAAGAATACCTGGTTTAAGATTCCAAGAACCTGTTGCCCATATTTTCTTCAAGTCTTCCATTGAGTAAAACTGAAAATAAAAAAAACCTTTTCCCAAAGAAATAATCTTCCATTTTCCGGTAGGCTTCCATAATACAAGTAATTTCTCATGTAGGTTACTGCTAGAAATTAGTTTATCGCCTTTGCTCAAAATCAATCTTCCATGAAGATTATGTTGTTAACCTTCAATGGCTTTCTCATATTCATTCTGTAATATTTTGATACAAAGAGTGTCCCCTTTAATTGCAGGCAAGGACAATTGATTCCCCTTTAATTGCAGGCAACAACAATTGATTATGTTGAATGTCGCAAGCATTGGTCACTGCTTGCACAAAAGTGTGGTTGTTGCTTCTCGTCGGTTAAGTTGGTGTCGGTGACGCCAAGAACAACCATGGAATGACGGACACCATAACCACAAACCACAACAACGAGACCTAATAGAAAACATGATCTCAAACGCCAGGAAAATCCGTGAGCAGCGAGCAGTCACGAATGGAACCTAGAATCTAAAAAACAAACCTGATTTTTTGAGTAAATCAAAGTCTGAATCACCCAAAATCTGATTCTTAGTTCGATACCTGGAATAGATCTCAGATCATGAGAGATACAACGATGAAGAGATAAAGCTACAACTTTACCAAGGGTGGAAGTGATGGAGGCAGCCACCCGAGTGTTCACACGAGAGCTTTTCTCTCACCCCGACATTTTATCTTTGCTCCCACCGCTAATGTGTCTAGTTTGTATGTGAATGTATACTAAATTGTACTTTATTTGTATTTTATATGTGTATTAAATTGGACTTTTAATATTTCAATATAAATTGGTATTAATATTGATTACATGTATGCATAGGAAAAAGGTTAATAAATATATTTAGTAATTTATATAAGAGCTTTTTTTTCCTGAAGGAATTTTTATATAAGAGCTTATAGTTGGGAACAATTTTTTTCTCAAAGAACACTTATAATTAAAGATGGAGGGAGATGAAAGGCCCGTTTGTTATCGTTTTTTTTAATATAGATTTTTGTAGTGTAATATGTTTTTGTTATAAATTTTTTAACAAAGAAATTTTCAAGGAAAGCTTCAAATGAAAAATTCTTTTGAATGGCTTAACATAAAATGTCATTCTAAGTATTTCATCATTTGGTTATAATTTTTTTTTTATACTAAAATTTTGAAAAAATCTCTAAAAAAAATAAGTTATTTCAAATAGCGTTTCATAAAAATCATTTTTGAAAGATGTCATTTTGAGAAAATATGTTATTTTTACTATGTAAAATCTCGAACAATAAATATTTAAGTTAGTGAATGTCAAAATTTATTTTTTAACTCATACCAAATGAGTTTGAAATAACTTTTACTATATTTTTGAGTAAATTTTAAAAAAAAAAATCCATTTTTAAAAATACAGAAAAAAATTCATTTTTTAAAATCTAAAATAAACGGGCCCAAAATTATTTGTTTTAAAGAGTTGAAGCAGCAAGAATTTGTTAACAAGTAGAGTTCATTTTTTACCAAAAAAAATAAACAAGTAGATTTGATTAAATGCAGTTATTTATTAAAAATAAAAATGATGGTTTGATTTGTGAAGAATGTAAAAGAAAAAAGAATTGTCGTTTTGTGAATTGATAGAATAGAACGCTGAAGACGCGGTGAGTGGCGCGCCATATTACAATGCCAACTTCTTCTGAGTGAGTGAGTGTGAGAGTGTAGTGCACCCATTTCTCTCTTCTTCTCTATATCGCGATTTTCGTCTCTCTCTCTCTCTCTCTCTCTCTCTCTTAACAACAACAAGAAAATCAAGAAGAAAATTAACGTTTCAACCACGGATTATAAGGTTTCCCATTTCCACTCCAAATCAACTTCTATTCTTTTGATCTTTGTGCTGTGTAAATCTATGATTGTTACTTAATTACGGTTTGATTGAACTTACTTTCTAGGTTCATGCTTCATGTAAACATTCATTTTAGTTGCTTTGCATCTTCGTCTAAATTTTAATGTCTTTTGGTTATGTAGGAAGTTATAAATTGATGTGTAGAATGTACATTTAATTAACAAAATGGATTTGAGCTTATAATAGCATATAGTATAATTTATGGGTTAGTGAATGTGTTGTAGTGCTCACACTTTTTTATTGAAGGTGTGTCTGGTGTCTGACACGTGTCAATGTGATTGCATTCAATTATCCCATTTCTTAAAATAAATTATTATCAGTGTCGATATTTCAGTGTTGTGTCTGTGTCAGTGTTTCATAGGTTTGATATGGTTAGTGGAATTTGTAATGCGTGCTAAAGGGTCAGTGGCCTGTGGTGTCAACGGGAATGGTGAAGAAGAAGTGTTGGTTTCGAGAGGATGGGTACAAGTTAGGTACCGGTGGTTGTTTGGTTTGTCAGTGAAGGATCATGGAGGTGGAGGTCGTGACTGTGAAGGTCTAAGGAGGGTTGGTTGGTCTCCTGTCTTGGTTTATGATGTTGCATTGAGTGCGTGATGTAGAGAATGCAGGGAACCGAGTCCCTTTAGTGATGCATGTAGCTCATGTATACAATGAGTTATTGCATCTTAGTGTAAGTGTGTAACTATTAATGAGTTGTGTATGAGTTATAAATTGATATGTAGAAGATACAATTAATTTGTGGGTGGTGCTATTAACAAAATGGAGTTATAATAGCATATCCAATGTATAGATTTGTAATGAATCATATGAATGTGGGTATTCTAATTAGGGGCGGAGGGAAGCTAGTCATGGGCGGTGGGTGAGGCTGTGAGGGAAATGGAGCGGGATGTTGAAGTTTAGTAGTGGAGACAGGTTTCATGGTGGGTTTCTGTGAGTAGGGAATGTGTTCACAATAGTTTTGATGTGGTTAGTGGATTTTGTTTGCAGTGGTGGCTAAAGGGGGTGTACTTGGGTTAATGTTATGTAATGTAGAAGGGTAGTGGATTATGGTGTGAATAATGCTGAAGGAGAGTTACTGGCTTCAAGAGGATGGGTACTAGTTAGTTTCTGGTTGTGGTTTGGTTTCTGGATTAAGGATGATGGTGGAGGTAGTGACTATGGAGGTCTAATGTTCGTATGCTGTGATGGTTTATGGTGTTTCCTTTTTACGTATATTTTGACGATGATTGTCTGATGTAGAGAATGGGTTTTCTTCCTAATAGTGCAGATTAAAATTTGGCAGGGTCCCAAGTCCCTTTAGTGATGCTTGTAGCTCAACCCCTGCTTCTAATTTCAAGTGCAGAAAACTCAGATCTTGGGGTAGTTTGAAGTATAGATTATGCTACACTTCTCACAAGTGTACTATAATATGTAATGCATATCTATAACATTCACTATTTGCTTATTGAATTGAACTTGGCTCTTGTAATTGAAATTTGCCTGTCCGTGTGCTAATTTTTCAATAATATTACATAGTAGACGTAAGGATTTTAAGTAAGTTCTAACCTACAAAGTTTTTTTGTTAGAATGAAAATGGACGCTGGAGATTTGTGCAAAAATGAGGGGTCTGGAATTTTTCCTGAGCATGGTGCTATCTTCATGTCCAATAGGAGTACTTTGAAAGAATGCTTTGAGAGGAATTTGTTTGGGTTACCGGGTACTTTTTCTGATTTTGTTAAAAACGTCAAGGCAGGAATGATTTTGTTCCTTTTCGAATTTGAAGAGAGGAAACTTCATGGGGTTTTTGAAGCGATAACAGATGGCGGCATGAACATTGCTCCTCGTGCATATGTTTCATCTGGAAAGCAGTTCCCTGCACAGGTTGTAATCTTTACTTTCATATTATGCTTGCCTTATTTCAATTTCAAATTCGCACAGATTTGGCATATATTGATTTTTCTATTCTACTTGTGTGTATTTTGCATTTCCTATTACTTTGATAAACTTTTATTTTTAGAATATTCTTAATTTTGCGAGCTCTTATGTTTATGGTTTTGACCAGGTTAAATTCACCCGAATCTTGCGCTGCGACCCTCTTTTCGAAAATGAGTTTTGTGATGCTATTCGAGACAATTACTTTACCAAGTACAAATTCAACTTTGGTTTGTCTGAAGATCAGGTCTGCTCCTTTTCAACTTTTGGTTGGATATTATTGCACAGTTTACTTTATCTACAAGCATATGCGGGAGTTTGCGTGGATAACCTGCATGATACATAGTTTTATGGTTCCGGTTGTTTGACTATCAGGTTCAAAGTCTGATGTGGCTATTCAATTCAAGAAAATGTGAAGTTCCACGCTCTCTTCATCAGAAGAAAAGGAAAACAAGAAAGTGGGATTTTCAGATTATTGAAGATGTGCTAAAGAAAGGGGGGGTTACCAACCCTCCGAAAAGGAAGCTCAACGTGAACCATGGTACTCCAGTAACGGCTGAGCAAGAGGTGGAAAACCTTTCTCTGTCTCCTGAGTCTCTCGGAAAGGGTGAAAGCATGCATTTGGATGTTGATGCTTATGATCCTGAACACCCTGGCTTCAATCAATCAGTGGCATCTGAGGCTCACTCTGCTGCTAGCTATGAATCGCATGAGCTTCCTACATTGCAAGAGAAGAAAGAAAACTTCCATATTTTTGAGGATGGTAATGAAGATTTTATACCCTTGTGTTCAACTGACCGTTCTGACCTTGAAGACGGGGAGCTTGGTAATTCTAGCGATGGTTCAGATGAGGAACAGATAGAGTTAGATATGCTTATTGGAAATGATGATTCTTCTATCCCTGTTCCACGATTTCTGCTGAGTGATAAAGAATCTGACAAGTTAGGTGACTCTTCCTCTGATGCTGTAAGTGACTTCCAGTCCAAAGATGAAAGTGATCATTTGAATTCCCTTCTCTCAAAGGGTATGTATTGTGATGAGCCCAAACAAAAAACCAGTGTGTTTTCTCGCTTAAGTGTTTCTTTGAAGGGTATTGCTTCGAAGAGTCAGAATGATGCCAATACAAAGGACTTGGTGAATAACATGTCAAGAAAAAATAAGCAATATAAATATGAAAGCATTAAAGATGCCACACAACAGAGGGAAAATGGTAAAACATATAAAAGAGCTAGTGTGTTTATGCGCTTGACCGGTGCTTCAGATGCTGTTTCTCCACAAGTCCCCTCTATGACAGTACTATATGAAAGAACTGGTGGCTGGAAGAAGGTTTGGTAGAAAAGTAAATTTTCAGAATGTAACTAAAGTTTGGTTGAAAGTGGATCTTTTATTTGTTACTAATCAGATGGAATGCTGGCTTCAGTAGATAAACAAGTGGCAGTTCTAAATTTCAGTTACTTTTTAGTTTAGATTAGAAATGAATTTAGCTGGGTTAGGTTCTGTTAGGAACCTATCAGTGGAATATACGTTTACCTTGCTACTTGTTCAACTCACTCTATTAATGCACTCCAAATATTCATGCCATCTTGTTCTTTTTTTCTTCTTCTTGTATATTGTTGTTTGTGGTGTGGTGTGCTAAGTTTTATTGTCTGCAACTGGTTTGTTTCTGTCACATTGCTTTATTTGCCACTCCAAAGGATTTTGGGGGCACATGCATATGCCGGTCTGTTGTTGAAGCCATATTTGTTCTTCAATGGCATGTCATCTCTCACTGCCAGCAACGAACTGTCAGAAGCAATCCAATACAAGCAATTCTGTTTAGGACGACTAACATGCTCTCTTGGATGCATTTATCGGTTCAAGTATCTGAAGGAGTAACGATATGAACATTCTCTTGCAAACGAAACTAACATGCTTGGACTAAGTCAATCTTGTTTGGTAATTCCAAATTTTGTTAATTCAAATGGTCTCATGTACAATAACAATTGAAATGATGCTATATTTAGTGTGATTGGTCAGACAATGTACTTGAAATAATGTGTGAATTATGGGCTATAGCATATTATGGTATCTCTTATTAAAGCTTAGTTTTAGTATTTGATTTCTACTTTGGTTGTGTATTTGCTTGAAATAGAAAAAGCTAGATTTGAGGTGTGCAAGCCACTAGGAGGATTTGTATGATTTCATTTTCTAGCCATTCTACTTATAAGAGTTAGATCTATTTCAACCTTGATGACTCATTAAAATTTCAACAATTCATATTCATAACTCAAATTTGAATACTACGTTATACATTCTAGCCCTGTGTTAGAACTGGTGACTCACTGCGTTGAATTACTTTTATTATTCACAAGAAATGGTTGTGTTCTGCCAGTGGGGCATGAAGTACACCAGAGTACAAAATGATGAACAAAACTGAAAATGATGAATGCTCACAGGTTATCGTTTTATTATTATTTTTATAACTTTCCTTATCACTAACTTTGATTTTGCGGTGTATATATCTTTGCACTCATGCAAATATGTATTTTTATTAATTTAAGAAATGACAATAACTATGATACTTGGTTCCTATGAAGCCCGGTGTTATGGACAACTTTTGGTTGTTCATGAATGAGAGAGAAATTATGCTAAGAGACTAAAAACTATAGTAACACTAATCTAACAAACTAAATTCTTCATTCATTCATTTGATAATGATTACAATGACCAACCCATTATTTATAGCATAGACATTCCAATGACTCATCACAAAGGATCTCTCTGGATCCTTCTAGAGAGCATGACTCATCACCTAATATAACTTGGACTTATACTATTCTAATGGGCCTATCTTGGATCATTACATTCCATTGGTCTTGCACAAACACCTTGTCCTCAAGGTGGTAATTAAACGTTCACATAATAACCATTCTTCATAATTCAATTCCACTCCATCTAGACTTTGATGTTGAACATATTTGAC
>Ga0228710_1002101_pt1 | contig 31006 bp, 11 predicted proteins | sample MedpolnodulmetaG_FD_177995 | JGI IMG/M metagenome (GOLD analysis project Ga0228710, IMG submission 177995) | Root nodule microbial communities from Medicago polymorpha collected in Santa Monica, California, United States - pink nodules | ecosystem: Host-associated > Plants > Roots > Nodule...
ATTTAAAGCACTTCATGAGTCCTCACCAGCTTGACCATGTTCAACAGCCACAAAGTCAATGCTATCAGAGGACCTCTTAGCACCTGTTTTGCTGGTTGGTGTGTCAATCACCCAGGTATTGCTGCATGAGTAAGGGTGGGCATGGTTCAGTTCGGGATGAAAACTGAACTGAACTGTTTGTTAAATTTAAAATAACTGAACTGAACTGTTTGCATTTTGAACTGAACTGTTTCAAACCGAACTGAACTGTTTCAAACTGAACTGAACTGTTATTATTAATACCTTTCAAAAAAATATGAAAAAAACAAATGAAATTGAATTTTAGTTACCGAACCGAACTGAACTGAACTGTTTCGAATCGAACTGAACTGTTTTGAACTGAACTGAACTGTTTCAGTTAAGTTTTAGAACTGTTAGTAATGGTTCAGTTTTTTTTTAGTTCAGTTCAGTTCAGCAGTTCAGTTCAGTTTTTGGTTTTTTTGCCCACCCCTATGCATGATTCCTCAGCCTCCGATACATCCTGCAGACATTTGCGTAAAAAAATTTGTTTAAATTTGTTACAATTAAATTTTCATGCATTTCATCGGTAGTCGTAGATTATAAATAACTACTCAAAAATAGACCGCTACCTGAGTTGACTCAATCATACTTTCGATTGTCATTCTCTTGGTGTTGAGCAATTCATCTGATAGAGATGCAAAACTGTTTGTTGAAATTTGGCTAACACTTTGGGTCAACTGGAGTGATGCATTTTTCACACCAATAAAAGTATACCAATGTCATAAAAGCACACTGAAACTCAAGTAGCACAAAGACTAAAACCCATGACAATTAAAAGCATGACAATCTCCGTCTTATAATTTTTTTTTTTAAAGAAACCATATAAGAATAAATTCATAAGTCACTAAGTTGTAGAAAAATAAAAGTACTAGCATATAAGTTTCAGGAGAAAGGATTTGTGGTTTATTATAATGAATGAATTGGTCATGAAAACTAATTGTATTGTATTTAAATTCGTACCAGAGGAGGTAGGAAAATATGAAAATTTGTTAGGCAACGATTGGATTAACAGGAGCGATCAAAAAATATGTTTGTTTTGTTTTTCATAAAAAATAGGGTAATTAGTTTAGTTTAGGCTTCATAAAAAAAATAGGGAACTATTTTCATAAAAAGATAGGGGACGACTTCCTTTTGTTTTTAATAAAAAATAGGTTTATTTTGCTTTTCATAAAAATTAGGGTAATTAGTTTAGTTTAGGTTTCATAAAAAAATAGGAGTCGATTTTCTTTTGTTTTTAATAAAAAAAAATAGGTTTGTTTTGTTTTTCATAAAAAAATGGATGATTTTATTTTGTTTTTAATAAAAAATAGGTTTGTTTTGTTTTTTAATAAAAGGAAATAATAGGAGTGATATGTTGTTTTTTGTTATGGATAAGAATAGGAGGATTTGTTTATTTGTTTAGTAAAATTAAGGAGAAAAATTAGGAGCGATTTGTTTATTTTGATTTCCCTAACAATTAACATTAACATTTTGATTAAATTAAATAAGGTTAATTAAATAGGGTTAATATAGTAAAATTAAGCAAAAAAGTTAGGTTATTTCTAGGGCAAAATTTTGCGTTCGGGTTAACTTTAAGGAATAAGAGATTTGTTTGTCATTTGTGGGGTTGCGTCAAGGGTGTGGTACCTTGTTCGTAGATAGTTAGGATGCGAGTGGGTTTTACTTGGGAGTTTGCCGGAGTTATTCCATGTTTTTAGGGACTTAGGGAGGCAGAAGATGGCTAGTTTAGATGATCTACCCTCTTTTTCAGTGTAGGACTTTCTGTGAAATCAAAGTTCTCTAAATGAGTTGCACATCAATGTAGGTCTTTTTTCCTTTTATCCCCAACACAACCAATTCACTATCCATTTTTAAGATAATTTATCTTTTTTTTAAACGACTTATATTTTATGGCCAGGCACCAGTGGTGCAAAAGTGGCAAGGTGTTACAAAAGAGAGCCCTACGAGCTTAACCAAAAGGACAGCAACAAGGGATATGCAGAAAAATAAATACAGTAACAGCGAAGTGGCAAAACAAAAGCCAACACACCAAAAAATTGAGATATACAAATCCCTCCCTAGATACCGTACCAACAATACAACACCTGCAAGACAGCTGAAGGAGCCGAAGCAACAAACTCCCAAAGCAAAACCAAAAAGACAATGCCGTTCATCTTCTATTTAGGCACTCTCTAGGATTCCAAGTCCACTCATAGAAGAGGAAAGAAGCTATCTTTAACCTACTCAAAGTCCAAACCCAAGAAACCACTTTGATCTCATCCACTACCTCCTCCCCATCCTTCCTTTGATCCGTGAAAATCCTCGCGTTTCTTTCCTTCCAAATCAACCAAATCGTTACATGCCAAATCAACCAAAAACCCTTAAGCCTCTTCGAAATCACTTCACCATTCCAACATTCAAAGTGAACAAATAGATTATGTGGAGTAATGAAGTAAATTTCAAGCCAATTCAATATTCCATGCCAAATTAACGAGGAATATTCACAATGTAAGAATAAATGAGTAGAGGTCTCCTCCCGCCTCCCACACAACACAAAAAGAAGAGACGCGTCCAGTTCTAAGATGTGACGAATTGCAAGATTATCTCTCGTCGGAATGCGATTGAGGAGTAAGGACCACGAGAACGCCACAACTTTGGACGGAGCCGGACTCTTCCACAATAAGGAAAAAACCCCTTTCTCTAAAGCTCCCACATCTTCCTCCACGAGAAAGATTTTTTCCAAAATAGCATTGGAGGATTTCACCGAAAACAATCCATCCTCATCCGGAGTCCACACCCACATATCCCTATCACCATTTAAAACAACCTCCTCTAAGAGATCCATTAGATTACCAATAAGATCGGTCTCCCACATAAATGGTTGTCTCCTCCATCTTACATTCCACAACCGCCCCCCTTCATGAAACTCCACCACATCCGTCACCATTGCTTCCTTACAATTAGAAAGAGAATAAAGCCTAGGGAACAAGTTGAAGAGAGGAACTTCCCCAATCCACCTATCTATCCAAAATCTAGTATCCCTTCCATCTCCTACCTTCCTTCTCACCCTATTCGTAAACCAACGACCTCCTACACCCGCTTCCAACGTCATAATTCCTCCACCAGAGAGAGGTGAATCTAGGCCACCTAACTCCCTCACCCGGTGCCAAACCACTAACATGATCACCATATTTTTCCAACAACACCATCTTCCAATGCGGTTGTTCCTCTTGGAGCAAGCGCCATTTCCACTTAGCCAATAAACTCAAATTCACCAACTTTACATCTCTAACCCCTAGGCCTCCATTGCTTCTCGATTGGCATACCTTCCTCCACTTTACCCAACAAACTTTCCGACCTCAACCAACCCCTCCTCAAAGGAACTCTCTTTGGATGCGGGTAACCATCTTAAGCACCTTTACCGGAATCTTCATAAATGATAAGTAGAAAATAGGAATAGCATTTAAGATTGAATTTAGAAGAACAATTCTACCTGCAAGGCTAACATACTTGTTTCCCCAAGAATTAAGTCTCTTCTTCAATTGCTCCGACATAGGCTCCCAAGTAGACATCTTTCTAGAATTGGCTCCTACCGGCAAGCCCAAATATTTGAAAGGTAAAGAACCCTCTCCACAATGTAAAAAATTACACGCCGCTTTCATAAAGTCTCTTTGCACGTTGACTCCAATTAGAGAACTTTTATGAAAATTAACTTTTAACCCCGACGCCATTTCAAAACCTCTAAGGACGGCTTTCAACAACCAAAGATTCTCATACCATATTGTTATTTTAATAATATTTTCTTTTCTCTCTTTAATAATGAATCTAACATTTTAAATTTTTATGGTTCAAATATTATTATTCAATAAGTTTAGTAGCGTGACCCAAGCTTAAACCTAAGGCATCATACAAAAAGTTTATAACATATATTGATGGGGTGATTACATTTCCCATTCGCTTATCCAGGCAACAAACTTCTAGTTGAAAAATGAGAGCAATATTCAAGCAATGAATAAAATATTGCTTTCCTTTTCACATTGGAAATGTGTAAACAGGAATGGTTTAAGAAATGAAGACACTCCAGCTGCTTATTTTATACCAAATAACTACCAAGTTGCTTTCTAGGTTCCTCGATGTGGGACTCATGATCATGCCCAGCAGCATGGCACTCACTTTGGTCTTTCTTCTCCTACATATATATCAAATAATCTTAATGTATCCTTATCCTCTTAATTTACTAATCTGCACATTTTTTGACTTAAAGCTTCTTAATGGCCGTGACTAAGATAATTATATATGCTTCATGAATATTTCTAGAATTATTTCCAAACCTTTTCTGTAGTTAGTATGGTCAGTGGTGATTATCATGTGGCTCAGCTGTAGTATTTCAGTACCAATTCTCACAGGAAGAGGGCACTTGAAGAAGCTTTTGGAAGCATTTGGATTTCTTAGAGACACATTCATGGAAGGTGTTATATGGTCATTCTGATACAAATGGTGTAGAATGTAAGATTTGTCACATTTTTGTCAAGTTAGCACAGATTTATAATGGGATGCCTTGGTTCATCTTTCTTTTGGATTGTTAATTGTATTTATTTGTAAAATTATTCCTCAATTTTCCATGTTTGTAGGTCTAATCTTGTTTAGTTAATATTTGTCAACGCAAACAACTCAAGTTGAGATTTATTTAGAGTAGACTTTTTGAAGTCTAGGTGAAGAAAAAATATTCTAAAACAATGTAGATTTTAGAATATTCTTTGGATTTCCTCTAGATTTTGGCCAACTTTTTCTACCAAACTACATGTTCGTTCGATCTTCGAACGATTCTTTATCAAGATCAGTATTTTAAATGATAGAATAAAAAGTAAATTTTGCTTTTCTTTAAACGATCTAATCAAGATTAGATTGTCACCGATGTCACAAAATATGTGAATGTATGACCATGTTGACAGCTTGGAATCCAATTTCAAACTACACATTTCTTTAAAGGTGAATTACTAGATGATCTATATATTTTGTTTAAAAATGTATTTCAGATGGTACAAAAGTCACATTTTTGTGGACATGTACATTTAAAATGATGTAGATGTGCGTTTCCATAATTAAAGTCTTGTTTGCGTATTGGTAAAATTACATTTGTGAGAGAAAAATTGGAATCATACTTATGAAGTGTTAACGTGGTAAATCACACTTTTACGAAGTGATTTTATGCTTCATGACTAACAATTTCTTTCATGGTAATTCTTTTCCTCATTACAAAGAAAATTAAGTTGAGTTTAGTTCTCAACCAAACTTGAGGCTGACCCAAGTTCAACTCGACATCTTTTAGACTATGTAAGCCTCACATTTCCATCTTTGTAGGCTTCGTTATAAACCCTAATATCCACCTCAAGCATACATTAATATAAAACGTATAACACATTATTTACATAAAATTCAATAAGTCAATAGCATAATGTAGTGGTGAAATATAATTAAACAATTACATGAATGTCATTCTTAGGTGTTATCATTAATATCGAAAGAAATAATTACCTTTAAAAGATGCGCGATCGGCCTACATGGACATAATATCGAAAGAAATAATATTATACAATTATTTTATGATAACTTTTGGAACAACTCTCTCATGATCTATCTCTCATATTTTCATTGCATTTCTACTCTCTTTCAATTGCTTTAATTTTTCATATCAAATAACTATATATAATTTTTTTATATATCTAGTTGTCGGATAAATCATTTCAAAAATAATTGTTCTATAACAATTTTTTGGGCAAGTTGTTTTTTTTTTTAAAGATTTTTTTGGACAAGTTGTTCAAATAAATATTACTCCCTCCGTCCCTTAATATTTGACACAGTTGACCTTATTACGCATGTCAATGCATAATTTTGAGGTTAAATATCGTGAATAATATATTAGAAAAAAATTATGAAAATTTGTATTTTGAAAATGTTCATCGAAATAAATTTAATGACATCTTATATAATATTATTTATCTTTGTAAATGTGCGGCAATGAGAGTATTTATTAAAAAAATATATTTCTATCTATCATCTAGGATAGATTTTATGACAATAGGTTGTGGTCACATTGTACACGTGTAACACCACCATTATTTTATTTTTGGCAGACATGGACCCACCCTATAAGTGGGACCTGGCACTTGCACGTGGTTCCTTTCAGACCACATTTTACACTACCATTTCCACATGATCATATTTATTATTGAATCTAATTTTTTTCGTTTTTTTGTTAAAATCATTAATCTAATCTAATTGCTCTAACCAACGTTGTTTTCTTCCAAAAAGGAAAAAGCATGTCGTTTACTCGTTTATTACACAGCTGCAGCCGACAACTATTATCCGTTTATAATTAAAATTTAATATATAAATACTATTATAGTTTTCAAATTGAGTTTATCAACTTATTATTATTTTTACCGTAAAAAACGTTTATTATTATTTACTATATGTGAAAATTATTTTTAAGGTTTAAATAGCAAAAATATGTCGATTTTTTCAGGTGGGCATTAATTTTTTTAAATAGCAAAATTTAGTATCTATTATTGGTAATTTATTAAGCAAACGAAAATTAGATTAATAAACACGAAAGCTTACAAAAGCTAGAGGATAATAATACAATAAATTAGTCGTTTAGTTCATCATAACAAACAAACCGCACACCAGTTGTCCAATCCTTAATTCATCCTAACAAACGAATCGTGATCACGAGTACAAACTGACGCAAAACTAAGTTGAAAAAAAGTATGATGTGAGAACATTTGAAGCAGTAATAATTTCAACAAGTTTTTTATTGTTCTTTCAAAAAAAAATATTGTTGGATAAGTTAAGAGAAATTTTAAAAATAAAAAGTATTAAAACATTATTTTTGATATACTGTATTACAAGGTAAATCAAATATCGTATTTTAATTTCTATAAAAATTATATTTTAACAACTTTAATTATGATCATATTATTAATAGTTTAGCAAATGCAAAGAGGATAATATACAAATTTTAAGGGACTAATATACCAATTTTAGGTACTAAGTTCTCTCTCATACTTGGCACGAACCCTTTCTACTCATTCTAAACTTGATCCTTTTGCATGTCCATTTCCAAATTATTTATGGATAGGATGTGACATCTTTACTTGTTTCTTACGGTTTGGAATCAAAATGCATCTTAATTCAAACATCTCTAAATAAATGTATTTGTCTTTTAGTTTAAACGTGTGAATGAGTCTTTAAAAATAGACATAACGAGAAGAAATTCACACACACATAAGTCGAATATTTGATACGTAAACTTAAATGACCGAATTTAATTATTTTTTTGACAAAAGATGACTGAATTTAATTTGTTTTTTACTGTACATAAAAAAAGTAAAACATGAAACAAATCATTTATTAAAAGGATTTAATTATATGTAAAGATATTTTCTTACGGTTAATTTATATGAACAAATGTTGTTGACGGTGTAATGAGTAAAAACAAAGTTGTTGACGGTAAAAAAAAAAATTACACATTTATTTAATCACATTTTACTAGTATTAAATACTAACTATATCTACTGTCAAAAAAAATAAAATACTCACTATATCTAATTATATGTATCTCATTTGAGTTTTGTGTACAATTCTTATGAAAATAATTGACTGAATTGATTTTAATTATAAAATGAATTTTATTTATTAAAATACCGTTAAATTTGGGTAATTTAAAATAATATACTTTAATTTATTTAGAAATGTATAATCAAACTATCAGAAATAGAAAAGAACTGTGAAATCAAAATTCATTCTTCTTGATTGTCAAATTATATTTAAGACTAATTGTATGTTTTTAATCATATCTTTTTAGAAAGGATAACTTTTTGGCAAACTCACAAATTGAGGTAATCCACTTGCATGAGTAGAAAGTAATCTAGCTTTTAATCAAGCAAAAAAAAATTAACAGTTGTTACAAGTAATCCACTTGCATTACGTTGTGTTTTGGATCTCTACAATTGGAATACTAATTGAAGATGTAGAAGTATCTTCAATTTTTTGGACATGGTAAAATTTTGTAATCTCAATTTTTTAACTTAATACTAATGATGCCAAACGATATATTTTTTTTAATCTGGTCTCAATCCATAGTTTTTAACTCTAAAATTGATGATTTTCATCGTCACAATTAACTTGTAAAGTAAGAAATAACACCATTTGTAAACACATTTCAAGTCTTATCTCATTCAATTTAGGTAATTTTAACATTGAATCATATGGATTAATTCAAGGTAATTCATGTGGAGTATTCTACAGACACAAGTTAGCAAGACCCATGTATGTCACCATCTCTACTTTTAGACAATTTAGGTAATTTTAACATCGAACCATTTGTAAACCTAAATTTTAGGTAATTTAGGTAATTCATGTGGAGTATTCTAAAGACACAAGTTAGCAAGACTCATGTATTTTTATTTTATATTTCATCTAATGTGAGACATTTAACAATAATCACTAAATTCAAAGCTAAATATCATCATTCTTTGGACGAAAAACATGAGTTGGTCCTAAAGTGCAACAAATGTTAAAGTTTAGGGATCAAAAAATTTGATTTTAATAAAGGAGAACAATGAACCAAAAATACAATTATGCTATTTAAGAATCATGAGTTATGACATATGCATATCAAAGATTCACGGTAAAATAAAATGAACTATCATGTTTTTTAGGGACAGGATATAAGTACCATGTTATGTGTTCCAAAAGGGACAGTCTCTTTTATTTGGATCTATGCCTCCAAAATGTGGAAAAAGGGACCCTTAAAAACAAAAGATATTAACCCAAAAAAGGGTGACGCATCTAGTGGCAAGTATAATACTAGACGTTTCGATCTATCTGTATGTATCAATCAAGCTTTGCTGTTGTCAGTGTAACAAACACGTGTTACATAAACATGACAACAAAGTGAAAATAATCAAACCTCAAAAAAGTGTTTGTGGATTTTGGATTGGAGTGTAGTGTGTGTGTGCAAGTGATAGATGCACCAAACTTTCATACATCCTGTATTGTCCAACCTTTACTTCATGCAACCATAGTATATACACTGTTATTTTCCTAAAAGAATTTGTATATACTATTTTTTTTACCTTTTTTTATAGAATTTTGTATGTACTATTATCCATACATGTAGAATATAGGTAAAGAAAGTGACATTGATCATTCTTGGTTGATATATGATTATAATTATTATAATTTTATAAATATGTTTTGACCTCTATGTTAATATATCAACAAAATCATCGTTAAAAGAACTCAAAACAAGTATTAACTTGATGTAATAACTAATATTTCAAGATCACTTTTAGTAAATTATTGTCTAATGCGAAGTGATTCAATCTCTTCTCTCCGATCACATCATTCTTAAAAAAAACGCAATTTCTAAATTTAGTTAAGAGACAACAGTCAATTTACGAAGTCCAACATTATCATGAGTCAGATCTTATACAAATCCATTAATGCGCTACAATCTTATCTTACCTTTTTTTTGTGTTATTCATCCATCTTAAAATAAATGTTCGTGTGTATCTGTAGAATATCTCATACATATCCGACAAAATAATGGAGTATTCGGTACGAGTATCCACAAAATAGTTACCTATTCGATATGAGTACGCTCCAAATTTTGGAGTACATGTGCTTATAGATGTAAGAAAAATGTTTTACACTCCATATAAATGTATACACTTAAAACAAAGTGGAAAAACGAGTAAAAAAGAATAAAAAAAAGTATAATGTAATAATTTGATGATGTGATAAAAAGAGAGATAGAGAAAATAAAATGTTTGATTGTGCATATAAATATAGAGGTGTTTATTTATCATTGTTGTCGATCTAATATCTAGAGATGATTACATGAATGAAAAAAACAAATTTACAAAATACCTTTTTATCATATTTCCTTCATTTTATATATTCCATTGAAATTACTCGTTTTGGTCGAATTTATAAACAAAAATGGACTTTTTAAGTTTATATACTTAATGTATATGGCCTATATATAGACCAAATGCATTAAATGTTGAATGAACTTAAAAAGCACACTTTTATTTATAAATGTGATTAGATGAAGTATTTATTATTTTTTTAATAACAACATTAAACTATTAATAGTTTTTCTTAATAAATAAACTATTAATAGTTGTTTTCCAATAATATAATATCTTTGTCCCTTAGTACATATTTTCTTTGCATCTCAATAAACTTTATATAAAATAATCTTTATATTATTGACCTTATTGATTGCATTGATTACATTCACCTGTATAGTACCTTTTTCCTGTTTTGGTCTCTTTCTCTCACTTTGATGAATTCATAGAAATTATTAAGGTGAAGTGAAAATAGTACTAACCATCTTAATAGTATAGTACCAGTATCTGTTATTTCTAATCTATCAATGTTTTTTATGTCTCTTTCATTCATTTTTTTCACTTGCTTACACAAACGGCAACCTTAACTACTATACTTACTCACACCAACTTATTCTTCTCTCTCTCTCTACACAATTCTCTTCATCAACCATCAAGTAAGAGACACCTTCACCTTTCATTTAGAGCAAGGAATTTTTTTAATCCCATTATACCCTTTACAACTCATAGTTCTTAGTTCTTACCTTTGTGTTTTGTTTTTTAGTTGGAATTTATATAAGGTTTATGTTTTAGTAGGGATCATAGGTTTATGTTTGGTTTTTTTCACATTAATTATATGTACAAATTTTTAGGTGGAGGGGTTGGCCTAATTTTGTTTCTTTTTTCTTTTTGACTTTTTTGTTGAAAATTTGATCTTTGTGATTAGTGTTTCTTTGATGATTCCAATGAGAATTAGAGGATCATTTAGAATTTATAAGTGAAGTTGAAAAAAAAAGAAGAAAAAAAAATGCCTCAAGGAGGAAAAAAGAGGATACATTTTAGCAAACTATATTCATTTTCATGTTTCAAATCATCATATAGAGATGGTCATTCACAAATTGGAAAAAAAGGGTATTCAAGAGTTGTTCATTGCAATGATTCTGATAATATTGAAGCAATTCAGTTGAAATATGGTGGAAATTATGTTTCAACTACCAAGTATACAGCATTTAATTTTATACCTAAGTCTTTGTTTGAACAATTCAGAAGGGTTGCAAATATCTACTTTCTTGTTGTTGCTTGTGTTTCTTTTAGTCCTTTAGCACCTTATACAGCTTTAAGTATTGCTGCACCTTTGGTGGCTGTTATTGGTGCTACTATGGCTAAAGAAGCTGTGGAAGATTGGAGAAGGAGAACTCAGGTACTGTTTCAATTTTTCTTTTCTTTAATGTAATTAGGTCTTGTTTGGATTAACAGTTTATTTAAGTGATTATAGCATAAGTGCTTATGTATAAGCTATTTCTATAGTAAAATAATGTCAAACTGTTCTCATATAAGCTATAAGCTGTTTTCATACGCTATCCTGGAGAGCTTATGAAAATAAGCTGAAAAACAACGTATGGACATGTCATAAGTTGTTTTAAGAAGCCCTCCCAAACAATCTCACAAGTACTAATGTCAGTATAGATAAGTTCAAATAAGTCAATTCAAACAGATTCTTAATTGACCTTCCTTCTAGTGGTAGTTTCTGCAAAGGTTTACATTTGCATATGTCCTATAAAAATATAGTATATACTCAATTAGTTTGTAATCATGCCTTAGAAGTAGAAAGTTATGAGTAGGTAGTATTGCTGATATAATTTGTTGGTACTTATGCAGTTTTCAATGTTATTTATTTTGTATGGTGGAATCAAGCTTTTATTAAGAATATCAATTATGACCTTGATGCTTCTTATGGGAATATTAGGTTGGAAACTAGGCTTAATATCTTTATTATCTTACAATGCAGAAAAGTTCAAAAATGATTCTAGGAAACTAATTAAGTGTTGCTTTATGCCGAAGTAACTTATGCATACCATTTTTATGTGCCTTTTTTTTTCTTTTCTTTTTATGTTGATAATTTGCTTTGGATATGCTTGACTTTTGTCCTGTTACGAGTCACAATTTTCAACCGGTATCTTTCAATCTTTAGTTCTAGACAGTTTTCTTTTTCATTGATAAATGCCATTTTCGACCGGTTTCTTCAGGATATAGAGGCGAACAACAGAAAGGTTCAGGTATATGGTAAAAACCATACATTTGTGGAGACAAGATGGAAGAAACTTCGTGTCGGTGATGTGATTAAAGTGTACAAGGATGAATACTTTCCTTCTGATCTTCTTCTGCTTTCGTCAAGCTATGAGGACGGTGTTTGCTACGTTGAAACAATGAATCTTGATGGAGAAACAAATCTAAAACTAAAGCAAGCCTTGGAAGCGACAACTCGTCTTAACGATGAAAAATCTCTGCAAAGGTTTAGGGCTATGGTCAAATGTGAGGATCCTAATGAAAATCTATACTCATTTATTGGAACTTTTGAGTATGAAGGTGAAGAACGTCCTCTTTCGTTGCAACAGATCCTTTTAAGAGATTCTAAGCTGAGAAATACCGAATATATATGTGGTGTTGTCATCTTTACCGGTCATGACACAAAAGTGATGCAGAATTCTGTTGATCCTCCATCAAAAAGGAGCAAAATTGAGAGAAAAATGGATAAGATAATTTACATTCTCTTTAGTACCTTGGTTTTGATATCCTTTATCGGATCTATGTTTTTCGGTGTTGATACTGAAAATGATATTAATAATGATGGAAGTTACAGAAGATGGTATCTTTATCCGGAAGAAACAACCGTATATTACGATCCTAGAAGGGCAGGCCTTGCTTCGATTCTTCATTTTTTGACTGCCCTTATGTTGTATGGATATCTGATTCCAATATCACTTTATGTGTCAATCGAAATTGTAAAAGTTCTGCAGAGTATTTTCATCAACCAAGATCAAGAAATGTATTATGAAGAATCAGATAGGCCGGCTCATGCGCGCACATCTAATTTGAATGAAGAACTTGGTCAAGTTGATACCATATTGTCTGACAAAACCGGCACTTTGACATGTAACTCTATGGAGTTTGTCAAATGTTCAATAGGGGGTGTTCAGTATGGCCGTGGTATTACGGAAGTGGAGAAGGCACTTGCTAGGAGAGCGAAGGAAGGGGAATCTGAAGGTGTTGCTTTTTCATCTGATTACTTGAGTCAGAGTAGCAATGTTGTGGACTCTCAGAAGACAGTTAAGGGCTTTAACTTTAAAGATGAACGAATAATGAATGGACAATGGATTAATGAACCTCATCCGGACATCATAGAGAAATTCTTTCGAGTTTTAGCTATATGTCATACAGCTATCCCTGATGTAGATAAAGCGTCTGGAGAAATTTCCTATGAAGCCGAGTCGCCAGATGAAGCCGCGTTTGTCATAGCTGCAAGGGAGCTCGGTTTTGAGTTTTTCGTTAGGACACAAACAAGCATTTCGTTGCATGAATTAAATCATGAAAGCGGAAAAAAGGTTGACAGGTTGGCTAAATCCTTTTACCATGTTTAATATAGCATCACCAACTGATACGCTTGGTTTAGCTTAGTTTCATCGATCGGTTTTACCATGTAAATAAAAATGTTTTTAAAAATCTTTTATGCCGCATGTTCATTCTTTTTTAATTTTGTGTTTAATTATTTTGTTTACTTCTTTGATGAGTAGAGTGTACCAGCTTCTGCATGTCTTAGAGTTCAGCAGTTCGCGCAAAAGAATGTCAGTGATAGTGCGCACCGAGGAAAATAAAATATTGCTCCTATGCAAGGGTGCAGACAGGTTTGAATTTCTATCGACAATTTTTTATTGGGCTAAATACATTTTGAGTCCCTAAGTTTTAATTTTATAAACAATTTGTTCAGTTTTCGTCCCTATTTTTATTAGTCCGTAAAGAAAGAGTACTTTTCGTCCCTGGTCCATGCATTTTCAACATTGTTTTTGTAGGGACTAAACTTGAAATATCCTGAATTTTATAGGGACTAGAAATATATTTAATCAATATTTTGATATAACGGAGCTGTTATGTGTGTGTAAGTTGCACGTTATGATTGCAAATTCTGTATTTCCATGCAGTGTGATGTTTGAAAGGCTCTCACAATACGGAAGAGAGTTTGAAGCTGAAACTAATAATCATATCAAAAGATATTCCGAGGCAGGTTTAAGAACTCTTGTAATCACGTACCGTGAACTTGGCGAAGAAGAGTATAAGCAGTGGGACAAGGAATTCTCGAAGGCCAAAACCTCTTTAGCAGCAGACCGAGATGCACTTGTGGATGCAGCAGCTGACAAGATGGAAAGAGATTTGATACTTCTTGGAGCTACCGCAGTTGAGGATAGACTTCAAAAAGGGGTCAGTATAAAATTTTGTTCGAGTATTTTTACTTCAGGATGATGAAATAGGATTGAACTCTAATTAAAACTTACTTGCATTATCAATATCAATATATAGTTACTAAGCTTAGTTTATACATTGCGATAATTAAATAGAAGTTTCTTACATATATATATACATACAAAAGAACTGAAGATTCAGGAATAGATAATAACAGAAAATGTTAGAATAGCAAATCCGATTCTGAAGAAAACAAACAAATAAATTGCACAGAAGACCAGAAGCGGTTGATCAGGAGTTTGGCCAATTGTGCCTACGTCTCCGGCAACAAAGTGGCTGATGTAGTTTTTTGATTATGAAATTGTGTTTTCAGCTTCACGCACTATGCACGAGCAACTATTACTTAACACCACTAATTATGTGCTTGATTAGTCAATGAAGTTAGCTTTGTTTACTTAAAAATACAGGTTCCTGAATGTATCGAAAAGCTTGCTAAGGCAGGAATCAAGTTATGGGTATTGACTGGGGACAAAATGGAAACTGCAGTCAACATAGGGTACTTCAACAAAGCTTATTCTGCTTTCTATTTCTAATAAATATTGTCAAATAGAGGCTATAGCGACACTACAATGTAGCGGAATTTCAACAAATCACTATTTTCCTGCTTTTGCGATACACAAATTAGTACAAAGTGTTAGTCCAATAGCAGCTACAGCAGCACTATAGTATTGCAGCATAGCAAATTTGAACAAGCCACTGTTTGTTGTGATCTGTGATCTGTACTGGAACTTTCTAGGGAAGTTTATTAAGTTGATACTAATTTTGCCCCTCCGTTTTAACAGGTATGCTTGTAGTTTACTTAGACAAGACATGAAACAGATAGTGATCACTCTTGATTCATCTGATATTATATCAATAGAGAAACAAGGGGACAAGGAGGCTCTGGCGAAGGTACACAACTTTGCGGGTTTATGCATCCAATTTTCTCTCATTATTTTCGATCTTTGATACAATGATTGCTTAGGCCTCTCATGAAAGCATCGAGAAGCAAATTAATGAGGGAATCTTGCAAGTCAAGTCAACAAAAGAGAGTTCCGATACAGAAAAAGATAGTTCTTCATTTGGCTTGATAATTGATGGGAGGTCATTGGAGTATTCTCTAGACAACTCTTTAGAGAAGTCATTCTTTAAGTTGGCTAGTAATTGTGCTTCTGTCATATGTTGCCGGTCTTCACCAAAACAGAAAGCTCGTGTGAGTATTATGTATGCACTATTTGAATTTTTGTTCATGTAAATGGTGAAAAATTCTTGTATATAATTGCATCATCCGAAAATAATATGCAGGTTACAAAATTGGTGAAGTTGGAAACCGGGAAGACAACTTTATCTATTGGTGATGGTGCGAATGATGTCGGTATGCTTCAGGAAGCTGATATTGGAGTTGGAATTAGTGGTGCTGAAGGGATGCAGGTAAAACATATATTTTCTTGAACTTATTTTGATTTTTCTATTTGAGTAAATATTCATTTAGGTCCTTGAATGTTTCACACGATGTCACTATAGTGACACTACCTTACACATTTGAGGATCAAGATGACTACTTACTTTGACTCTGATATTTAACGGTTTTTGAAATAGTCGTATCGTATCCCCCATGTCGATAGTAAGTTAAGAAGTTGAAAATAATTTTTAATTTAACTCAATCTATCATATCCTCACGCACATATGTTCTTAACTCTCGTGATCTTCTACGTGTCGTCGTCTTAATATGTAAAATTACTTAGAAATTGAAGAAAAATTTCAATTATACATAATCAACCTAGTCGTCAAACATAGATCAGTTCAATGTTGGTTAGCATTATGTTTTACAGAAACATTGAATCATATTCCACCATCTTGATGATACATATAAATGTACATGTAAAACCAGTTAAACAAGTTTAAACTGTCGGTGTGTAGCTATTAAACTCTTATTATAAAGTATGGAATATAATTGTTTGTAGTGGTTCCGCTGATCCATCGAAATCATTTATTGTTTCTCATTTATTTTCTTCTTTTCTTAAATAAAACCTTAACATAGTATGTATATTATTTTGAAAAAAAATACTATTTGTTGTCTACAGGCTGTAATGGCAAGTGATTATTCAATCGGACAATTCCGTTTTCTGGAGCGTCTGTTGTTGGTACATGGCCATTGGTGTTATAGAAGAATATCAATGATGGTAAAATCATGCATCCAAAAAACTGTGTGTGTGAATATATCATGTATGTTATTATTTAGGAAACTTGATCCATAAGAAACTTGGTCACTGATATCTTGTTTTATTTGCTGATGCAGATATGTTACTTTTTCTATAAAAACATTGCATTTGGATTTACCCTATTTTGGTTTGAAGCATATGCTTCATTCTCTGGTCAAGCCGCTTACAACGATTGGTACATGTCGTGTTACAATGTGTTCTTCACTTCACTACCAGTAATCGCTCTAGGTGTTTTTGATCAGGATGTCTCTGCCAGACTATGCCAAAAGGTACTAAATTTTCATTCTTTAATTAACCCTTCGTAGATATGTACAATTCTTATTTCCATAAGTCAAGACCATTTAGTACTAAAAATGTCATTAAATGATGATATAGGTAAATTTTAATCAATCTGAAATTTGTTTCTCACATATTTAACTATAAACATGCACCTCCAATTAGGGTATGTTTGGATTTTACTTGTTTGAGTTTATTTACTGACATAAACAATTGTGATATGTCCATAAGCCGTTTTCTGCTTATTTTGATAAGCTTCCTAGTATAGTTTATCAAATCAACTAATAGCTTATATGAAAACAGTTTTACTTTGTTTTATCTATTGTTGAAATAACATATATATAAGCACTTACATCATATGCGCTTATAGCATAAAGCACTTAATTATGTTGTTTATCCAAACATGACTTAAATTTTACCATGGTGTTATGTTGCATCACACCATTATTTTATAACATATATGTACTTTTCTACATATAAGATACATACGATTGATCGCCCTGTATATAACTTTTTTACATTGTCAGTGCGTACTTATTAAATTTCGTGATTACTTGAAATCCAAGAAACCTTGTGCTAATCAAACTATCTTTATATACAGCACCCCTTTCTATATCTAGAAGGAGTAGAAAACACCCTCTTTAGCTGGACTCGGATTATCGGCTGGATGTTGAACGGATTCCTCAGCTCCTTGCTAATCTTCTTCTTAACTACAAATTCCGTCTTAAATCAAGCCTTCAGAAAAGACGGTCAAGTGGTAGATTTCGAAATACTCGGTGTCATAATGTATACTTGTGCAATTTGGGTTGTGAATTGCCAAATGGCACTTTCAATCAACTACTTCACTTGGATCCAACATTTTTTCATTTGGGGTAGTATTGTCCTTTGGTATGTGTTCTTGGTGGTTTATGGTTATATATCTCCAACCATATCTACAACAGCTTATAGGGTATTTGTGGAAGCATGTGCTCCTAGTCTTTTATATTGGTTAGTTACCCTTTTTATTGTTGTTTGTGTTCTTTTACCATATTTTTCTTATAGAGCTTTTCAAAGTAGGTTTCTACCAATGTATCATGATATAATACAAAGAAAACAAGTAGAAGGGTCTGAATTTGAGATTTCTGATGAGTTACCTAGACAAGTTCAAGGTAAACTAATACATTTGAGAGAAAGATTGAAGCAAAGGGAACCTTGAAATATGTAAAATGTAAATATGGTTTGAAACTTACATTCTTGGAAGTGGAATTGTATTTGGTTTGTTGCTTAGTTTGAAAGTGATATTGATTTAGTGAGCATTGGAAATAGCTTTTTTTAGAGTTGATTTCATTATTTTTATTTATTTTTACATTTGATGTAGATTAGCTAAGGTTGTATATATTAATGTATCATATATAGCAACTTGTTAATGAAAGCAGATATACATAGTTTGATTTATGCTTTGTGTGTGTGATCTTATCATGTGGAGGAAGTTTTGTATGCAAATTTTTTTTTCTTAACCATTCGGTTCACAAGGAATACGGTCATGATAATTCAGAGTTTGACCGAGAAGTATGTAAAGTCTTATTAAAGATTGTTTCATCAAATTATTGTAAGCAATAATAACGGTAATAAGCGCCTTTCAATATATAACAATGAGAAATAAAAGTTATGATTAGTTTAACAAAGAAGAAATAGAGTTAAATTAAAATCTTGGAAGCAGAACCTATAGTTATTTAGGTTGGGTAAAAATAGCAGTGAAGTTGGGTTAAAAGAGAATAATAAACATTACTTTTTTTTTTATTTGGTTGTTGAAAGAAAATAGAAAGGCAAAAAATTAATGTGGGCTTTGCATTGAAGTTCCTGTGTAGTACTACCCACACCCCTCTTTTGCTATCAACACCCTCTTCTTTAATGTAATTTATATTATCCAAAGTACTCATCCGTTTAAACTAAATAAAAACATCTGCTATCCACAAGTCATGGCTCAACCTACAAAGATGTTCCTCATATGATGAATGTGTTGTGCCTCATTTGAAATTTAAGAGTCATGTTTATTTTGTGAAAACATTTTCTATTTTCATTAAGAGACTCTTGAAGTGATCAATTATCTGCATTTTTTAGAAATAATAAAATTTTCAAAACTATTTTTAGAAATGCACCATTCGCAAATTATCTATTCAGTAAAAATTGAACATAAATGTTTTGTGAGAGGAAAAGCAAATTCAACCCTAGAATTAAATGATCGTCATCTTTAAATTTTTAATTGGATAATTAATTATATATGTAATTAATTGATAATTTATCAAATATTTAAATTTCTGGTCGGAATAATGAGAATCTGAATTGGCCATCAACTCTATATACAAGCTATGGTCGCCAATATATTTCAGACACATTTTATATACTTTGTGAATATATATATATACATGCATACATATTTGTCTTAATAAAGCTGCAAGATTATTCTCATTCTTAACTTATACTCTCTTCGTCCTTTTTTATAAAAGTAGTTGCCAAAAATCATGGAGTATTAAGAAAAGATGTTGGAGTAATAAAGTTGTCTCAAATATGTGTGACTATATCTATATTACACTTAATTAAATATATATTTAATGTTAACTTTTTATATATATATATATATATATATATATATATATATATATATATATATTAGTATTAATAAGAGGTATATTTGAAAAAAGAATAATAAGGGATATATGATCTAATGTAACAACATAACATTGGTGTTATTTATGTATCACACACCCATATTCTGAAACCATTCAATCGTTTGAAGAAGCTCAGAAAAGCGGTGTCGTCAACCAACATGTAAAAGGATATTTGATTTAATCATTGATTTTGTTTGTTAATTTGGTGCATTGTGTTGTTCCGTATCCTTTGATTTTCATAATCAAGTATTAGGGTTAGTTAGGTTTGTTGTTTCTGATGACGATGTGTTAGGGATTTAATTTGTTTTTTGAATTAGAAATTGAGTAATCCAAGTTGTGGTTGTGTTTTTCATTTTCTTGATACTTTAAATTTGATCTGATGATACTCTTTTTTTTCTATGTTAAGTGTTGTGGTTGTGTTTTTTGATTTAAATGTCACAAGTTGTGTTTTTTCATTTAAAGGTCACAATAGTATTCATGTTTGAATTATAAGCATGTTGATGCCTCAAATTGCCTCAAATATTAGATACAAATTACATAGAAATCAAAACTCTATTTTTCTATGTAGGTTTGGCATATTAGAAGTATACCAACTGAATGTTCTTTTTCTATTGATGATCCATCTTCAATAGTTTCAACCAACATTTGAATCGCTCCTCCGGTACTAGCAACTTCACAAAGTACACTCTCTAATGAAGAAACAATATTTTCTAGCAACCTTATTGCTTTCTCAACCAACAAGATGATTTTACCGAGGCGTGGATCATGTCAAGCAAAGAAGCACTTTCTACTAAGTTTCATTGCTGCTTGACTTTGAGCTTCACTATCACCATTCCAAATGTTTTCTACAATCTTTTTCTCCATCGGAAGCACTTTCTCGTGTTTATAGAAAAGGAGATGTACTAAACACAATAATAAGGGGTCTAAAAAGATGCAACACATACAATGGAAAAGGGGTGACACAATAATATTACATTAGGTAATAAAATATGAGATTATAGGACTGATTTGTTCCTAATTGATAACCGCTTTATAAAATCTACAGTTGGATTAAAACATATTATAATATAGATCATGTCTATAAAACTTTACATTAATCGAAAATCATTTGATTTGCCAATGAAGTACATCAAAATTAACATCTTATAAACTTTTATAAAACGACTTGATTTTGCCAATGATGTATCTTATAAAATCATTTGATTTGCCAAATTTTGTAGATCTAATCTATTTTATAATAACTTTCAATCCAACGATAAATTTTTGGATTGGTATGAAGGATCATACCACGTGGACTCTTCTATACATTGACTACTCAACATGTACATCTCAGCTTTATTGTTCAGGTCATGTGAGCTCCATCTTCTTAGCTCAACTTGATCGTTCAGATCATGTGAGCTCCACTTTCAACATCACTAGCTCTCTCTGGTTGTTGTCCAAGCAACATTGTGGTCATCCACTTGAAGGTATCTCATAACGCGCCACTCGTCATGAACGAACAAGTGATGTGAGTTGTGCACCCTTGACTCCACTAGCCTTGTACGAATGAGCATGGAACATGATCAGCTCCACACGCCTAGTACAGATGAGCCATATTGACCTAAGAGTGTTAATGGGTCTAGACATCTAAAGAGAGGCCCACTAGGTTAAGAAGGCAAGGCCTGTAAAATGAGACACCTAGAGATAAGTAAAAGGATCCATTCATTCTAGCCTAAACATTGTATTTTCACCTTAGTCATTTTAGAGTATTCTTGAAGCTTCTCATAGTCAGCTCCACTGAATAGCTCATCTATTATAATTTATGTTTACATAATGAACAATTTTATAATAGAATTATCCGGCAAAGAGTTATTCAAGATGTCATATTATTAAGTTTGACATCATGGTGTCAATTGATCCTATCCCTATTAAGATATATAGCCCAAGTGGGAGATTGTTGAAATATTTTATTATTCAATCATATATTAATGTTATTTTGTGAGCAAATATCTTTATTATTATATTAACAATTTATCAACAAGGAGCCTCAAATGATTAGTAATGAAAATAAACAATAAGACTGTGCTATATCATCATCACGCACTACTAGAAAAAACAAAATTATGGAGGAAAATTTGTGACGGAAAAAATAAAATCTCTCACAAATTTCTTGGTCACAAAATTAGAGAAAGATTTCACGTTTTCTCTCTCTAAATTTCCTCACTAATATTTACTTTTTTAGTAGTGACGGGAGTGAAAATATAAAAACCAAAAATTGGAAAAACCACAAAAATTTAAAGATGGAAAATAAAATAAAAAAATTGTTTTTCATTTCGTTATAAATCTGGTGACCAATTTTATTTTTTGTCTCTAATTTTCGTTATTATTTAAACTTTTTCTCGTAGTGTAAAGGAAGCAAATAATGTTAATATCATTCCATTAGTATAAGGTGGCTCATTCAGGAGGGAAATTAGGCAATGTGTCAGTGATGAAGTTTCTAACTTTTGATGCCATGAAGCTGATAGTGGGTTAGTGATGACAAACAACATTGGGGAAGTCTGCATGGGGAAAATTCTGACATATTCCCACTATAAAAAATCCAGCCATCTTATTACACTAATTATATATTAATACTAAAATAATAATTTGCAATGAGCAATTGGAAGAAAAGCACGAGGTGGCTAATGTTAATAATCATTTATTTAATTACTATTGTATATATCCACAAATTTTAGTTTAAAATGAGGGTTTATGCTCGTGTACATGTAAAAGGAGCTCCTTTTTTCAAGATTTGGGGGTTGAAAAAATGCTTTGGGATTATCATTGTTCAATAGTTTTGTGATCATTACTTGCTAGTGAGTGTATGGCTGCATGCTCGTGCAGAGTCCCACCATTGATATTTTTTTTGGTATATTTTTATGGGTTATAGTAAGGAAACCAAAAATGGTAAGTTTGCATTGAATTCAACAATTTTTAAAAAGTTAAATTTATCATTTTTTATCATTTTTCAATACAATATTTTTAAATTTGTCCTCTTAACCAATGCCTTAAGGGTACTCTTTAACATTTTCCTATTTTTATTTTATTTCTAACTCATTGTATTTAGAGTATTTGATGAAACATTTCAACGTATTTCCAGAGAAAATATCGAATATATGTACTTGATAAATAACTTATTGTTAGAACCGTTTCTATATATCTTGTAGCAATATTATCTGCAGAATTTTTTTTATTAAAGGGAAAGAAAATACTAGAAACCAGCAAACTAATCAACTTCAAAACTTTTAAGGAGTTAATCCACGAGGTTCGCGAGAACTAATTGCAGAGGAGGAGAACTCCACATTTTTATTGCTCCAAATTTAACTAGAAAATCTTAATTAAATAAAAGAACTCTACCAATGTCTTGATTAATTTCCCTTACAAAAATATGTCTTAATTATTTTCTAAACCAATAATAATAGTTCTCAATTATTACGAATTCCCTAAAACACAATTATTACTAATGAATCTCTAAAATTTTGACTATAAATGTCCAGTGTCCCACGTCAGAAGGGTAGGTCGTCACCAATTAGGTGTGCAATAAATTGATAGAGTAACAAAATAACAATTAACCAAAAAAAATAAAATTGGGATGTTTATTTTATCCATAGGCAACTCGTTATGTGAATCAATCAGCACTGTCGTCACATAAAATTATTTTAATACATTGCTAGTTTATGGTTTATCTAATATATAGTTGATTATTATTATTATATAAATGATCAACATGTCTGTGTCAGCCTTCTAATTAAGGTCTCCTCTAAGTTTGCTGTCCAAGCAATGTTGTATTATTGAATTATTAATTAATTGATTTTCTTCCCCAAGAAATATATCATATTCCAATCAAAAGTTATTCTCTTAAACGTGACAAATCCACTAAAATATATAATCTACGTCTACATATTTAATATTTGACACAGACTAAAGACCAAATAAGATACTATTTAATTTTGAAAACCAAATAAAATAATCTATTTTTCTTTTAGACAGGTTGATAATATTTTTTCTTAAACAACTTTTTTTATCAACTAAAGACTAGTGAAATAATGATCATATTAAAATAGGTTTGTCTTATTCTATTAAAATTATATAATTGTCATACAAATTCAAATTTTGTCACTTGAGATTCAAAACACACAATAATTACATACGAATTTTTATATCTAATTAAGAGAATTAGCTAGCACTGCTATATTATTTTCATATGTAATTGATCTAACTTAAGACATTTGATTAATATGGAAGAAACGATGTTTCATTCAAGTATTTTTTTTTCTTAAATGGTTTAAGTGAGATGGGTTTCAAGAACTCTTTAGAACCAGAACGTAATTTAACGAATATTAATAAAGATTTTTATATATCATCCACTAAAGAGTGCATCACGTTTGTAACAAAAGTTGAATCCAATGACTCAAATTTTTACCAACAAAATTAATATTTTTTATTTTATTCAAGTGCTTTTTGATAAAGAGTAATATCTTTTTTTTTTTTAGGGAAAAGAGTAATAACCTAAAACTTTCATTATAACTAAGAAATATAATATTCATGCAATTTGTCTCATTCATTCACGTCAACCCTGGCGCTTTTTTAATATATAAATACATGAACTGGAGTTTTGCTTCTAGAAAATATCCATGGTTTGGGCCATAAGCAAGCATGCATTATTAATATGGATTCTAGAATGAGTCGATCAAGACTTAAAATCAAACACTTTTTAATGGAAGCTGTGAGGAAAAAATGGTGGATTAATTGGTTGTTAGTGGAAACTATACTTTATTATTTTTCATCATTACATTCAGCTAAATTCTTTGGACTTACTTTCCGACTTAACGCTTGACATTTTTTATAAGAAGCTTGACATTTTTTTTTCTCAATATTATTGTACTTATTTTTTCATTTGTTAGAGAAAAGTTTAACTGAATTGATTTTTGATAGTTCATCATGGTCCGAGTATATCTCTAGACTCAAAGAACACTTATAATTAAAGAGGTTTTTACATTGAAGACGAAAGTTAAACTAACATTCTTATATCAACTTTGCATCAACTAAATCAACATTAGGCTTAGTTGGTGTGTAGTTGATATGATTCATATCCCATAATAACGTGAGTTTAACTCCGCACGAAACCAACATTTGGCTTGTCCCTATTGAGTAGCTCAATCGGGGAACAATGACATAATATATGCAAATGTCGTGGTTCAAACTCTAAACACTCTATTCATTCACATGTAAATTTCTAACCACTTCAAGAAAAAAACATTTGGCTTATTATTGTATTTTAATATTGATCCATACCAATAAAATTAATTAGAGATGCTGTTTTACAAGAATGGCTTTACGAAGTTCCTATGGGTGGGTACCATGCCCATGAATCGTGGGACGTGCTATACACTGTACGTAATATGCATGTGCACTCATACAATCCAGAAAAGAAGGGATTTTGTTTTTTCTTTTGATTTATGTGGGTAGCATGGGAATGAATATAGATTATAAAACTCAGGTATAGTTGATGTATATTGTAGGTATTGTAAACTTAAAGCATACCAAATTCAATTCTTAGTACTGAATTTAAGAATAATTGTGTTTTATACTAAAAACATAGAGAGGAAAAAAAATATTGACCCTTGGTTAACAATCTCATGGCTCCTATTATGCAATGAGTTAAAAAAAAGTTACATGTTATCAAACCACTCCGAACATGATCTAAATATCCAGATTTATATGTGGCAGATGTGTGTTAAAAGTTTAACATTGGATGTAATAAGAACTGAACATAAGTTATGCTCAATCCAAATTCTAAGATTAGGTCTGAACAAATTTGATACTAGAATCAACGTGCCTTTAACATGGACGGGATGAGTCTTTTAATTAGATTAGTCTTATTCACCCACATTGTCATATGATGTTAAGCTATCATATGACATGTAAAAAGATGATATTACATGGAAGATTTAATTAATGTGTTAAAAGGAATGAACAACATGTTACATGTTATTGTCACTTATATAATTATTATTTATACTTGAGTAGAAGGCAAGCGGACAACACGTTGTGCCGTTAGGCTTTTTTGGATGACAAAACCAATCATCGTAAACACAACATTCATAAATCTATGAGACATGACATTGCTATGCATGACCTTTTAAACTCTATGTAGAAGGTCAACAACCTTTGATACTAGGAAACCGAAAGTTTCAAACACAAATGGTATAAATGTACTTTATTAATTGTTTATGCTCAACGTAAATCAAATTTAATATCTTTACTAAATAGTATTTTTCTCTTCTCTTTCCCTAAAAAAAAGTATTTTTCTATTCTATATTTTTTTAAGAGTGTTATTTGAACAACCAATTTAGTTGACAACTTATATGACAACCATAATTTACAAAGAAAATATAGTTATTTGCACGAAAAATAAATGCAATAGAGAGATGAAGTAAAAAAATAATGTGAGTATGAGAGAGAAGTTATCACAAAAATTGTCACCAAATGGATATTCAAATATTTTTTTTTCATGGGTAAAAGACAAATCTGTTATCTTTCAAAGTATTCAAGTAATTAATTATACGTTCAATTCATTTTCCCATTCTTTTGTTTACTAGTATTATTATGGGTAAAAGAAGAAGAAAATTGTTGAACATAGAAAGAACCCACATTTATGAGTAGAGACTTCCATTACATGAAGTCAAGATTGCAAGCTACTTAGATGCAACTTTTCTAGATGTGACATGGCTGCGAAAGTGATAATTAAGTGCTAATATATGCACTTCATAACCAAATTTATTTATTGTGGTAGTTGTGGATATTTTAGTTTTTTTTTTTGTTTTTTTCCATTTGGTTCAAGTTTGAATAGGATTATATTAGATTTGATAGAATGATGATGATAGGGATGTAAACAAGGCATGCTTGTCCGCCAGAAGTCCATAGTTAAGCCAACTAAATGTTTGTTTAGTAAGACATAAGATTGAGCTAATGACTTATAACTTATAAGTTCGTATGATTAAAAACAACTTGTTTAGTTAGTGTATTTTTACACAAGCTTATAGCTATATGATTAAAAAAGACCAATTTGAACTGTCATTTTTACAGGAGTTCATAGCTTATTCTCATGAGCTTATAATGTTTTTTATAAGTTAATTTAAATAGTTTATTACTAATCACGTTTTATCTTCATTCTACCCCTACAATCTTAATTGAAAATAATATATTAATTTTTTGAGAGAAAAATAAATAATATATTAATTAAAATTCATATTTTATGTTATTTCATATTTATAAGTTATTTTAACCGCTAATTTTATCAAACACTAAAAATTCAATTAGGTAGTTTGTCTATAGTCAATTATAAGTTAGTTTATAAGTCACATGCTATAAACTCTTTTGTTATAAGTTAGTTTACCAACTATCAACTATTTTTTTTTAAAAAAAGCCTAAAACAATTTGTAAATAAACAGTATCAATATCACAGTAAATATTACACGTTTTGTAAGTACAACTCAAATAGTGTTAGAAAAAAAATATAAGAGATCATTTCTAATATTGGCTATTGAAAGAGTATGTGTTTGTGTGTGGGGTTTACTAACTTAGACCAACAAAAAATATGAAGGTCCAAGTTAGCAAAAATGCATCTTTTTATTTAGACAAAAAAGAATCAATATCCACTAGTGTAAACCAATTTAAAGTAAGAAAAAAAAATTATTTAATTTTATTTTTCAATAAAAAAAACATCTAACAACCGTTTCCTAATTTTCCAGAAAAATTACTAAGTTTTTCTATTCTCTATTTTTTTCATGGGTCAAAGAAAAATTTGTTAGTACTTCGTATCTTTCAAGTATTCAAGTAATTAATTATACGTTCAATTCATTTTCCCTTTTTTTTTTTTTACTAGTATTATTATGGGTAAAAGGTTCATCTTTATGAGTAGAGACTTCCATTACATGAGTCTAAAGAAAAAAAGGTTCATCTTGGAAAATTACAATCCTTATTGTTTCAGATGTTACTTATCTAGAACTGTCATATGGCTGCGAAAGTGATAATTAAGTTTTTTTTTTTAATGGCAAAATATATTATATAAGGGAATTAAATCCCAAGTATTACACCAATAAGAGAAAATAAAAACACCAAAAACCCCTAAAGATAAACCACCAGCACCCTCAATATGCCAAAACCCCTAACAACAGCTCCTCAAAGAACCAACACCGTCAACAATGATCAATTTGGCACCCGAAGTAATTTTGCTTCAAATGTTCAGTTTCGACCACCACTCTATTTTCGGTTGAGAATTAAGTGTTAGTACTTTTAACTAATCGAGAATTTGGATGTGTTCCACTACATGCCTCTAATTTTTAAAAATGTGGAATAGTTATTCCCCCAATGAAAAAAAAGTTGGAAATCTTTCTCTCTATTATTTAATTCAAATATGTATTTCATAATCAAATTTACCCTTTTTTCCTAGCTTAATTGTTTCTTATAATAAAGATTGAATGGAATAGAACTTTGCTGAAACTTGAACTAAATGATAAAAACTATTGATTAGTCAAAACAGTAAGGTAACTTCATGTCCAATACTTATTATTTAACACAGTTGCTAATGTGACACTAGCCATGCCGTCGAGCGCTCATGTGGACGAGCTGTAAATGTGAAAGCGATGGGCACAAATCAGCTCCGTGTATGTTCACGCGCAGGGTCGGTTCTAAGATTTTTTGTACCCTGAGCGAAACAATAAAATATTTGCTCTTTTAAGTGTTTTATTATTTTTCTTCTTGTATTTTTTGTTACACAAAATTCATTTATAATCAAAACTCTCTAAAAATATATTTTCAATAAAATTAATCAAAGAAAATTTTTTAAAAAATGTATTCATATAGTACTGACTACTACGTAAAAATAAAAAATTTGGTGCCTCTAAAAAAATGGTGCCCTGGGTTGCCGCCCACCCTCAGGGCCACCCCTGCTCACGCATACTTGTCTACATTAGCAGCTCTATTAAGTCGAATGTCAAGTTGAGAGACGGACCAAACTCGAGCAACTTGAAATAGTTTACTTAGAATCAATTATACATACTCCCTCCGTTTCTAATTATAAGCAAAATACTTTTTAGGTTCATTCAATTAATGATGTATGTTGTTCATAATATGGACCACATACATCATTAATTGAATGAACCTAAAAAATCAATTTTGCTTATAATTAAAAACGGAGAGAGTACCTGCAAATTTACATGAAGTCTCAAGTTATTAGAAACTCATCTACCAATGCCAACAGTTGTTTCATCATAGATATTCAAAGTACACCCATATCCACCAGTGTCCATCCAATTTAATTAAACGTACTGTAATAATCAAATCTAGAAACAATATGTAGCGTTACATATTATGGTAGATGTATCATACATATACACAAGAATATACCTAAAATTTATATCACATTGCTATTGGTTGAGACTTTCCATTGCCCTAAAAAGGTATAACCATTTATTTTCCAACAACTGTTTCTTCCCATCTTATAAACCACGACTTTCACAAAGTAAAACGTTTTATTTTTGTTGTTGATAATAATACAGTAAAACGTTATTTTCATAATAATGCCTTTTCATTTGTCAAAAAATAATAATGTCTTTTTCAAGTGCAAGACACTTTGCACCAAATTAGTATACAAGCAAAACAAAATATTAGTTAGAACAAAAAAAAGGGTTTTGTTGGTGCGTGTGTGACAAGTCAATGCTAAATGTGTCGACATATATAAAAAGCTATAAATCAAACACAAACGTTTGATATACAGACCCCCAAAAGAAAAGCAAATTGTTGAAGATCAAGATAAAAAAAAAGAACTAGAATAACAATGGTTCACTTTGCCACATGTACAATGGCATGTGCAAAAAAGATAAAAAAGAAAAAAAAAATTAAACATTTATCGATTGTCACCAAGTGGTGTGAGCCAAATAGGCAAGAAAAATAAAATACTTAATTAATGAATTAAATAATAATAATTGGATATTAAATATAAATGTACAGAGAATCCCCGATATATATTTTCCACCTTCTAGATATAACAGCCACTTTATTCTTTTATTATTGTTTCTCCATAAATGGAGTAGTACCTCATAACATTTTTAATGTTCATTGGGATCACCCAATCCCATATGTTCAGGGAAGAAAATTGGTTAGCTAGTAATTATCTCATTCTAGATGAATATCTGATTTTAATATGCAGGTCATTTAAATATCAAAATAGAAAATTCACATAAAAAAAATGTATATGAACATAAAAATCCATTTCCAAATTTTAAAGAGTATAATATAAGTATCAAAACCGAATCCATTCATGTTTGTATACAAAGGACAAAAAGAATAAAAATAAACCAAAATTTGTTGGTTTGATTGATAAATAGTTGATTCATGTTCCTCAAAGAAGAACATAGTTCAACTTTCGTTGTCACTCTCAAGATTTAGTTGGTCGATGATCTATAAATATGATTGTCAATGGGTTATGAGAGCCTTAAGTTTATCTTGACTTCGATGAACCTTTTGAATTGAATTTTCTACGGTTACAACGGGATATTATAACAAATGTGGACGATTCGATCTCAAATCGAAGATCAAGATCTTCAACAGCGTGAAAAGTGTGAAGTTCCTGTAGGCCTCCTCGAACTCTAGAGCACAACTCCTTTAAACTTTTTTCTCAACATGCTTTAGTTACGAAGTTTTCCACTTGCGTGTAACATTGATAAACATGTAAAAAAAATTCACTAACACTTAACAATAACTGATATTTGTCACATAAGAGGTAAAGATTGAACTTTTAATCATGTGTTTTAAAAACCCAAATTATGTATTGTTTAGATCGTACACTTTAAATGAGTGGAAAATTCAAGATTCAAGCTGTTATTCTTGATTCGAGCTATTCTTTCATGGTCATAAGACCAAATAAATAGTCTTTGGACACATTCACATGAAGATATTATCTTAAAAATATTTAATTATTTTTTTATCAAGTTTATTTTTATCATTAAAAAAATACTTATTTATGTGTATGTGACCAACACTATATGTTTGGCCCTGTGACAAATTTCTTGATTCTTTTAACGTGTCGTGGTCATACCATCTAAACTAGAAAGACTACTCTTTAATATTTTATTTATTGAAAAAGAAATACAAAGTGTCATGCCGTCATCCATGATATGATAGTATGATTATTTAATTAATAAAACTATAATGTATTTTTAATTAATTGTATAATAATGTTCAAGTCACACGTTGGCTGCTCTTTCTAACTTCCTTCATACACAACCTCGTATACTATAAATACCACAAACCAACCAAGTCAAAATTTCATAAACAAAACACAAAAATGCAAAATCAATATGAAAACGAAGAAACTTCTTCAACAATGGACTCATTTTTGTGTCCA
>Ga0228710_1002104_pt1 | contig 30994 bp, 16 predicted proteins | sample MedpolnodulmetaG_FD_177995 | JGI IMG/M metagenome (GOLD analysis project Ga0228710, IMG submission 177995) | Root nodule microbial communities from Medicago polymorpha collected in Santa Monica, California, United States - pink nodules | ecosystem: Host-associated > Plants > Roots > Nodule...
ATACCCACTTGATCTAATATAATTCTAATATTCAATTTTATTTTGGGTCAAATCTGTTTATAAAAAAAAATTTGGGTCAAATCTTTTAAAAAATTTAATGTGGTTGCTCCAATTTTCTCTTATTCTGTGATTTCAAAATCTTAGGCTGCCTAACTAGTTCCGGTGTATTCCCAAAATATTACTGTGTAAATTGTGAGGATTAAATTACCGTGAATTGTATGTGGTCTATTTGCAACGCATCAAATAATTTTGCCAATGATTCATAAATTATAAACGTGTGAAAGGTTCGGTTCATTTAGAAGAACGGCCAGTCAACTAGAAGAACTTTGAAAAAGAAAAACAAATTGGTTAAAGATATATAAAAAGCAGTTGACCTATAAAATCCAATCACTGTTGCTACTACTGTGCTAGAGAATCATAGTCATTTTAGTCATTTTGAACTTTCACATGAGGATTAGCAGGAGCGTTAGGGTCGTTTGATGATTATAACAAGAGAGACATATTTTATGATAAACAATCAACTAATATTTCAATAATATTTCAATCAATTGCTTGATGAGTCGACATTATATATGTAAATCTTGTTTTGGGGTGAGGATTGATTTTGGTCCATGTAACATGAGAGGGAGGGATATCAATGAGTATGATCTTTACTCAATTTTTATTTTTTTTTGAGTATGATCTAGGTAGGATACTATATCTCCATAAGCACGGTTTTTAAAAAATATTCATATTCAGATTAGTGTGGATGGTAGCTTCAATATCCCATATTCTTTGAGAACCTTTTTTTTTTTTTTTAAGCCAAAAAGAAAATATAATAAATAAAAAGAAACAAACACAAAGACTGGGGCATCCGACCTGACCCAGGAATGACCCATATGGGGATACATCGTGATAAATCAGTCTAAGTGGAACAACTCTAAACTATCCTAACAAAAATACACTAATCACATACGCAACCCAGCGAACTCGCGTACGGGCGCGAAACCAAATTACAAAAAAAGCGTGAAAAGTGAACATCCGCATAGAATAATTAGAATTTAAACTTGACGAAACCAGAGAACCTTCAAGCATGAGGGAGTTTGAAAACATGATGTTTTTTTTCAAAAAAAGTTAAGTTTTATTTGATGAATAATATTTTTTATCAATAGTTTATTTGCATTTTACTATATTTTTCTTTTGTTTTTAAAGAAATAGATAGTTCAAGAGGAATATGAAGAAATAGTACAAAAAGGTTGGAGTCGTTTCAAAATATGAATCTTGATGACCAAGTAATGGTAAATAAATTGGAAACACTTTATAATTTGTGGCTATTAGTTCAAAAAATGTTAACAAAGAAGCAAGGAAGTCATGATCAAAGCTTTGAATTCAGTAGCCGTTATGATCACTCGTAACCTGGTTACGACCGTAAAAACCTAAATAATTTAATTTAGGGTAGTGTTAACTTGTGCCCTTAGGGAGGGCACATGTTAAGAATTCTAAAAGAAGAAATGTTCTCTAAAATATTAAATATAATACACACATTCCAATAAACTATTTTCATCTTTGATTTATTAACTTGTGTCTTAAGGGCACAAGTTAACATTTCCCTTTAATTTATTGGTTTTTCTCTGCAGTACCTGGATGATCGCTTGTAATCTTGGAAGTAAAGCCTAATAATAGGGAAAGCCTTAACATGATTTCTCATCACTATACAACATAGAATCCAAACTATTGTACTTTGTTAATATTTTCAATAAAGTCTTGTTATTTTATTTTTTTTGTCTTTATTTTTATCTAGCGAAATAATCAATATGATGAGTGAGTGGTTCTCCCATGTTTTGAGATCTTGGAGAGTAACCCTGTGATGAACCTTCTACGATCCAATGTAGATGAGGGAAAGTTATAATTTGACGTATCATTATTTCGGTGCGGACTATGGCGAGTCCATGTTGTGTTCCACCTGCATATTAGTTGAGAAAGGTATCCAGGTTCAGTCAAGGGAAGGGTTGAGCCTTGGCCCATTTCAAAACCCTTAAAGATACCAAGACTAAATAAAAATTAATAGCCTCGTTTTTTTTAGAATATAAATTTTGTTCTTAATGATATCAAGGTTATATAAAACTCCATACCCTCGTATTCTTGAAAAATATAAAATTTTGAACTTAATAATACAAAAGTTACATAAAAATTTAGAGCCCATTGTTGTTCAAGAATATAATAATTTTTTTGGATTCAATGATGCAAAGACAACATAAAACTCTATAGTCTTCGTATCTCCCGGTGTTTTTGTGGAATGTAAAAATTTGAGCTAAGACTTATTGATACCAAAACCACCCAAGACTCCATACTCCCGATGTTTTTGTGGAATTTAAAAATTTGAGCTTAATGATAACAATGTAAAAACGTACTTTTTTTTATTGAAATCCTCACATCAAGACATCTCTTCGCGCCTGCACGACCCTACACGCATGCTGCATAGTTGTGCAACATTGTTTCTCATGTTTTGATCAAGGGCGCCCATTTGCATGACCCTGCGTATATATGGGCACTGTGATGCACCTATTAAAATTTGTGATTTTTGGTGCAAATTTTGACAGAATATCATTTAAAAGAACTAGCTCGCAATGCGAGCCGGTCTCTTCATAATGCTATAATGTATAGATTTGATTGTGCTTTCTTGGACTTAATGACTGAAAAGAAAGAAAAAAACTGCAGCTAAGACTATCTCCCTCCCTATGATGCCTTGACAACAACTCCATAAATTGACTACCTGTAAAAAGGGGGAAAATTAGGTACCACTTAAGTGAATTATATTTTTGAACTTAATTGTTTAATTTATTCGATCATAAACCCTACAATAGGAACCTTTATCCACCGTCATATATCGTTTATCGTATAAGTGGTTATGTATGTTGCAAAGAAAACTAAAGTGCGCATATTTTACAGAATGAATGCATAAATTTAAAAAACTTGAATATAAAAGATCATTAATTACCCTTAAAAAAATCATTAATTTAAAAAAATAGAGAAAAGGAGGTTATCTTCGTAACATACTTTTTTTTAAAAAGAATCTTCAGAAAATACATGTTGTCTAAAAGTGAGATTTGTCCATTTCTTTTTATATACATTTTCCATCTTCTAAAGTCATCTTTTCCCTTCCCCTAAACTTTCAAACAAAACGGGTAGCACTTGGGTGCCTTTGACTTCGGTGTCTTTCAGTGTCCGTCTCTATTTCTCTCCTAACCAATAATTCTCTCTCATCAAAATAATTTATTTTATTCATTCCAACACCACTCTCTTCCCTCTAAAATACACTAAAGTCACCAAAGTCACCCAACACAAAGTCACTGAAGTCCCACCTAAACAAAACCTAAATGCCTTAGCACTTACAGAAGCTAAGTTTTAAGGCTTCTCAAAATCGCCTAAGTATTTGCATTGGAAGGTGATAACTGTCTTGTAGACACTCTATCAAACACACCATTAGCCATTGTGGTAAAGGATGTGAGAATGACCAATAAGGAGGTCGGAGATCGATCTCCACCCTAAACAAAATACTTCATCCGTACCATAAATAACTGAGTCATTTATAAAAAAAATATTGTTTTAAAAATATTGACCAATTTCACTTTTCAATACAACATTATTTCAGTTTGGGGGTGAACGGAATTGGTGATTCGGTCTCCCCCCAAAACATGGTTTTATACTTGAGCTGTTCATCAACCCCGTCTGAGCGAGTAAATATGCAATTACCTTCCTGAAATTGTAAGTTTTGTCAACTACCCCCTTGACATTAACAAAACTTCAATTACCCCCTGAAATTGCACAACGTTAATCAATTTACCCCTCCGTCAAATTTTTCTGTTAGTCAACATGACGTTTTGCAAATATCCCCCTAAAGTTTTACACTTATGTGCAAAATGTCACCCGAACTTGAAAATTTATATATATATATATATATATTTTTTTCTTCTTATCCTTGACTCAAGATATTAAAGTCAATTTCAGGGGGTAATTGATTAACGTTTTGTAAAGGTAATTAACGAAACTTACAATTTCAATTTCGGGAGGTAATTGCCTATTTACTCTCATTGGAGCTCCAGTGCATTCAACTATACCTCAAAATTTCAACACCACCGTCCATAACCTCATGATGGATTTTCCTCTTCCACACACCACAACCACAACCACATGAAGAGAACAACATCCACCATCATCTCCTATCTTACACCACATTCCCTTTCTTCATCGTTCTCCTCCGCCGCTAAAAACTTCTCAACAACCCCTCGCCCATTTCCCGACTATTCCCCACGAAACCCTTCAGTCTCCGACACCGACCTCGTCCGCCACGTCACCACCACCCTCAAACGCCGCCGTCTCGAACCCCTCTGCCGCGTTCTTAAACCCTACGAATCTCGCTTTAAACCTTCCCATCTCATTTGGGTTCTCATCAACCTCAAAAACGATTACCCACTTGTCTTAAACCTCTTCAACTGGGCAAAATCACAATCTCAACAACAATTTCACCCAACTCTAGAATCACTCTGCATTCTTATTCACCTCTCCGTTGCTTCAAACGACATTCAAACTGCTAAAAGACTCGTGTTTGAGTTCTGGGCTAAGCCCAAAATCGATGTTTCAAAGTCTTTTCACCTTTTTACTGACATGTTGATTTATACTTATAAAGATTGGGGTTCACACCCTCTTGTGTTTGATTTGTATTTTCAAGTGCTTGTGGAAAATGGCTTTGTTTTAGAAGCTCAGAAACTTTTTCATAAGTTGTTAGGGTATGGTGTTGTTGTTTCTGTAGATTCTTGTAATTTGTTTTTGTCTAGGTTGTCTTGTAATTTTGAGGGGATTAAGATTGCGGTTAAGGTGTTTGAGGAATTTCCTGAATTGGGTGTTTGTTGGAATACGGTTTCGTGTAATATTGTTCTTCATTGTCTTTGTCGATTGGGGAAGGTGAGAGAAGCACATAACCTGCTTGTACAAATGACGGATAGAGGAAATTTTCCTGATGTTGTAAGTTATGGTGTTGTTGTCAGCGGATATTGTGGAATTGGTGAGTTGGATAAGGTTTTGAAGCTTGTCGATGAGTTAAAAGGAAAGGGGTTGAAACCAAATGAATACATTTACAATAACATAATTTTACTTCTTTGTAAGAATGGTGAAGTAGTTGAAGCGGAGCAACTGTTGAGGGGGATGAGGAAATGGGGTGTTTTTCCTGATAATGTAGTGTATACAACTGTCATTAGCGGTTTCTGCAAGTTGGGGAATGTTTCGGCTGCGTGCAAACTGTTTGATGAAATGAGGCGTAAGAAAATAGTTCCCGATATTGTCACTTATACTTCTGTGATTCTTGGGATTTGTAAGAGTGGGAAAATGGTAGAAGCGCGTGAAATGTTTAATGAAATGTTGGTGAAAGGGTTGGAGCCGGATGAAGTTACTTATACTGCACTTATTGACGGGTATTGCAAGGCTGGTGAAATGAAAGAGGCTTTCTCTGTTCACAATCAGATGGTTCAGAAGGGTCTGACTCCTAATGTTGTCACTTATACTGCATTGGTTGACGGTCTATGTAAGAATGGAGAGATCGACGTAGCGAATGAGCTTCTTCATGAGATGTCTAGAAAAGGACTTCAACCGAATGTCTACACGTATAACACGATCGTTAATGGTCTTTGTAAGATAGGAAATATAGAACAAACAGTTAAACTTATGGAAGAAATGGATCTGGCAGGGTTTTATCCCGACACTATTACATACACTACACTCATGGATGCATATTGTAAAATGGGGGAAATGGCCAAGGCTCACGAGTTGCTGCGGATTATGCTCAACAAAAGACTTCAACCTACACTTGTTACATTCAATGTGCTAATGAATGGATTTTGCATGTCTGGGATGTTGGAAGATGGTGAAAGGTTAATCAAATGGATGTTGGAGAAAGGTATAATGCCAAATGCCACGACATTTAATTCTCTTATGAAGCAGTACTGCATTAGAAATAACATGCGAGCAACTACCGAGATTTACAAGGCTATGCACGCTCGAGGAGTGATGCCTGACAGTAACACTTATAATATTTTGATCAAAGGGCATTGTAAAGCTAGAAATATGAAAGAAGCATGGTTCCTGCATAAAGAAATGGTTGAAAAAGGATATAGTGTCACTGCGGCTACCTATGATGCACTTATAAGAGGTTTCTATAAGAGGAAGAAATTTGTGGAAGCTAGGAAGTTGTTTGAGGAGATGAGAAAACATGGTTTGGTTGCTGAGAAAGATATATATGATATTTTTGTCGATGTGAACTATGAAGAAGGGAATTGGGAAATAACTCTTGAGCTTTGTGATGAAGCAATAGAGAAATGTCTTGTTAAGGAAACATAGTTGATTTTTTTCTGCAGTTTATGACAAAATTATCAGGGACAATATTTGTTGTCTATATATGCTTTTTTATTGGTGGTTCAGTCGAAAGTAACTTCGACATCATAACATATGAAGCACATGCACGGACACCGTTCACACAAAAGTTCTTGTTCGTATCACAAGACACAAGTTCAGTTGCATGCTCCCTTCCTATCATGTATCAAACTTGTTATATATTTTCTAACATGACATAACATATATGATGAAACCTTAACAATTCTCATCACATGAACTTTTAACCATGTCTTCTTCTTCATGGCTAACTTCTCCTTCATGCACCCTTTTACCTACAGATTCATCTTCCTCTACACCACAACTCACACTTCAATGGTTAATCTTTCTTTTCCTATCTCCATGTTCTCAAAGACTTCTCCTTTCTTCTCTTGATTCCGTGTTTTTACTCTCCCTCTTAGCTTTTGCAGCTCACAAACTCTATTCAAGAATCAGCTCAAATTCCAACAATAACTCTTCAATCACAAAACCACTTCTGAAAGAGAAAGACTCTGACTTTAGAGTCACTCTTTGGTTCAAACTACCCTTGTTGGTAACTACCATTTTGGCTATAAACTTACACTGTTCTAGGAATATTGGCTTTTACTCAAACCAATAACCTTTCTTCATGAAAACAAATAGAAGCACCTTTTCGGTTGTTTCAAGCTGTAGTCAACATAGTGATAGTGATTCTAATGTTACATGAGAAAAAGTTCAAATCTTCCAAACACCCTTTATCACTAAGAATCTATTGGATAGCAAACTTTGTGATTGCTTCTTTGTTTGCCATTTCAGCTGTTTTCCGAATTGTAAATACCAGTGAGGAAAAAATGGAACTTAGTTTGAGAATAGATGACATATTCTCATTGGTTAACCTTCCATTATCTGTGTTCTTTTTTGTCATATCCATTAGAGGGTCATCAGGGATTCATGTGATAAGAATATCCGATGTAGTAGCGACATATACATCAGTTCCGACTGGTGGAAATTTGAGTCCTTGTGTTGTTTCTTCATTTTTGTCCAAAACAGTTTGGTTTTGGATGAACCCTTTGATTAATAAAGGTTACAAAACTCCCCTTAAACTAGAAGATGTTCCTTCACTTCCTCTTGAAGTTAGAGCAGAAAAAATATCAGAAAATTTTATAAACAATTGGCCAAAACCAGAGGAAAACAGTAAGCATCCAGTTATAGTAGCCTTATTTAGGTGTGTTTGGAAACACATAGCTTTCACTGGCTTCCTTGCAATGATTAGGCTTTGTGTTATGTATATTGGTCCACTGTTGATTCAGAGTTTTGTTGATTTCACATCAAGGAAAGATAGTACTACTAGTGAAGGTATTATTTTGATATTGATCCTTTTTGCAGCAAAATCAGTTGAAGTACTGAGTGTTCATCAATACAACTTCCACTCGCAGAAAATCGAGCATAATCACTTCGGTTTACAAAAAGGGTCTAAGATTGTCAAGTTCTTCGAGACAAGCTCATGGAACAGGACAGATAGTGAATCACATGGCTGTTGATGCTCAACAACTCTCAGATATGATGATACAGCTTCACCCTATATGGTTGATGCCATTGCAAGTAGCTGTGGCACTGGCTCTTATGTATAGCTATGTTGGTGTATCAGTACTTGCAGCATTGCTTGGAACTAGCATAGTGTTTCTTTTCGCGCTATATCAAACCAAGAGTAGTAACGGATTTCAGTTTCAGATGATGACAAGCCGCGATGTGAGGATGAAGGCGACAAACGAGTTGCTTAACAACATGCGTGTGATTAAGTTTCAAGCTTGGGAAGAGTATTTCGGTAACAAGATTAAACATTTTCGTGAATCCGAGCATGGATGGATTGGGAAATTCATGTACTATTTTGCTGTTAACTTTGGAGTTTTGTCTGCTGCACCATTAGTTGTAACTGTTCTTACCTTTGCAACTGCAACTTTTATTGGAATTCCTTTGAATTCTGGCACTGTTTTCACGATAACTTTGATTATGAAGATACTTCAAGAGCCTTTGAGGACTTTTCCTCAGGCTCTTATCATGATTTCTCAAGAAACAATATCTTTAGGGAGGTTGGATGAGTTCATGTCGAGTAAGGAAATGGATGAGAATGCAGTGCAACGAGAGGAGAATTGTGATGATGTAGCTGTGGAGATAAAAGATGGGAAATTCTCATGGGATGATAACGATGAGAACGACACTCTGAGAGTTGAAGAGTTGGTAATTAAGAAAGGGGATCATGCTGCTGTTGTAGGAACTGTTGGTTCAGGGAAGTCTTCATTATTGGCTTCTGTGTTGGGAGAAATGTTCAAGATCTCAGGAAAGGTATATATGCTTGACTACACTTTTAAAATGCATTTAAAAATATTTTATTGATTTGTGATTCTGTGAATATTGTTCTATGAAAATTTACTTGTAAAATTGTTCAGGTCAGAGTTTGTGGCACAAACGTCATGGATTCAGAATGCAACCATCAAAGAAAACATATTGCTTGGTTTACCAATGAACATGGACAAGTACAGGGAAGCTTTAAGGGTGTGCTGCCATGAAAAGGATCTTGAAATGATGGAAGATGGTGACAGAACCGAGATTGGAGAGCGCGGTATTAACCTCAGTGGAGGCCAGAAACAACGTGTGCAACTAGCTAGAGCTGTATATCAGGACACTGACATCTATCTCCTTGATGATATATTCAGTGCTGTTGATGCTCAAACAGGGTCATTTATTTTTAAAGTAAGAACAAAGCTAAAATTCATAGTTTTTATGATATAACAAATTGATTTTCATTATAAATGAATTGTCAGTTTTAAATTTCTAATACAGTCAAATTGACTCTATAATGGTATGTATAAGCTCTATCTTTTTGCAGGAATGTATCATGGGAGCTCTGAAAGATAAGACAGTTTTACTTGTAACACAGTTGATTTCTTGCATAATGTTGACTCTATAATGGTATGTATAAGCTCACAACAAGTACGTAAAATGTTTGAGTTTTTCTGTAAATGATGGCTCAATTCAATTTTTCCCAAGTCATCTTACCAATATATAGCGACAGTACTCTTCATGTAGTAGGTCTTATTCAAAGGTTATACTATGCATTCTGTCATGTGTTCACCAAAAAACAAATTGCAAGCCCTTTTTCGGTGGTGATAGGATTGGTTATCTTGATATTGCATTTGGTAGCTTTTTGGGATGGCTTAGTGTGATTGAGAATGAGTATGAAAGGAAAGTATTGGTTGAAGAAAAGGCTCCTAATTTGGTGAAATGGGCTGAGAGATTTGCTTCTGACCCTGCTGTGAAGGGGCTTATACCTGAGACTGAGAGACTTGTTAAGCTTTCCAAAGCTCTTCAGATCAAGTGGAGAGCTGCTATTGGCAAGAAATAGAATTTGGGACTTGGAAAGGCTTGTTCAAATGATGTTGCTGTATGATGAACTTGATGAAAGAATAATATTTAATATGTGGAATTGGTTTCTTCTACTATCTTTAGTCCTTATAGGTTGCACTCTGTTCTGTCCAGGTTGCACTCTGTTCTATATTAAGCTATTGTTTTGCTTTGATAGTTTTGTATCGTGAAAATGGATTCTATACAATCAACGGTCACTGCAATCAATGATCTCAGCCGTTGATGGGGATTAGATAATTGAAATTTTTTAGTTTTAGTTTAGCCGAAGTCAACAATCTGAATCATAGAATCTGTATCGGACGATCGAGATGACTGATTGCAGTGGCTACAAACATTATTGAAGAAACTGATTCCCTATAGTCAAATAACTGCAGAGTATTTTTGATTTATTTCCTGAGCTTTAAATTTTAATTGTTCAATTTCAATCAGAAGGTCTCTGATGCGATGACTATAGAACTGCAAGATTATCCGACTAAATAGAATTTGGTTCATTATTTATTGTAGTGAATTTGAGTTCATGTCTGTGCAGCACGCCCCTATCTGTGCTCAATGACTTCTCCCCTTCACTTTAGGTTTCATGATTTGATTACAAGCTAGGATTGACCAAAGCAAAAGCGAACATTTTCACGACATATTAATTGCTTCATTTTGTGAGAGCAGCAAGATGTTAGTAAATTGTTAACAATGATTAATATTTTCAATGTGAAGTTATGAAATGAACAACAGTGTCCAAACTGTAGCAGCTTCTTCCTAGAGGAGAGAAGCTGGCAAGTGATGTAAAATTAAGAAATCTGAGTTTCAGTCACTGTATGGATATATTTGTCATTAAACACTCAAATTCCCATTCCCATTGTTCCATTTCACTATCAAATGAAATTAGGCACTCCATCACCATTACATACTTCTGATGTTTTATTCTAAATCACAGTGAACTCTATCACCAATTTCCCAACAAATCTCAATATATATAAGCCTATTAACAATAAAGAAAATAGGAAAGTACTTTCAAAAACCATCTCAATTCTGCAAATGGAGGTGAATAACTTTAGATTACTAGACCGTCATTTCAAAATGGTTGGTTCAATACTTCTTTCTCAGGCTTTACAAAAATCAGAACACCATCCTCGGTCGGTGAAATAAGTTTATTAGCCATATCCCCAATTCTTGTCTTCGAATCAAACAGGGATGTGAAAATATAGCTTCAAACATATATAATTGATAACATGCCATATATATAGTAAAATGTTCATTGATCTTACTTTATATGTGCTTCTTTTTCAATCTTTTTGTTTATTATTTGAAATATAAGAAGAGAAACATAATTGCTAAACCCTAAATCATTTGTCCACGTGAGCTTAACTCAGTTGGTATGGACAATGCATAATATATGCAAGGTCCGAGGTTCAAACCCCGGCCACCATAAAAAAAACCCGAAATCATTCCAAAATACTACTAAACCATCAAATTCATAACCCTAAGCACGTTCACCACGGATACGGTGAGCAAGCTGAATATCCTTGGGCATAATCGTCACCCTCTTAGCATGAATAGCACACAAATTGGTATCCTCAACAAATCCCACGAGATAAGTCTCAGCTGCTTCCTGAAGTGCAAGAACAGCATGACTCTGGAATCTCAGATCCGTTTTGAAATCTTGAGCAATTTCATGAACAAGACGTTGGAAGGGAAGCTTACGGATCAAAAGTTCGGTACTCTTCTGATACTTACGGATCTCACGAAGAGCAACGGTTCCAGGACGATAACGATGAGGGTTCTTCATGTTTGAAAGTATAACCATGCAATCCAAACTAATAATAAAGACAGACACCAACCGTCCTTTCAAAAAAGAAAAAGAGACCAATGATTCTTGTATGCTCTTGCCCAGTCTACTATCATTTCCTTCAACCAGAAAGATAATCAGGTAATAATAATAATACATTATCAAATTTGATATTTGAAGCAGGGATGTTGAGTTTTGAATTCAAACATGCTCCACCCACCAGTGTATATATATATGTGATCGACTGATCGTTCTTTCAAATTTGTCCTTGCAGATTAACATATTTGACACACCTCAAACGGATATTGATTTCTCCAACGAAATTAAGACTGCTTTGCATGCCTTTGCTGGTAAGGGACTTGTTGATCTCGTGCAATTAAAGGCCTACTCTTTTCATGGTTCAAATAGGTCTATTTCTGAAACTACTTCTGTATTGGTTATACTTATATCAGTGATTATTCTTGAAATTACATAATTGTTTCTTATTATAGAGAATTAAAGGTGGTCATTGAAGAAATTCCTACAGATATGGAAGCCTTGGTGTTCGAAAAAAAGGCATGAGCTCATAGAAGTTGTGTCAAAGGTGGACTATAAACCTGCTGAAGCTTTTTGGACCAACATGCCCATATCACTATCAGCAGCTGATCTTGAGGTGTGTGGGTAACCCTGTATTATTGTGTGTACACATTTCCAGATATGTAAAAAATTAATTTAGATTTATTTATTTATAGAAAAAAAATTAAAAGTCGCTGATATATACTCCCTCCGTTTTAAAATAAGTGACGTTTTAGTAAAAAAAAATTGTTTTAAAATGAATGTCATTTTTAGTTTCCAATGCAATAATAACTTTTTCTTTTCAATTGTACCCTTCTATTAATATTAGGCTAAATTGCATTTTTGGTCCCTTAACTATTTAGGTAGTATAGCTTTGATCCCTTAATTAAAATTCGATTTATTTTGGTCCCTTAACTTCTCTCCGTTACACATTTTGGTCATTTCTATTAGTTTTAATTCAAAAATGTTAGGTTTTCTTCATCTTCTTCTCCACTTTTTCATCTTCATCTCATCTCCATCAACCTTCAACAACAAGAATTCCAGAAGAAAATGAAGAAAACCTAACGTTTTTGAATTTTGAATTAAAACAAACGGAAATGACCAAAATGTGTAATGGAGAGAAGTTAAGGGACCAAAATAAATCGAATATTAACTAAGGGACCAAAGCGATACTACCTAAATAGTTAGGGGACCAAAAATGCAATTTAGCCTTAATATTATATACACTACTTCCAATTCTTTAATGAAAAACAAACCAACAGTTCATTAGGATAATTTGGTAAAATAACAACTCTTTTTTTTAATCAATGAATTTTTTAATATGTGTGTAAAAACACGTTTATTTTGAAATGGAGAGAGTAGTTTACTCTCCTGCATGACTATCTAGCTGATGCAATTATGCATATATCATAAACAGTGTCAGCATGTAAGTAGAAGTAGAACCATTGCATATGGGCCAAACGTGTTCTTTCTTAGTCAACTTGGAATCATGAGTCTATTCATTCTACGTTAAGCCGTGTCGACTATACTACTTTTGCTAGCTCATGGTCCTATTGGAGACTCAACAAGCAGCTATATATAACTCTAATAATTTTAATTAATTATTTAATTTTGACCTAACAAAATGGCAATTGAGAATATTTGCGAAACGACACAGAAGGCTCAATCTAAACATCGTTTCATTATTATAATAATATATATTCCACATTCCATATAAAGACAAGTTAGAAATCAGCATTATTATTATTTTAATATTCCATGTGAAGATAGATAGATACTTAATAAGCACAAGGAACGCGACAATAACGCGTTTGGTGTGTCTGGTTAGAATTAGATTATATGAGGTTCTAGCACCCTATATTATATATACCTTTCCTCTTGGCCACTCTTTCTATATATCCACCCTTCATTCTTAATATTCATTCTCTAAGACATATATATGTAGTTAACATATCTTCACTTTTCCTTCTTATACATACATCATCATTATACTAAAAACGTACTTGATCTCTTTTCTATTCAATTTGTTAGTTGTTAATTTCTGTTAATTAATTGTTTGAAAGATATGGTTTGTTTGGTATCTCGCTCTGGAAGGGAGTTGCAGAGATATAACAACATGGGTGGCCGCCAAGTTGTAGGGTGAGTAGTACTTATTCATTTTCTGACTGCCAAATAGTATTCACTTCATTTTTCACGTTGCAAAAATATTTGGTAGCTGACATGGCTCATATACAGTACTCATTATTAATTAATAATTACTCCTGCAAATGACTCTATATATCACGTATTTAATCATGTCTTTAGCTCAATTCACTATTAAAAAACATAAATTAGTGACAAAAAAATAGAGATAAAAAAACATAAAATTTGTCTTTAATTATTTCGTTGGTAATTACTAGAGATACTATAATTGAAAAATAATTTAAATAATTTTCAGTATAGTTACTCTCTAACTCATTAATTGTATATATATATATATCTATTTGTTTGTTCATATTGTATGTTTTTTTCATAATATTGATATTATAATTGATAATGTTTGCGCAGATGCATACCTTATAGATATAAAGAAGACATAGATGGTAATAGGAGCAACGAATTGGAAGTACTAGTGGTTAGTTCGCAGAAAAGTCAGAGACTAATGTTTCCTAAGGTATGCACATTTTTCAAATTAATTTCAGTGTTACTTGCTCATTAGTTGCTTTTGGAGCCCCCTTAATTGATTGATCTCAACAGGGAGGATGGGAACTTGATGAATCTGTAGAAGAAGCAGCTTGCAGGGAATCCCTTGAAGAAGCAGGAGTCACAGGATTAGTTGAGGTATTAATTGGACACTTCTTAATTATGAAAATATTTGATTTTTTTTCCCTAGTGAAACTGAATTATAATTAATTTGATATTCATATGACAGTGTGAATTGGGGCAGTGGAATTTCATTAGCAAAAGATATGGCATATACTATGAAGGTTACATGTTCCCCTTGTTTGTTAAGGAGCAACTTGATCAGTGGCCTGAGAAAAATGTTAGGAGAAGAATATGGGTATGTTTATACATACTCAATTATTTAATTTGCATGTTATATAAGTAATTAGATTAAAAAAAATTATATTTGAAAACTTCTCTAATTTTTTCTTTGTAATTTTTTTTTGTTTGTTAATTAGATGACTGTTGCTCAAGCAAGAGAAGTTTGTCAGCATTGGTGGATGAAGGAAGCATTAGATATATTGGTTCAAAGACTCGTTTCTTCACAAACAACAAAATAAAATGATGTAGCATGGGATGATTCTTTATTTCTTGAAAAGCAAAAGTTTACAAGTTCAATCTAAAGATAGGAAACTGTCATTGAAGATTACAGAGGGGATTAATTAGGGAGAAATAATAGAATTAGACAGAGTTAACAAAAAATTTTGTACACTGCAACTGTATACATAGATTAGATATTTGCATTTAATTAAAATAAAGCTACACGAAAATGTGTATATATTTAAATATATTTCTTTGTGTCATTTTGATTATGATGTATAAGTTTTAACTATACATTCTTGACTTTTAAAAAAATCTACAATTCAATTCACTTAAAGTCAAGTACAAATATGATATTAAAAATATCTTAATCTCAATTAGTAAAGGTTTTCTTAAAAAAATGTTAAGCTAATCACATCCCATAATGTATTTAGAAAAGAATGCAAATATTTTACTTCCATTGAGATTTTATTGGTGGTGGCCGGGGTTTGAACCTCGACCCTTACATATACTATGCATTGTCCATACCAACTGAGTTAAGCTCACGAGGACACTTTCATTGAGATTGCTAACGTGACTACTCATACTTGCATTTTCTACATTTGTATTTATATGTGAATTGTAAAAAATAGATAAAATATTAAAAAACAATCATACCTAAGTATTTATTTGTCTTTTGATTCAATACTTCAGATTTTACCATCTTTTACCCATGCCAAAAGGGATAACACTTGGGTGATATTGTGGTTGGTGACATTGGTCAACCACAATGTTACAAGTCAATCTCTTCTTTCTCTCTCTCACAAGTTTTTTTTTGTACGCTTATGATATTGTGGTTGACCAATGTCACCAACCACAATGTCACTCAAGTGCTACCCCCCATACAAGGCAGATAATTGAGTTCAAACATATCTGATAGGGGGGTTGCCGTAAAAGCATTACACTATATTTTATTTTACTTTTGTGGATTTTTTTCCACCTTAGCGATTTCCCACGCACTCTTTGAATTGACTGTTTTTATCCTCGTTCAAATTTTATAATTTGAAGATTCAACTCACTTTATTAAAATGACAATATAAATTGACAACGAAGTTTAATAATCATCTTATTAATTGAGCATAATTATAATACCTAAAATTAAATTTGTAGTAGAAGAAGGTGGGTGGAACTTGGAAGGAGAAGAATGTTTTTCATCCCTCACGTGTACCCTTAGAAGAATTCAGGAGAACAAGGTAACAGTGCAGGAGAAGGTGGAAATTTATCTGAATAATCTCAAATCTAGACGGATATGAAATACAAGTTAAAATAGGATGTTCCACTATGACCGTTCATACTAACCCTATAATTATTGCTATGAAGGTCAATGTTAACTCTATGCATGAAATACCGTCAACGATACCATGATATCCTAACCTCGCGCCCAAAAACAAAAGAAAGAAAGAAAAAGAGATAATGTGAATTGGAATGGGAAGTTGTGAACAGCATGTGTGTAATTATAGGCAAATCATCCACGTAGAGTGTATCGTCAGGCAAAATACTCAACACATATCATATCTTTTTTTATCAATTCCATATTTGCAATGACTCACGAGTCAAGATCCTCTCAACTTATCAACCTCTCAATTTTTTAGTAGTGGGACTCACTTAGTGGTAAGACCCACTACTTTTTATACATACCTCTCACCAAATGACAATTAACCATTTACTTTTAATAAATGAAGATGATCTTAACTCGACAGTACATAATCTATTATTCTAGTGCATTAGATCTATAACGAGTGAATCATCAACTTCGTCCCTGAATTTTCATGAGTCGGCCAACTTCGTCCCTCAATTATGCGAAATATCAATTTAATCCCTGAATTTGTTAAATGTCAATCAAGTTAGTCCTTCTGTTCAAACGGAGCGTTAACGGGACTGACGTGACGTTAACCTCTCACATGTCAGACGCCACGTAGACAGGGACTAATTTGGCCGATAATAACAAACATTTCGAAGGACTAAATTGATTGATTTGCAGAAAATGTTTTGGCTTTCTTCCCAAATGGCTTTTTTCTTCCCCAACAGCTATTTCTTCCCCAATTGTATAAAATTGGAACCCTAACTACACAATCTGCAATCTACACTCTATAATCACGAAAATTTCCTCCAATAATAAGTGGTCCAGTTCTGCCCCAATTCAAAAAACTCCAAACCCTAATTTTTTTCGTATTGAATCTGAAAGCCAAAATCCTCAAAATATCTTGAAGCATAACTATTGAAATTGAATCTGAAATGATGGAGGGTGGGAATATGGGAAAAAACGGTTATGAAAGTCAAACTTCATCTTCAAGCTACAAGTTTAATGGTGTTGTGAGAGTGCTTGAATGTTGGTGTCCTACAATTTGTGTCATTAGAAAATCCAATACTTCAATAAACCCAGGAAGGCCATTATATGCTTGCTCTCTGCCAAAAGTTGGTTTAACTAATGAAAAGAGGTTGAAGATGATTGAGAAATGTAATCTTACTATAATAACATTGCCATCAAATTAGTCCCTGAATTATTTCTCTATCTATCAAATAGATCCCTACGTTATATAAAAAACCATCAAATAAGTCCCTGGACTGTTTAATCAGATATCAAATTGATCCTTGAAAACAACTGTCTCAAAAACGCAACAAACACAAACAAAGAACAAGGCGAGCATCAACGATCACAGAAACAAAATAAACAACATGATCAAAACTTAAAACGAAAACACAAAAAAACAGACAAAAACAGGGTGAATACGAACACAAAAACTTGATAAACAACAGAAAATGTGTTACCTTTAATCATAGCCAAACACACAAACTTCAAAAACGTCAGAATCGCCGGAGATGATGATGATTTTGGAGGGGTGAAAATGGAGGAAGTTTTAGCGGGAAGAAGAAGGGCCAAAGACGTTTTTGATGTTCTGAAATGTGAAGAAGGAGGTGTGGGTAATGCATGGGCAAAATGGGAAAAGCAAAAAAAATAAACTGAAAAGTGAAAACTCAACTTTTTCCAATTCAATCAAACTAGTCCCTGAACACGTGGCTTCCTTCTTGCCACGCGTACAAGACAACACAGCATGTAGGGCGACAACTCAGCATAGCTAACGGAGCACTTGGACGGAGGGACCTTTTTGATGGACGTCTGACAAATTCAGGGACTAAGTTGATATTTCGCATAATTGAGAGACGGAGTTGGCCGACGCGTGAAAATTCAGGGACGAATTTGATGGTTCACTCGATCTATAACCATAAAATCCTTTAATTATTAATAATAGTTTAGTTGGTATTATAACATGGACAAGCTGAAATTTGAACCCGAACTTTTTTACTTATTCATGTGAAAAAGTGAAATACTGACTGCTAAATTACATGATGAAAGAAAGAAAAAAAACGGTGACCCGGTGTTTTTCCTTCTAAATATCTGGTCTTTTTTTTATCCGGTCAAAACAAAACAATCATCGTTTTATCATTTTTTAAAGACAAGATTTGAAAAAAATCAAATCTGAAAGCATCGAACCCTAACCCTCCCTCCGACGCCGCTGCCGTTCTTCTCGGTTCACACACAGTCGCAGGTAACAATTGTTCTGTTTCTTCCATTCTTTTTCCAACGATTTATTTACAATTCAATATAGTGTTTGTTTGTTACTGAAGATAAACAACTTGTTGCTATCAGACGATCCTTTTTTTTTTGTTTTCGACCTTTGGTAAGGTTATGGGAATTAGAAGTATAACAAGTGTATGGAGCATCAAGCTTCAAATCACAAATATAATAATCAGGCATTAGTCGAAATTTGTTTGAATAGGATTAGGAATCAAAAGAATGAAGATGAAACAGATGAATTTATTGACATGAATGAAAATAGTAGTAGACGTTTTCTCTACCTACTCTGGCCCTAAACAGAAACTTATTCCGTCCTACTATAGTATAGAACTCCTAAGAGTTCCCCTTTGTATACAAATAAAGAGAACAATCTAGTATTTAACCCTAATGGGCGACTTACTAATACTCTACTTTAAGACTAATTAACTACCTACCAATTACTTAAAACACTCTCATGTTGGAGTATGACAAAAATGTCAATTTCTTAAAGAATTGTATGTGTGTGTAGTGTACTACTTTTAACAGTTTATATAATGTTTAGTTGTCTCTACATTTTTTTACCGAGTTCTTTAACACAATTCAGTAGTTTTTTTAATAGACATAATTTCTGCAATTTAGTGATTGATGGTACTAAATTATTAGATCAGAAACCCTAAGCAACATATTGAAATTTTTTATTCCCACTCCTATCTCTTAGATTTATCAAACCCAAACAGTTTTGTGAAGGAGAAAGGTAGAAAACTCCAAACTTAAGTTAAATCCCCTAAATTGCTAATCACACACGCAAAAACCTTAACTCAATTGAAGTAAAGGATTTTAGATATCTACATCTACTTGCCGTGTCTGGTCTGGAATTTGAACACATGCTTGTCTTTTTGGGCTTTTTGGCCAAGACCCATACGGGTTAAGGTTGAATTGGGTGGACAAGCCCATATTTACAGTTGAAATACTCATAATCCCCTTCTTCACAATCACAGACAGCAGGTTGCATATTTTTGATCTGAAGAGAAAAAGAGAGCAAGGGAGATGTCGGGTATGGGAGATGGATATGTGGGCACCGCCCAAGATGCAGTTCGGATCCGACGGCTAGAGAAACAGAGAGAAGCTGAACGTCGGAAAATTCAAGAGCTGAAAAGCAAGTCTGCCACCTCCAATGGCCAACCCGGTCTCCTCCAATTTGGCTCCAGCACTTCCGAGGTTACATACCACTTTCTTTTTCTTTCAATTTTCTTTATTACAATCACTAACTAACAATCTCCTTGTTCAATTTCATCGTTTCAGATTCTTGAAACTGCTTTTAAGAAAGAAACTGTTGGACTTGTCACCCGTGAAGAGTATGTCGAGAAGGTATCTATATATTATTATCGTTATTATTATTATCATCATTATCCTTAACCTATTTAATTAATTCATATGTCCATACTAATAGGAATTATGAATTTGAATATGCAGAGGGTTAATATTCAGAGTAAAATAGAGGAGGAAGAGAAGGAGAAGCTTCAGAAGCAACTACAAGAGGAGGAAGAGCTTCAATTACAAAAACGTAAAAAGAGGAAGATTAAGGGAAATTCGAGACTATCATTTTCTGAGGATATAGACAATGACGCTCAGGAAGAGGAGGAGCCACATCAAAGTAGTAATAATATAGAAACAAATGGAGGAGTACGGTGTGGCAAGCTTGGTAAAGACCCCACTGTTGAAACTAGTTTTCTACCTGACAGGTGCGTCACCCTTTCTTCTATCTTCAATACATTGCCCCCTTTACCTTTATTTGCTGTTTTGTCTGTGTCTCTAACGTTTGGGCATAGGAGTGCTGAGGATTTTGTTCAGTGAGCGAGAGGCTGAGGAGCAAGCTGAACGTGAAAGGCTGCGCAAACAATGGCTCCGTGAGCAGGACCAAATTCGAAGTAAGTCTGCCTACTGTATAATGGTAGTTTCTAATTTCTTTTGAAAAAGGATATAAGGTCGAAAAGCACAGCTTGTGAAATATGCTTGCTTAGGGAAGGAATTAGGTGTAATTGCTTCTTCTACACACTTAATTGCCTCTTAATTCTTGTTTATTCATTAATATATTGTTCCTGGGCTTCAGATGAGCCCCTTCAAATCACATACAGCTATTGGGATGGAACTGGCCATAGACGTGTCATCCAGGTAAGTGAAGGTCATGTGCTTCAACTTACATTTGATTCCTAAGTAAGTTTGTGTTTGCTATATAATATTACATCCTCGTGTCTTTATCATTTTGTAATTCAGGTACGCAAGGGTGACACCATCGGAGAGTTTCTTCGAGCAATCCAACAGCAACTTGCTCCTGAGTTCCGAGAGATTCGAACAACCTCGGTAGAAAATTTGCTTTATGTGAAAGAAGACCTTATCATTCCGCATGTATGAAGAACATATTTGTTTTTAGTTTCAGCAAATCTATGTACATCTTTGTGTTTGTGTGGGCGTGTGCCCATTTCGTTTTTTGATTCATTCATATCTATTATTTATCTGTTTCCGTGTTTACAGCAACACAGCTTCTATGATCTAATTGTGAACAAAGCAAGGGGCAAAAGTGGACCGGTATGTTTATTTTATCTTGAATTTGTTGTGTTTATTTTGTTTCCGAAGTTGTGCATCCAAAATTTTCATTAAACAATACATTCACGTGTATTATATTCCTTTTGAATGAGATCATACATAACTCCCCCACAACCTAATTAACATGCTCTGTTTTTTGGCTACGCTACAAAAAAATTCCTAGTTCTTCCCTTGTAAGCCGTTCTTAAATTGAGAAAAGAGAATAGTAGAACTATATTTTTATTTGAGATATGTTATTTGAATAACCATTTTTTGGACAACTTATAAGACAACCAATGATATACATATAAGACAACCAATGATATACAAAGAATGTACATATCGGCACGAAAACCAAAGCAATAGAGACAGAGAGTAAGAGCACAATGGGAGAGAGATGGAGAGTTGTCCCAAAAGTTGTCACATAATGGTTGTACAAATATCATTTCTCTTTTATTTTCTGCTGTTAAGGTTAATTTCCTTGTACATTACGCACAATTCAAAACTGTTAACACATGAAAAAGAGGTTATCAACTACAGAAATGAGTGAAAGAATAAGAGAGCTGTGACAAATCATATATTAATTACTCTTAAAAAAATCATGTATAAATTAGTGGGAAAAAAAAAAAATCATGTATAAATTAGTGGAAGGTACAATGCAGAGCTGAGATTTGAAGTAGTGCCTATCTTAGTTAATAAACTAATCTTTCTACTTCTAAGGGTTTATGAATTCCAGGAAAGGGCAGAATAGTTGAATGATAATAATTCATTGCAGTAATGAATTAATTCTTCATTGTCTAAATGACTAAATTCAGTTCTTTTGAACAGCTGGTATTCTTTCTCTGATAACCAAAACAATGTTTTAGTGTTAAAGACACTTCTACAAGATGAAGAAGTGTCTTCAGCACTAATTTTTTTGGGTCATAACTCATGGTTTTACTTTTAGTATGTAATCTATATTGCGTTGATGTTGCTGACGGTGTTTATATGGCTGCGGCTAAAACATTGCATTCCATCTACACTGCAGTATGTCAGACATAAAATATCATTCACAGACCATCATAAACTTTGAAGTGTTTGCTGATTATCCTATAATGATTTTCAGTGAATTAACGTTACTATTTGTTCACATGTATGTATATACAGCTTTTTCATTTTGATGTGCATGAAGATGTACGTACAATTGCTGACGCCACTATAGAGAAGGACGAGGTACATTTTCTACCCAGTCATTGCGGTCACTTTTTTGAAATTCAAGTTTGTAAGATAGTGAAAACAAGACAAATTCATGTTTGTCTCTGCGTGTTTTAGTAAACTTTTGAAGTCATTTTGCTATTAATCATCTTAATACGTCATTTGTATCTCTATCAACAGTCTCATGCTGGAAAAGTTGTAGAAAGACACTGGTATGAGAAGAACAAGCATATATTTCCCGCTTCAAGATGGGAGGTACTTAGTTTCTCTCTTCCCCTCTTCTGTTTGCATAGTTCATATGCTGACCTTCATCTTAGTCATAATGTTGTGCATGTATTTGTACAGATTTTTTATCCATAATTATTATGACAATATGCTCAGATTAGATGTAGTGGTAGCTAAATACACAGCTTTTGATTCTGACTACAATTGTTTTCATTGACTATCACAGATTTATGATCCAACAAAGAAATGGGAACGTTATACAATCCATGGGGATTAAACTTTTGCTGCCAAGTAATACAACTTGAATTTGCTGCTTCTGAGTTTCAATCTGATCATCAGCCGAGCTGATTATGCCTCCATTCCCATCTTGACAGTGTTGGTTTAATATAATTAGTAATAGTCATTCCAGTGTTTGGAATGAGTGGTCTTTATTGCTACAATGCATTGTACAATTAGTCAGATTTATTTTTACATCTTTGGAAATCTGACAGACCGAGCATCTAAAATTTTCAGACTTTTTGATGCACTGACAAGGTTAAGGATGCCTGCTGTCAATTTTTTTTTTGTTCTGATTGCGTTGTAGATTTTATCTTATTTCCTCTAAATTATAGATTTTGTTCCATCTTTAGTGTGAGCTTTGATGGTTCATCCTATTCCACCCATTTCTAGAAACAAGCAAAATATTCATTCGAGCAAACAGCAAGGATAAAAGTAAAAAACCGATTTCGTGCGACACTTAAAATTATAGCACAAATGAGTTATAACAGGACTCTTTCAGCTTTTCTAATCTTAATTTGGTTTGTGTTTCGATACTACTGTTGTTTTCTTTCTTCATCTTTGATGCTAGTTGAGTTGGGATTCAGGATTTTGTTTGAAGAGGGATAAACACAAAATTAGTGTGTGTATGTTCAACCATCATTATGTTTTTAAAAATAATCAATTCTCTTTGTTTTTATCTCACTTCTTATATCACTTCAATCAAATGGACTCATTGATTCTTTAAGAAATAGAGCAATGTATATTTCAAGGATAAATTTAAGCACATCCTTAAGAATGAGGGCAAAATAAATTGTGACTAAGGCGGTTTTCGTTTCGTGCTTGGAAAAATTATTTTCAGGAATGTAGATGTTACAAAATAGATTTCTACGTTTAAATAATTAACTCCCATGAATAAAACATTAACATTTATGAAGGAAAAAAAAAAAGAAAAAAGAAAAAACAATCTGAGTAGTAAAATAACTTTCATTTACACACAATTTTATCCTGAAGGAAGTGGGTGGAAATATAAGGTCCCATGTAGATGTGAATTATTAATCAAACACATTTTAAAAAAAATACCCAAGAATAGATGTCCATTATTTCTCTCACAAAAGTTTCAATCGTGAAACAAACGACCTCTAAATTTATTGAAGGGATAAATTATTTTGTGGCTAAACTCACACCTTAAGTGTGGAAAATCAAAAACTCAAGTTGGGAGCTTATAGAGAATTCAAACGAAGTATCCTAATTCTAAAGGAGGAGAGGACCACTGAACAAGGAATCCATCATATGCGAACCTTATTTGGCTAAGAAGCCAGCACATTTGTTAAGCTCGCGAAATACATGAGACCGAGAAGAAAAAACCTTACTTCTATATTTATTGATTTTATGAGATGTACTTTATATACGTTAACGATGATGATATTGATCGATTGATTTTTTTTTTTATTGTTTATGATAACTGTACGGTTCTCAAGGAAAATGAGTTTTGAAATTTGGAATTTGGTCGGAAGGGTAAAAAATTATTGATTGATTGATCGATTATTTGTTGCGAAAAAATAATTGCTGGGCTTATACCAAAAGCCCAATGGACTTAGAAATAGAAACCCGAAAGGCCCAGGTTTACCTCATCAGCTTTATAAAACCCTACATATAAAATCGAAAGGAACACCGTGACAAATTTTGTTCTCCTTTAACCGTAAACCCTAGCTAGCACGGCGAAGCAGCAACAATGGTGAGTTAACAAATCCTTCTGAAACTCGATTTCCTATAGAATCTAACATCGATTTTCCGATTGAAATTTGATTTTGGATTTGGAATTGAATTTTGCAGGCAGACGTTGAGGTAGATGCAGCAGCAGCCGCCGCCGGAGTACCGAAGAAGAGAACATTCAAGAAGTTCAGTTTCAGAGGAGTCGATTTGGATGCACTTCTTGACATGTCCACTGATGAGCTTGTTAAGCTCTTCAGTGCTCGTGCTCGTAGAAGGTTCCAGAGAGGTCTCACTCGTAAGCCCATGGCTCTCATCAAAAAGCTTCGCAAAGCGGTACAATACTTTTTTTATTTCTTTTATTTTATCTGTAAAAAATTAAATATCAAACAACAATTTTCGTGTAGATCAGCATTTTAGGCATGTTCAATTTAGTCCCTTTTATTTGCAAAATACTAACAATTATGTTCCTTTATTTTGTAAAATTGCAATTTGGTACCAAAAATTGACAATGTCATGTCAGTCATTAGTATTTTTGTGATGTTGTCCAAATTTAGTGCCCCCATTTTAATGGTTTCATGTCCTCTTTGATGCAATAATTGCATCTAGAGCATAAGTTAATATTCAAGTCTTTTGTTGATTATTGATTTTGGTGTGTTCGGTCTAAAGATATATTTTGATTGAGGGACTAAATTGTTTGCTGTTTTTAGGGATTAATTTGTTATTTTGAGGGATTAAATTGCTCAAACTTTACAAGATACCAATTTAGTTCCTTTAATTTGTAAAATAGTAATTTAGTCCCTTAAATTGATTTGCCACTACCATTTTCAACGTTATGTGCTTATTCAAGTTAATATGGAAGTCTTATATTGATTTTATTGGATCTTTACTAAAGTAACATTTTGCTTGAAGAACTTAATTAATTTGTTATTCTTTAATTTTAGTGGTTAATCGAATTTTTTAAAATTTCAATGTAGGCCTTTATATTTGCAAAGTACCTTAATTTGAACAATATGAGTCACTTTTTTTTTGCTCTAAATTTAGCACTACCATTTTAAAGGTTTTATATGCATTTAATGCACCAAGAGACTAGTTAAGTTAATATCTAAGCATTTATTGATTTTGATGAATGTTTACTGAATAGAGATATATAGATTCAGGGACTAAATTGATTGGTTGTTTTTTAATTTGAAGGACTACTTTGTGAATTTGAGGGACTTAATTGCTTGACCCTTACTATCTTTTGTACTGGAATGCTGATTCATATTGTTATAATTTTGTGATTTGGTTGTAGAAAAGGGAGGCACCACCTGGTGAGAAGCCAGAACCTGTTAGGACCCATCTTCGTAACATGATCATTGTACCTGAGATGATTGGGAGCATTATTGGAGTGTACAACGGGAAGACCTTTAACCAGGTTGAAATCAAACCTGAGATGATCGGTCATTACCTTGCTGAATTCTCAATTTCATACAAGCCTGTTAAGCATGGTAGACCTGGTATTGGTGCTACTCACTCCTCCAGGTTCATTCCTCTCAAGTGAATTACCTTGTTTGGGAGATCAGACATGTACTTTGCAGTTTATTTTGAAGGAAAAACCCAAGATGATTTTGTTTCTTATGTTATGTTTAGTGCAATTTTATTTTGATTTCATGGTAGTTGTGTAACAATGTTTTTGCCATTGACTTAATTACATAATGACAGAAGTATGCTTTGGTTTGTTTGAGTTTGTTATGTTTTGTTATGTTCTCTTAACTGCTTAATATAAGATGTTCAAGGTTTTATGCAAGATGTCTAAATAGTTATTTAACAAATTTGATGTGTTGAGAGAAACACACATTTGTTAGGTTTGGTAAGCTGTCAGCGGTTTAATAACTACTCCTATTTAACAAATAGTCATTAACTTGGTTCATGTCCATACCCTGTCTAATGTTAGTCATGTTTGGATCATTTTGTGTGAGGCATCTATTGAACTTCTAGTTGGAGAGATTAGATTGTATTGAAAGGAATTGAATAATGAAAGGAAATTGGGGTTAGATTTAAGGGGGTATTGTGTGTGTCTCCCATGTAGCTACTGATAGGAGTTTTCCTTTGGGTTCATGGTTGTTTTTGTTGTTATTACTGTAGTGTGTGTTCTGTTTGTTTTGGTTGCCAAATTGTTTGACGTGTAAGTGGTGTTTTGCTGCCATAGCTTGTATTGTTCTCTGTTATGGAAAGGAAGAAAGAGGGGATGCAATTATGGGTTTATTTACTGGGAAGGAAGAACCGATTTTATTAATTTAAAAGGTTTTTGTTATTTTAATAAAAAATGATTCTAAAAATAAATTATTATTTATAATCCTACCTGGCCATGCCATTTCATCATTTTTTAACCATTAACCAAAAATGAAAAAATGACAACTTTGTGCACATTTTTAAATATAAAGGACTTAAGTGGAGAAAAATAAAAATAAAGATCTAAGTTTAAAAAAAAGAAGATAAATGACTTATGGAGTAATTTTGTTAGTTTAAAACTGGTACCATTTATACCGAGAAAGAAGAAGAGTTGGTGAGTATGATTGGTAAATTTTTAGAAACTTAAATCCTGAAGTTTAAAAACCATTGTACATGTAACCGTAAGAAACTCTGCAGTAGCTTTTTGCTAGCAAAAGAAATCTATGAAGTTTCAGATCTTAAAAGAAACACTCCTCAAATACCTTCTCTCAATATATAATCAAACATTTCGGGCTTCCAAGTTCGTATGACGAATTTCAAACATATGAAAAAAAATTGAGACAATTTTTTGATGAAGAAAAAGTGCATCACTTCAAACAATAATAGGTATCTTGGTCAAATACAGGCAACTACCAACTCAGCAACTCTACTCTTCTAATTTATTCATTTTTCAGCTTCAATCTCGTGAATAAGTATTTTCCATTTCCCTTATGATTTTAATTTTAACTTATTAAACCAAATGGAGGAAATGGCGGTGGAAGTTAGGCACAAAATGGGGAAGAATGGTGGTGGAAGGTAGTGTAAAAAAATCTAATGTTAAAAGTCTATGGTAAAAACCGTATTCTTTAGTTAATCTAATGATCAAAAAGCAATTTGTCCATAGTGGAAAAGTTTATAACTTCCCCATGCTATATGCATGTAGAAATTAATTTCTGAGTAATACATAAATTTTGGTTTACCTAATGCGGTAATTTTTTATTTATTTTTAGATGGTTTTATTCAAGATAATTCCACGGATAAAAATTTGTGCAAGTAAAAAATTGGTCGTTTGTTGATGCATCCACTTAATTTTTTAAGAAAAATATTATTAGTTAGTTGTTGGACTAATTTATTTTTTCTTCTAACTCTTACCAAGGTCTTGAGTTCGAATCTAGTATTGGACATGCAATAACGTTAAAACTCTTAGAAGAACTTACTATTCATTTAGGTCACACGATACTCGAGAGATTAGTCTTCACAAAGAAACCCAACTTAAAAAATATATTTGAGCTACCCAACTTTCATTCTACTAATTTGCATCCTCGGTAACATGGTGTATTTGCAAATTCATTTCGATAGTCACTCAACTCAAGAGATTTTAGACGCCACTGTTAATCACTACTTAACCATGCAATTGACTAGAATATTGAACTTGCACCTTCACTTCACCAAATCAATAATATCATGCTTCGTGTTAAATATAAGCCGATATTAACTTATATTTTATTTTTCAATAGTGATTTGTTTGAAGGAATTTTCATGAAGACAGTTTAAATAATATGAGTTTCTGATCTATGATATTAATAATTAGACTTGATGTGTAGACTTAAAAAAGCCCACTTATCGAATTTCATTTTCTCTGAAAATATAACTTTGATATGCATCACTCTCCTAATTTATTCATGATATTAGTCATTAATCCTCGTTTAATGTGAGAAGTTTCAACACTTTTGGTCACAAACCGATGATTTCAATTGAGACTGAACAAATAAGTTCATTTGAGACTAAACAAATCTCATTCCACAATTAATCCCTCCACATTCCACACCAAAAATAAGATTCTGAAAAAGAAAAAAAAAATGTATCTCCCTCACACCCTTACCATCGTTTTTACCATCCCTTACCATCCTTGAACACATTACGACTTCAACCTTCTCACTAGTGCCATGGTGGAAAATAAAGAGTAATATCGCATAAATAAATGATATTTGTACAACAAGTTTATGACTTAATGATAAAACGACTATTGGATCGGACAAGGGGTTTATATATGCTCTGAGCATTGTATTTGATGCATCACAACGTCTGCAACTGCATATGAACATCTTATTGAGCCTTAATCATTAATTAGGGACACATTAATTCCACTAGTCAACAATAATTGTAACACTCTTTCAAACGAAATATAATTTTCTTTTGAATAAAAAAATAATAATTGTAATACTTTTTTTTTATCATTATTTACATGTAGCTTACATGTATAAAAAATATTAATTTAATTATTCCCCACACCTAAAAATAAATAAAACCTCTTATAATGTTTGTTAGGTTTGCTTTTCTTACTACACCATAGCTTCCATCAAACCCCTCCTTGCCGCCATGAATCGTTTCTTCTCAAGGTCCTCCATACCACGCCTTCTCTACTCCACCGTACGCTCCTCCTCCTCCTCTCTTTATCCATCTTCCTCCGTTCTCGCCACCCCTCTCCACCTCCGTCACTTCTCCAACAAGTCAGCGGAGCAGCTGCGCCATGTATGGATTTCTCTGTTTAGGGTAAACATATATTCATGAAAATAATAACAAGTAATGACTCTCAATAATGATTTTGTTTTTTGTTTTCATGAAGACAGATTATAAAATCAAGTTTTTGTTTGATGATCTTAAGATAATTATAATTAGACTTGATGTGTACACTTAAAGAAAACCACATGAAATTTGATTGTCTCTGGTGAAAAATAACTTTGATATGCATCACTCTTCTTTTAATGTGAGAGGTTTCAACATTTATTTCGTCACAACCGATGATTTGAACATACTACACAAATAAGGTCCTTCAAGATCAAACGAATCTCAACCCACAATTAATCCTTCAACACCAAAAATAAGATTCTACGAAAAATAAGATTTTGGACGCCACTGTTAATCACTGCTTAACCATGGTACTTCTAGATTATTGAACTTGCACCTTCACTTCACCAAATCAATAATATCATGCTTCGTGTTAAATACCATGGTCATTTGAGACTAGAAAATTGTTCTTTACACTTAAAAAAATGTTCTCCCAAACCTGAAAATTACCTAAAGACCTAAGGTAGTTTCTGCTTACTGCTAATAATTATTCATGTATTTGATCTCCCCTTGAGATAAATTATATGTAACTTTAGTCTGCTTAATGTTGGTGTGTAGTGCCGTTGTCTCTTGTATTGCTGTTGCAGTTTGAGGATATTAGCAATGCAAATATTCAATGATTTGGAGGATATTCCAACATCTCCCGTTAAGGAATGGAAAAGGACCAATCCTAGAAGGTAGGTTTGTGTTACTTCTTTGTCTTGCTTTATTTTTCTCAACATCAATTATTCTAATTATTCACTTCATCACTTGTTGCATTGCAGTTGAATCTTTTCTACAAAAGTTGTCCATAATATTAAAGGGGATTTCCCGTCTTTTCTCCAAAGATATTCCCTCTTTTAAATCTCCTATTGAATGATTTATTTTGACTTATTCTTAGGCATGTTGCTTCACACGCAAGGTACTATTTTATTAGTACCATGGACAAAATAAAAGATACATTATCTTGACAGTACCTTGCCATGAACTTCATATTTGATAGTTCTGTAGTAGAATAGAAAATGACAATCATAGAGCACGTTTTATATTGGCATCAATTTTCATCAGCCTGTCAAGCAAACTAACCATATACCAAAGAATTCTAAAAGCATAAGCTTATGCAATTCACAATTTTTAAATGAGAAATCAAAACTTTCGCATAATTAATCTCAATCGCTAAATATTAAGAATTTCAGTAACAAGAATTTCAAACTGAAACAGCAAGACAAGAGATAACGACACTACACACCAACATTAAGCAGACTAAAGTTACATATAATTATCTCAAGGGGAGTATTTAGGTAACTGTCGCTACCAAACGGCGGTTAACAATTGTTGGGATATTTAGGTAATTTTCACCTCCACTGTCCACACCAAAAATAAGATTCTAAGAATTTTTTTTTTTTATCTCCGTCACCATTGGTTTTACCATCCCCAAATACACTACGACTTCAACCTTTTCACTAGTGCCATGGTGGAAAATAAAGAGTAATATTGTATAAAAAATGGTATTTATACCATTCTATGATTTAATGGTCGAACGATCATTGGATCATACCGAAGGCTTATATATGCTCTGAGCATGGTATTCGATACATCACAGTTTTTCATCAATGCATGAAGTCTGCAACTGCATATGATACACTCCAGTAGTCAATTAATCAAGGACACATTAACTCCAGTCATCAATAATAATTGTAACACTTTCAAAATAAATAAATATATAAATGTAATACTTTTTTTTTTTTTTT
>Ga0228710_1002106_pt1 | contig 30992 bp, 13 predicted proteins | sample MedpolnodulmetaG_FD_177995 | JGI IMG/M metagenome (GOLD analysis project Ga0228710, IMG submission 177995) | Root nodule microbial communities from Medicago polymorpha collected in Santa Monica, California, United States - pink nodules | ecosystem: Host-associated > Plants > Roots > Nodule...
CAAACTTAGAACAATTGGTATTGGTAAAAACTAGACTTCAGTCACGATAAAATAGATAGAGGAAGATTTAAACTATTAAACAATTTTCTCATTAGTTGTTTGGTAAAAAGGAAAGTAGAAAACAATTTTTGTCGTAAGTAAATGAAGTGGTAAACGATCGTAAACTCGCACATACAATTGTGAGGTTCTGACTTTGAATCAGAGTAAAAACATTCAACATATCAATATCGTTATTGTCAATTGAGTTAGGTTTTACGAATAGGAGAAATCAATTATATTTATCATAACTTATTTTATAATGTGGTAAGAGTTGAGTAAGAATAACTTAATGTTATAAAAACGAATTATATTTAAGAATAATAAAAAATTAAAATTAGAAATTTAAGGTTGATTGCTCTTTTTTTTTTTAGCAATATGGGATTTTTGGTTCTTAAGTTAGAGTCTCTCAATTTTAAAAATTATGCAAATATATGGTTCTAACGTCAGTTTTATTTTACTTAATCGTATACGACATTTTTTAATGAAATTTTGCTAAAATTTAAAAACATCATAGGATATACGGTATTTTTATTGGTGAGTGTAAAGTGAATTAGTTGTAATTTTGCAGTCATGTTATTAGACTACTAAACTGTATAAAATTCAGAAAAGTATAAAAGTTTACCGTATGATGATCATATCTTTATCAAAATTTATTTATCTTTCTCTTATTCTCGTCATGAAATAAACCCAAAATATTAATAATATAATTTCTAGATTTCCATTTGTAAATCAGAATATACTGGATCTAATGCAAAAGTAAATCACCAATAGTGTGAAGATGACAACTTTATAAAAATTTCACCGTCATATTAAAATTAAGAGAAAAATTGTCACAAAACCTTTTTCCATGCAGATGCTGTAAACCTTCTGTACTGTATACATTTTTATAATTATAATTTGTTTTGTTCAGTTTTATAACTTAGACATAACTCAGCAGTACGAAACATAACTTAAAAGAAGTCCCCCACCCCCAATATTTTAATAGCATACATTGTTCAATAGTGTACAATTTGTTACAAATACAAGACAAGGAAGATTATATCTATTGTTGTGGCTGAGACAGATGGTCTTCAATTTGTGCCACTGTCCGATCCCCCGTTTTGGTAGTTTTCCAATATTATACTGCAGTTGTTCATTGTAGATGCATCAAGAAGCCCATGATTCCAAAGTTTCACCATGAATAATCTCCAACACCTGAGTATGAGGGAGGATATACAAAAAGTTCAATAAGATGAGATGTGCAGCAAACAAAAACTAAAGGAAAAAATTGTAAATAAGATCCTTCCAAAAAAATAAATGCAAATAATATGTAAACTTTCAAGTGGTTGGCAATTGACATATTGTTAATTCATATAACGAGACAAGAGTTATCTAAGCATATGAGATTGGATTTTTGTTCTCTTAAATGATAAAAATGCCACTTTTTTGGATCAATATCTATGCTTGTTTTTTATTATCTTCAGAACAAATCCTTTTAGCAGGGAAACTACAGAAATTAGAGAACTATTAGTGGGAGAAAGGAGCAGAATGAGTACCAAAATAAAGTTCGGGATGAATTCAGCTCTTTTGCATAATGCTTGGAAAATGCCTCACAAGCCCACGGAACATGACCATCAGCCAGTACCCTACCACAGTTAAAAAAACACAAGATATCAACAATAATCATGCACATGGTACAGAACTCTGTTTAACTCATCCTGCAGAAACCGTTGGGAAAAGAAACAAAAATAAAATATTAATATGGTCGCCATCAGTGGTCACCTTTGTTTCCTCATAAAAGAGTTCCAGAGATGCATGAGCTGCTTTTCATCTTTGGAAACATCCACAAAATCATCAAGCATCTGCAACATTAAACAACAGTGATTAGTGTTAAATCGGTTGCACTTTAAATATCCAATAGTAAACTGTACAAGATCTTAAGGAATTACAAGAACAGAAAGGGATCAAAATGAACAGGGAATTTTAAGAAAATAAAAGAAACAGCGTAATTTCAACATTGTAATCAAGAGCCGGAGAGCTATACTATATGTGATCATGTTGTGTTTGTTAGATCAGCAGCCCTGATGCAAAAGTAAAAAAGGCATGGAAAACGCAAACAGAGAACACACGTTATTTATTACAAAATTTGACCAATGTGTGTCTACCACTCCGATTAAAGAGCTGCTACAATACCTATCTATTATTCAAGGTTGTTTACAAAGTATAACATCTATTTAAATACTATGGTGCAGCTTGAGAAACCTGCCCACTTATCAGTAAACTGCGAGTCAAACTCACATGTCCATGTTCATTGTATAAAACATGCCCAGAAGTAACAATCTAAAATTTAAATGCATTATTTTGAAATATGCCAAAGAAAAACAGAATTTGAAATATATTTTAAGCTTACCCTTCTATCTTCCAGGTTAGCAACTCCATCATCAACTTCATCTTCACTATCACGGTCTGATAACACTTGTTCTAGTGCCATGGGCTTCATTAACACAACAAAATGAGCAATGGACTCAGAAACAAATCAAATACATTATATTACTAACTCATATAAAGTGCTAAAGCTAGACAATATGCAACTTATATGGATTTAATCCATATATTATCTAATTAATCCTAAACACATGAAAACCAGTAGCACGTCAGTTAATATTGACCCCATGCACTCTTGTTTGTTAGAGATAAAATGAAATAAAATTTCTAAAAGCTAATAGTAATTACAAAATGAGGATTAACAGTCTAGTATTAAATCCATAATGGTAATTACAGAAAGAGGATTAACAGTTTAGTATTAAATCCATTTATGGAGATGCCAGATAACTGTTGAACCGAAAAGGCAAGGGGTCTCTACAGTTATCAAATCAAAAGAATCTGTAATTCACTTATAGAAATTAACTTGTACATAAAATAGTCCATACACCAAGCATGTTAGAAAGCACATTAGGTGAATAAAAAATCAGAGAGATCTAAGAAAATTAATTACCTGAACTCTGTGTGAGTGAAAGAACTGCCTCTTCTGCAGGAGCATACGACTGGAGAAACAATTTTGACAAAAATGAGCATATCAGGACTTCATAAGATTGGAAAAAAAGAAAAAAAAAAAGGATGGTTGTGACTCAACTGTCTCAATCTAATAATATTTCACGGTGATTACAGAATTTAAAAGGTGTTCTTTAAAAAAAACATATATCTGATGATGCAACAGTAAGAAACTTCAATCACAACATGGCTGACAGAAATACAATACAAGAATTGTGCAACTCAAACAGGTATTCAGCTTTGCATTATTTTATATGATATACGCATGTAAAACATGTGTTTAGTATTTAAATCAATACAACTTGACGCTTCAAAAGTTACCACATCTATCAGCAACTACACATGCATGTGACATAGAAAGGAACCAAGGTTTTAAAAGTCATACACAACCGTCCAATTCGACTGGTTGAACAGGGAACCAGCCAATTTGTCGGTTGGTTCAATTCCATTCGAACATAATATAAATGAAACGGATGGAACCGCTGTTGGTTCAACCGTTTTTTTTTTCTTACTTTTTTATTCACTTGATAGTCATCCAGGGTTAAACGAACCATGACCTAGAGGTATCATCGGCTCGAACTCCGGTCCGGTTATTAAAACACTGATAGAGACTAGTTACTTTATATTTCAAATTCAATAAACGAACAACTAAGCAGCAACAGAAATAAAATAAATAAAAGAGAATCTAAAACATAGTCGAGTATGATAAACTCATTTAGAAGTTATAACTGAAGTTTATAGCTTCAAAAATATAAAATAAGAAATAACAAGGCTTTGTGAACATAGTCAACATACTTTTTTGAGTCTGAACGGTCCACATTTAACTTCTTTGCTTTAGCAGGCAGAGCAGGATCACTTTTATATATTGATTTGCTACATTCAGGGTCCTCAGAAGATTGGGGCATGGCAATTGAAGCACCTGGAATGTTAAAACTAGAGTCAACATGTTCCACGTAATCCATGGCACTAGGATGATCAGGACCAAATTTTACCCCACCATTTCCCTCATTCTGCAAATTCTTCTCACTACGAGATGCTCTTGACATATTATCCCCTTTACTGGACAGGATATCTACAAATAACTTTAGAATTTCAGTCTATTTCACAAAGACTTTATGGGGAATGAATTGTATAGACATTACTCTCAATTAACAAACTTGGAAGAAAAAAAGATTAAGTATTTGTCCCTCTCCTATAAACAACAGCAAATGAATTACATCAACTTGCACCTTTTTATTTTGAAAGGGAGATAAGAGGGATGTTTCCACTTTGAATACTGTATACCACTTTGCATCTTAATAGATAGATTATATGAAGGTATTAAGTTAATCTAGCCAAGCTCACACGTACCCCCCCAGCCCCAACACAGCCACAACCACATTGCATCCCAAACTTTTTTTCTCTACCAAAAATCCAGCAACAGAAAAGAACAGCCTTTCCCGATTTATTTTCTTACTGGTTAGAACCAAAAAAATTTGCATCCAGTACTCTTCTTCCTTCTATAAACTATCATAGACCAAACAATCTCTTCTAAAAGTATGCTGTAAAAGACAAATATCAATGTGTTGCATCTTGGCAAATGTTATGTGCTTTAGGCCCCCTAAAAATGTCTCTAAAACTGTTTCTAATCATACTTATGGAAGGCACAATGTATACCGTTGTCTTTCTGTAGAACCCCGTTCTGTATGCCTTCTGGTGAATCCAACTTCAGGAAATTTACATTGGCATGCTTCCCATTTTGAACGGAGCCTCTCGGTCTACGCTTTCGAGATCTTGAACTGTATAGTTTGTTAAATAGCTTAAAGTCAATCATCTTAAAATTATATAAATTGATCAATGGCTGCTTTAACTAGATATAGACAACCAACCAGAAGAAGAAGGTTTGTGATTGTGGAATTACTCCATCAGCAACATTCTGCATAGATATAGATATGCCACACGTGTTAACAAATAAAAAAAATAAAAAATAGCAAAAACAAATCATACACCTCAAATGAAATCCCAATCAAGTAGTCATTCAAAAAGGAAATTCCATCATTCAATCTCAGTAACATAAGCAACACATTTGAGACAAATATTCTGTTGAAAATTTCAAGGCATGATAGACTAATGCTAGGTTGTCCTCGTGAGCTTAGCTCAATTGGTAAGGACAATGCATAAAATATGCAAGGTCCGGGGTTCGAACCCCCGCCACCACCAAAAAAAAAAGACTAATGCTAGGTCATCTTTAAACCTGAGCGTTCTGTACAACCTTTGCCCAACACCTATAAGAATACATTGGGCAAAGGATAAGATAAACATGATATGCATCTGATCCTGGCATGAGAAATAGATCCCATAGTAAGGTCAGAGTCACAGCCCTATGGCAGTGCAAAAAGATGCCATATAAAAATCATATTCTATGGGATATACATTCTATGAATTCATCAGGAACAGATGCTAACATCATACATGGGAAATATAATGTATTAATAGGCTAGATCTTAGTTTTTTCAATAATACCAATGAGTTACTCCTATCAACATTCAGGACTAACTTCATATGATTTACAATCCCTGAGCAAATTAATTCACCACAAGTCCAGTCTGAGAAGGTTCTGACCTCTGATCTCAATATGTCAGTTTTTACAGAGACGTTCACTGCTTGGTAATCATCGGTAACCTAAAAATGGAACTAGTTAAATAACCATTCAGAAATAATAGAATATTAAAAAGTTGACTTAATAGGTACAGCTGCATACCCAGAACTCAAAGTTGAATAGATCATGTGATGCACAAAGATGAAATCGCAAACCCTGCACAAACAAACTGAGGTTGGTTAAACTGCCAAAGAAAACAGAGAACGAAACTATCTATTGATTAGGAGAAAAGGTGAAACTTCACAGATAAGTTCATATAGCTCTAGTAAAAAAACTGAACAGAACAAATAGCTAAAACAAAGTGTGTTAAGCAAGTCATAATCGATTTGTTTTGTTCAATTATAGCACAAATGAGGAAAATATTATTTCAACATAAGATGAGCAGGTTGAGACGAACAAAATGTATTGAAGTTATGTATCCAATCAACATTACCACAACAAAATAATACTCCATGCATGTAAGAATTCATTTTTGTGAATGGTCAAAGCGGTTTTAGAAAAATAAATTTGATTTAGATCGTTACTTAACATGTTTGGGTGTTCTCAAGTAGAACTTCTTAGCCTCCAAAATAGATTCTAACACTTGTAGTTGGAATTCAGACCTTCCATGAAGAGCAATCAATTTTAGCCACAAATGTGTTGTTCTACTCACTCTTACGTGAATAAATCCAAACATAGAACACTTTTAGTTCAACTCACTTTCAACGAACGAGAATATTACAAAACCAGTTTATTCAAAATTAATTATCTTCGCAGTAGAACCCAACACAAACTACATAGACTCTTTTTTTCTTTTTTCGATAAAAAAAACTACGTAGACTCTGCCATCCAAACAAGAGAATGAGTACATAAAATACTGAAATTCAATACATTTCCATGAAAAACAGTTTTTTGAAGTTTTCTCTTTAACTTCTAACAAAGAAAAAAGAGACAAGACAACAACCTCCCAAATTATCAAATTATGAATGAAAAAAGCAATTACTGTAGTACAAATCACAGCATATACCTTAAAACTCGCACACTGCATCAAGCAAAATGGACAAGAAAAGTCTTCAGTCACTACATTTGGAAAGAGACAGAAATGTATCAGTACGGTCAAAATTGTTTTTTTTTAATAAGAAACCATAACAAAAAAGGAGAATAACATGACAGATCACCCAAAAAAAAAGAGCATTAAAAAATGCCGGCTCAAAAGAGTAACGTTTACAAAATCTTATCTTATCTGCACTTGAAAACTGTCAGCCATAAGCATCTATGGAAGGAAGTTGGAATCGAGAATAAAAACATTACCAAATTGTTTACTAGTTTGATTGCTCTTAAAAATTGTACTTATTATAGGAAGGTAGTGGTAAGATGTAATGTTGAACATAGTTGGTGACAATTTGATAAGATGGTGTACCTTCAGTCTTTCGAAGCGCATTGTAACAGTCCCTATAGTTGAAAACCACAATTCCTGCTCGCAACCTTCAAAACAGAAAGCCACCAAACAATTGCCACCAAATAAGGAAAACAATAAATACAATCAACAAGAAACGCAAGGATAAAGCATAGCAGAACATTTTCTTTCTTAATTGTTATTCAGGCAAGCATGCAAAAATCATCAGCTGATGAAGAATAGACATCATGGTATGCTAAATAATTGCTTGGACAGTATTTGAGACTAGGGACAAAATGCAACTTTCAGTCTAGAGTTTTGTAATTAAAGTAAAATAGCCAAATAATTTACTGTTTACTTCTTGTCCTAATGTTAACATCTTTCTTCAGTGAGACATTTACTTCTTTTCGGCATGTAGACTCAAAACTTCACCTTACCACCCCTAATGAAGCATTGCATATTACACAAGATAGATATCTGAAAATGGTGAATCTTTATTCAATATGCAAAGAGGCTAGTTTCTCTTTTCAACTAATAAATTGTGAATTATTTAATGAACAAATCTTAAGTACGGCGCCTTGGGTCCTATTACTGTTGTTCGCCAATAAATTACGGACACGTGTACTGTGATTTCCCTCTAACAAGGGAAACCTATGCCGCCCGTGAATGGTGAATCGAAATTTCACATTTCGTGCCGGAATCGAAAAACAGAAAAGGTGTCATTCTCTTGCGAGTCCCAAATTACCACTGCCCCCCATCAACTTCCCAGACTGCCACCCAGATTGAAGTCTTCTCTTCTGCAAGTCGTCGTCTATCGTACGTTTGCTGGTTTGATAGTCAAAAGTGAGTTTTCACACAATTCCTAGTTCTGCAGCATCACGTTTACTTTTTCTTTTCCATCAAGGGTTGGTATTCATTGCAAGTCAGCCAAGTCTAAATTAAAATTTTCATACAATGGTACAAGGAAACGAAGCAGTGATGATTCTGCAAATACAACTTGTGGGGGTTTTCTTTTTTTTTTAAAAGATAATACATGACACGTGTCCTTAGTTTATTGGTGAACAGTAATATCAGAACATAAGGAACTGTAATTAAGTTTTGTCGGTATTTAAATAGTTTTCGTTTGTAGCATTTATTTCTCTTATTGTCGGATTCTCAATCCTCACAAATCAAATTCCTTTTTTTCTGTATCGATTCTCCTATTACCAAAAAAAGTAGATAGATATATTACAATTCATGTATCCCCAAATAATTAATTTCTATCAGTATAACTCTTAAAAATCATGTTGAATCAAACAATTTAAGAGCAAGGAAATGGTATACAGGGTAGTGTACTTCAACAAATTGAATGATGAAACTAAAAACTAAATGAAATAACTATAATACATGTATATAACAATTCAAAGGAATATTTACCTCCTTTTTTGCTTTGCTTTTATTTTATAGCGCAAACATCTCTTAAGAAAAGTAGGCTGCAAGAGAAATGAATTCCAAATAGTATCAATCAACATATCTTTTATATTAAAAAAAGCTAATTTCAATTTTTAAGAGCAACTTTCAAATGTAGAATCGCATAAAAACCGCTTCACATGTTTAATATCAACCAACACCGCTCGGCTCAGTGGAGTAACCTGCCTTAGGACTTGGGGAAACGACCTAGTACTCCCAGGTTCGATTCCCGCAGAGTTAAAAAATGTGCTGGCCAGACTTTACTTGGCCCCTGGGCAAGCTGATATTAGTCTTACGTTGTCTGCATGGGGACACGCCCCAACGATGATTCCGATTCAAAAAAATATGTTTAAATATAAAAATAAAAAAAAATAAAAAAATCAGTCAACCATATCTCATCTCGGCATTCAGTTCAAATCATAGCAAGTTCAGCTCACCAATGTTTCTAATACCTTAATCATAAAATTATCAATTATCAATATTTAAACTACCAAAACACATGAAAAATAAAAACAATAAATGGATATTATGGAGCTTAATTCAAAGTTAAAACAAGCATATACTGATTAGGAAGTAATAATGAAAGTATAATAATATTATACATTGTGAAGAGAACGACGATAGAGAATATTGTAGAACTCAACAGGTTTGCAATAAATCAAAAGACTTTCATCAGATGTAATTTCTTCTTCACCGGAATTATGCACCGGTGAATTTTGCCGGCACATGTTGAATTCTTCAACCTACAAAATCAAACTTCAATTAAACACACATTGTTACACGCAATTGAAGTAATGAGCTGAAACAAACTTAGGTTAAACGAATATTTCAGCTGAAAACAAAGAAATTCACGAGAGAGAAAGACTTACAGAAGAGGGTGAAAATGCGAAGAAGCTGTTGTTCTTGGTCGATCTGGCGGAGAAGGGAAGAGCATGGCACCGTCAACGTAGTTCATTACACACTGTATTGGGCCCGATAATAATGGGCCCATCTTAGTTTTTAACTCTTAAGAGGAAAAGATGATGATTGTTATATACACCCCACTAGTTTACTTTTAACGCACCTATATAAGAAGGGGAAAAAAGCTCATGGGCTTTGAGCCCGCCCGCAAAAAACATACCTATAAATAGGTAAAGAAAACCAATAAATCTTATGAGCTTTAACCTTCTCTGCACGGGAACAGCGATTATTTATAGGTGAATTATGCTTTCTTTTCCTTTAAATCTCGATTTTTTTTACTAAACGGTTTTCTTATTTTATCGATGCTGGCTTCTTCTTGTTGTTGTATGTGAACTGCAAATTTAACCTCTGTGTTAAATACCAAGTTTCAATTTTAATTTTGAAATATTTTAGATGTTAAGTAAGTGTTTTTTTTTTCTTTTCTTTTTTGAAGGAGGGTTAAATAAGTTTTTGATTTTAATAGGGGGTTTGTGTTCATGTGATCTGCATGTTATGTTAATGTCAGTTTATGTCCAAGTTATATATCCATGTACTATGTTTAATTTTTTCTCATTGTTTAACTATACACTGCTAAATAGTAACATATAGTAAAAGATTAATTTACAATATATAAGACTCTGCTATAATTAATTAAAAAAATATCAGTTTATAATATGCATCATGCATGTGCTTACATATACTTGAGCAGCACATTCACTCAAATGTTTAACATAGATCCTCTCGTTTTTTCAATTCTTGAATCTAAGGACTAAGCAGATTCCAATTGAGTCATTTGCATCATCGAGAGTACAAGAGAGTTGTTGATTTTATTATGTAAGTTTCTATTTTAGTTTCTGTCTTACACTTTCGAAAAATATGGCATGTTTCTTATGAATTCATCCTTTGGTTAAGCAAGATTATAAAACTCTTGCAGCATATAGAAAATCCAAACTATGCAAGTGTAAGTGATTATCGTTAGAGTCATTGTAGTTTCAGATTCTATACAAAGTATATTTTTCATATTATTGATGGTTTAACTAATGTGATGTTTGTTTGGGCTGATATGATATGCAGTGATTGAAGCAAGACAACGTTAATTTGATTAATTGATAATGGGTAGAAGATATAAATCCATAAAGAACTGCAGTTGCTCTGATTCAAACTCTAAGTCACACGATGATCATTCCATGAAGAATATGGAGCAAAATTCCTATAGTAGTAAGAGTTGTAAAGTGATTTCAAAGTTGTTAATCCCTGAAGACTTGATGTTTGATATCCTTAGTTTTCTCCCTGTTAAATGTCTGCATAACTCTGCAAGGTATGTTTGCAAACCTTGGGCTACTACTATTCGCAGCTCCCTTTTTGCCGAAGCGTGCCTACATCGTGTACGTTCAAAACCTGGTCTATATGTTGAAAATTGCAAGCATCAAAATAATTCTTATTTCTTGGATATTAAAGATGATGTGAATGGTCTATTTGAATTTGAAAGGTCTTAGCTAGGAACACCTATAAAAATGGGAAACATTGTCGATAATTGTGATGGAATATTGCTACTTTGTCATGGTCCTAGACAAATTTTCATCGTGAACCCCATCCTCAAGTGTTGGCTCAAAATTCCTTCTTTACCGATTTCACTGAAACGATCGGAACAACACAAGTGTCAATTGACTATAGCACGTGTTCCTCACACTGCTGAATTCAAGCTGTTTTTTGTAGATATCCTAGCGGTTTCGGGTGCTTATTGGTATGTTTTCTATGTGCTTAGAATTGAAGTAGATAGCTCACGGAAAGAGATAGCTAGAAAAGAAGCTCCTCGTGAATGGTATTTTTGCTGGAAACTACTTTATAATGGAGACAGTTATCTTTACTGGATAACTATAGAGGGAATAACAGTGATGGATGTTGACAAGGAAAATATCGCAGGAGAATATTCACTTCCCCCTGTGTTAATGGGTCTTAATCCAGATGCAAAATTTTTAAGGATGGGAAATCACCTTTCTTGCATAGTGGATAATGGTGCATTTTATAGAACATTTCAAATCTACGTTTTGGATTGAGTTAGGAAAATGGTCTCTTTATCATGAGATGGGACCTTTTGATTTTGCGACTGCTTTGCGGCCATGAGATTCATATTCTGTGTGTGGTGTTTTGTTTCTGGATCAACCATCAAAATTATCTTTCGAGCATCTCTATTGAAAAGAAGTAATACATCTGTAACAAGTAGGGAAACCATGCATTTTAGTTACAATGTCAAGACCAAACAACTAACAAAGATTGACGACATTTTTGTGGGTGATTGTAAGGTATGGCTTCACACTAACAGTCTCGTCTCATTGCCAAGTACTCCACTATAGTTGCGGTTGGTTATAGCCAGCCAAACATAAGTATCAAACTTGGAGTTGGAAACACATGATGACTTACTTAGTCTTCGACAAATCTTGTACTCTCTTTTGCTTTTCTTATCCACGAAAGAGAAACATATAATTTATAAGGTGCCAAATTGTTATTTGCATCAGGTTATTTTGGTAGTCTTGATCTGAGTTTGGAATTTCTTTTTGATATATTATTTATTTATCTGAAGTACACAAGTGTTATATTCACTATCACTCTTGCTTGTAAGTTGCAATGGTAGACATCTTTGTGATTTTACTAACAGCTTTCCAACTTATCACCCGAACCCAATCATTCTGAATTATTTTTTCAACAAAAATAAGGGAAAATGAAACAGAGATTCGAGCACATTTGGCTTCAGCCAGAATCATTAATTTGATGAGAAGTAGTATATTGGAAGTCATATTCTTCCCTTATTGGATTTATGCATACATTTGACTACAGAAAACTAGTGTGGATTTGATATATGCAATGCAACATGACATACATCCACTTATGTGTTTGGATGAGTAGTGAGTTTAGCAACATCAAGATTGCACCTTGAGTTTGTTAAAGCTACAATGTATAGAAGTATAGTTTTTGTTAGAATCACATAGACTCACTCTGATTATGGTTGTGTTTGGTAACGACGAGAAGTTAGCTTATAGCTTCTTGAATTAACTTATAAGCTTGTTGAATCAAAAGCTGATGTGTTTGGTAGCAAGGTTTTCTCATGAGCTTAAAGCTTTTTTTGAGAAGCTATTTCAAGTAGCTTTTAATCATATAGCTAATAGTTTTTTATATTCTCTTCGAATTTTAACATTATTAATTTTATTTTATTATTTTTAATAAGAAAAAACTACCTAAAATCATATGTAACTACCCACCTTGTTATATCTTAAAAAATCAGAAACTATCCGCTTTTTATATTTCGTTGCAACTAGCCACTTGCACGTTACTATCCATATATTTTCTTTGTTCTTTTTTCTTTTCTTTTTTTAACTTGCTTTTAATTCATATAATATAATATATAATTTTAAATAAAATCTACAACAAATAGTAAAACCATTTTAGTGAAATAAAAAATATCAATTGAATTCATAAAAAGCATTTATCATTTTGGAGATGAAAGTAATTTAAAATAAATTCAAATATTCAAATTTAAATAAATAAGTAAAAAAAATGTGTATGTAATTTATAAAAAAAAAAACATATCATTTTATATTTACTAATCACTTCAACAGCTAATTTTACCAAACACGTTATTTTTAATAAGTAAACTTTTCAGATATAAGCTATTAGATATGAGCCATCAGTTATAATCTAACTTTTTAGCTATCAATCAACTTATTAGCTAACGTCATTCTCATGTGTTCATTTGCCACAAAAGCTAAGTTTGTGGGAAGAGTCGTGGATTCTATCCATAATCCACCCACACAAGACACATATTTGAGGAGGGGTAAAGAGTCTTAACCATGAATAGGGATGAACCCTTTTAGAATATCACAAAAGTTGCTCATGCAATTTAACACTACGATTCCGAACTAAATATAGAATGTCTCCAATGGACTTCTTCTATCCCACACTAAAAATACAGCGATAGTTTACACAATGCACCCTCACAGTCACAACTGGAGACTAACATTCGGAATGGTAGTTTGTTCAATAAAGGTCTTCAAAAATAGTGAGGCTAAAATTTAAATATTAGGGAAATGATAAATGAACAACCTAAAGGTTGTTCGCACCGTATGTTCCTACGGTTAAGGGTACAAATCAAGATTTTTTAATCATTCTTTCGAATCTTGGAAAGCGTGTCAGGCTTAATTGCTCAAGGGAAAAGATATGGCGTGTGGAAAGTTGTTAGTTTTTGGTTGTTAAAATAACAGTGCTCTAAATATTAAGAGATTGTTTTGTGAAAATATTTTCTATTTTAATTTTTTTAAAACTTTTTAATTAGAAATAATCGATTGTTGAAGTTCCCTTAAAAAAATAGATTATTTTCTTTATACAAAAAATAATAATATCGAAGTTAACAATTGTGTATATTGTTCTTACCAACTAAGTTAAGCTCGCGAAGACTCTTTTTATTTGTGCATACGTATTCTATTTTCATTTTCTAAATTTGTGTTAATTTTACTCTCCTTTTTTTTACAATAATTAATTGTTAACGAGCACATATAATTAATTGTTAATTTTACTTGTTAATGGACACATATAAGAGACTTTTGATGTCTTTACTTGTTAAAGATAATAGACCTTTGATGTGAGTGATTATATACATTTTTGGTAACAGTGAAAATATCAAAAAATTGTTTTCATTATTTTAAAAATACATCATTTTTAACTAACATTTCATCTTCTCTCCATCATAATAATTCACTTCAAAAGTTATCGTCAAGGTAAAATGGAAACACATTTTTTAAAATAAAAGCACAATGTTTTCATAAAGTAGATGGACCCTCGAACTAATAGATTAGATCGACTGAAAAAATGAAAGATTTGTATGGATTATATCTCTCACCACTGACCACCAATTTGTGGAAAATCCTTAGAAATCAATAAGTTAGGCAACACACATGTGACTCAACTGGTGAAATGGTCTCTTTGTCCAAAAAAAGCATGTTTTTTCCCCGCCACACAAAAAAAAATGGTTTGTTTCATATTAACATTAAATTGAGGAACTGTCCATACTTAAAATAATAATTACCGAACTTTTCCACAGAAAAAGATAATCTTTTGTTACAATTGAAACGAAAGTTATATTGAATATTAAATAATCAGGTGGCTTAATCCGTAATAGCGCAAGGTACTTTCTCTCAGGCTTCTCCGGTTACCTCCCAAGCTCGAACTGCATTTTTATGGCTGAGCTCACGGCTATCTTCAAAGGACTGCGGTTAGCTCTGGACATGGGTTGGATGAGTTGCTTTGCTACACAGACTCTCAACTTTCCGTTAACCTCATCACAGGTGACATTTCCAAGTACCACGCTTATGTTGTACTTGTACAAGATATCAAAGATGCCATGGTTTCTCGCAATTTCATTATCCAACACACTCTCAGAGAGGGTAATCAATGTGCCAATTACATGGCCAAGCTAGGGGCGTCTTCTGATTCTGATTTCGTTCTACATCGGTCCGCCCCTCAGGATCTTCTCAACTTGCTTAAAGCTGACGCTATGGAAACTTTCTTCCCTAGAGCTTGATTTTCTGATTTCTTCCTGCTTTTTGTTTCTTTTTTATGTTTGTATTGTTAGCTTTCTTACCAAAAAAAGAATATTAAATAATCAAAGTCGGTATACTTTATAAAAAGAAAAAAAACAGTTGTTTTCATTATTATTTAGAACTGCAAAAGATGATTATTAGCATGTGTTTAATTTGATTTTTGAAGGGTTAAAAGTGAATTTAGAAATTTTAGAATTGATTTTATCATATTTAAATGATTTAAAAAATAATTGATTTTGTTTATAGAACTGATTCTACTTGAACTTGTTTTCACTTAAAATTCAATGATGTTAAAGGGTTCATGTTCCCCGTTTAATTTATTTTTCTTAATTTGTTTGTTTATGTTTTGTTCTTTCTTTGAGGCTTTAGGTTCTCAAGTTTTCTAATGTGCCAAAAAATAAACAACTCGTGATCCATATGCTTAACTATTTTTCTAAGTGGTTGGTCCCATCCCAATCAAACTTATTCATGTACATGTGTGTGGGTAGAACATAAAGTTTAAAAAGAGCCATAAAAGTGTGAAGCGTCTTTTTCTTATTAGAAGAGAGAGAATGTGTGTGAACTTTGAAGTGTGAAGGCATATTAGGTGTCCACTAATTGGCAAACATCATAAAAGGAGTCCACCTTTAACAATAGTACTCGTTTAAAATGGTTATGTTTTAAATTAAGGAAAAAGACTGGTAGACATCCTTTTTTTTACATATCTCCTATGTACACCTCATGTATTAGGGGTATTTTAGTAATTTCACATCATCACTCATTCTCATCTCTTCCTTCAATGTTTTTGTCACGTGTCATAATTGTGTGTCAGTGTCAAAAGGTGTATGTCACCTAAGGTGGTTTATGTATAAGTGCTCTAAATTAAAGGGTGCCCTAAGGGCACAAGTTAAGTAGCTATAAAAGGAAATAAATAATAAATTTTGTATTGAAAGTATAAATGTTTAAACTTAACTTGTGTCTTAAGGGCACAAGTTAACTTATGAGATAACTATAAACTTACAAATAAAAAATAGGTATTGACATGAAAACCAAAGCAATATAAAGATAAAGTAAAACATGATGTGAATATGAGAGAGAAAATTGTAACAAAAATTGTTACAAAATAGTTGTACAAATATCATTTCTCTTTAAATTAGGTTAACGCGTTTTTTTATAAGTAAAATAGGTTAACACAATGATACCTATTGAGTTTGATTGGGTATGTACTTCATTCAATCAACATGTCATATTTTTATTTTAATCTGTTTTAAAATAAATATAAATATTAAACAAATTTTGTATATATCCAATAAAATCTAAGATACTTAACAATTTACATTTAAATTATATATAAACACGGGTGACATCAAAGGAACCAAAATAGGGACAAGGGAGTAATTTATGAGAAATGTGTTATTTTAATCTTTTGAATTTCTTTTGACAAATTATTTTAATCTTTCATGAAAAACGTGTTCTTTAAAAATTAAGAAAAGAACAAATTAGTCATAGCACAGAAGTGTGTTTATGCTCAAAAGAGTGTTACCAACTTTTTTTTTAAGGGGGTCATTGATTGTATTCTCTGTAGTAATTTTAAAGTTGGAAAAGGTTGTTGAGAAAATGCGCATAAATTTTGGGAGTCATATATTTAAAATTGAAAATAAAATTCTAAAATTAATTTTGTTTTAGTACACACTATTTCTTTAGACTATTAATTTGATATAAAGTGACTTAATACTTGTATTTTATAACATTCACACAAGTTTATGAGGTGTTAATTCAATGATAAAAACTTATATTCATATTCACAAGGAACAAAATTTAAATCGCCTTAAAACCAATTGTGAAATAGTCATTGATATCACTTTAATTAGCTAATAATTCTCGGTTCTCCATTTTTTTCAAACGATTCACATCACATGTGATAAAGAGAAAAGGACATGTATTTGTGGTACTCTAGTATTGGTGACTTGTATTAGTGTTATTCTTCAAATTTCTAATGATGTTTCGATATGTATTACAAAATTTATTATGAAAGGATTTTCTTAGTTTTTCTTTTGTCATAAAACAACACATTTTTCCTTGTTTGTTTTGTACTTTATTAGGAATTTCCATATCAAGCATGATCACATTTGATCTTGTCATAAGTTAGAATTATATGACAGTCGATTGTCCTAGCATAAGTTTAACAAGTTATTTTAGGAAAGAGTTCATAGCTTTGTGTATATGTATGTGATTGAGGATCAATAGCAAATAAGACAATTTTCTCCATACGTTTCTTTATGGTACCAGAGTAAATCCTGGTCTAAGAAATTGTTTTTGTCTCTTGTTTTCATGGCTGGAGATGAAATCAAAAACACAGACAACAACAAACAAGTTGTTGATAGTGGAGAAAAAAATAAGAATAGGGAAATTGTTGATGGAGGGAAGACAAGGAAGACTATCTCTCCCTACGACATAACCCCAAATGAAAATCCTGGAAGTTTGGTGACACAAGTCCAATTGAAAGGAGAAAACTATGATGAATGGGCGCGTTCACTCCGAACCGCGTTGAGAGCTAGAAAGAAATTTGGCTTTGTAGATGGAACGATCAAGAAACCAGATGATGATTCACCAGATCTTGAAGATTGGTGGGCCAATAACTCGTTGTTGGTCTCATGGATCAGGAATACCATCGAGCCATCATTGCGTTCCACCGTGTCTCACATGGAGGTGGCACATGACTTGTGGAAGGATATCGAAGAGAGGTTTTCAATTGTCAATGGTCCGCGTATACAACAACTGAAAGCAGAACTTGCAGATTGCAAACAGAAGGGATCAACCATTGTGACCTATTTTGGTAGGCTGAAAAAGTTGTGGGAGGAATTGGCAAATTATGAGCAAATACCAACTTGCAAGTGTGGCCTGTGCACTTGTAACATAGGAGTTGTGCTTGAAAAGAAACGTGAAGAAGAAAGGGTGCATCAGTTTCTCATGGGACTCGATGACACAACATATGCAACAGTGAGATCAAATGTGCTCACTCAAGATCCGCTGCCTACTCTTAACAGAGTTTACTCTGTCCTCGTGCAAGAAGAGCGAGTGTGTACCATAACTCGTGGAAAAGAAGAGACTGGTGAAGTGATGAGTTTCACGGTCTAGGCGGGAAATCAAACTCGTGGAAAAAATGAAGGAAGAGACAAGACCATGTTGTGCAGTCACTGTAATCGTTCGGGACATGACCCAAATAGTTGTTTTCAGTTGATTGGTTATCCCGAATGGTGGGGAGAGCGACCACGAGGTGCTGGACAAGGAACTAAGCGAGGGAAAGAAGGGATGACTTCGGGAGGCAGAGGACGTGGAGGACCAATGAAAGTTAATGCCATGCAAATTGAGAGTAATAGCACCGCTGAAAATGTCAACGACCTGAGTAATGAGCAGTGGGAAGTGTTGTTGAATCTTGTGCGGAATGTTAAGACAGGGGCAAACGAAAAACTCATTGGTAAGCAAATTTCAATGAAATGGATAATTGACATGGGAGTCACTCATCATATGACTGGACAACTGAACTGTTTGTCTAATATACAAGATGTGAAACATTGTCCTGTGAGTCTTCCAAACGGGAAACACTTGGTTGCTACGAAAGAAGGAACAATGGTGCTTTGTGATTCATTGAGCCTGACCAATGTGCTCTATGTGCCTAACTTGCATTGCAATTTGATATCAGTGACACAATTGCTTGATAATTCTGATTATGTTATTCAGTTTACTAAGCAATTTTGTGCTATACAGGACCCCACATTGAGGATGCTGATTGGAGTGGGTGAACGAAGGGAGGGGCTCTACTAATTTCAAAGAATGGGTGTTGTTGCAACAGTGATGCAAGCTGGAGGTGGAAGCACGTTTAACTTGTGGCACAAGAAATTGGGACATCATTCATCTAAGGTTGTAGAGCTTGTTCCAAATGTTAAGTCTGGAAGAAGTAGTAGCATGTGTAATCGAACTTGTGATGTTTTCCTAAGAGCAAAACAAACGCGAGAAAGTTTTCCTTTAAGTAATAATACAAGTCTTGATGTTTTTGAATTGATTCATTGTGATTTGTTTGGACCGTATCGAACCCCGTCTCATTGTGGTGCACGATATTTTTTTAACTATTGTTGATGACTGCTCAAGTGCAGTGTGGCTTTATCTCTTGACTGATAAGAAAGAAGTATTTGTGAACTTGCAAAATTTTATAACTATGGTGGGACAACAATTTAATAAACCAGTGACAACGGCACAGAATTCGCATGCTTAGGCTTCTATTTTCGTGAATTTGGTATTTTTCATGAAACTTCTTGTCCGGGCACACCTCAACAAAATGGACGGGTGGAACGGAAGCATAGGCATATACTTAATGTGGCTCGAGCATTGCGTTTTCAAGCTGCTCTTCTTGTTGAATTTTGGGGGGGAATGCATCTTAACTGCAGGATATTTAATCAATCGCACTCCGTCACTTGTTTTGCATGGGAAAACACCATATTAAATATTGCATGGTAAACTACCTTCACTTGAACACATACGTGTTTTTGGTTGCCTTTGTTACATGCACAATCAACATCACAGAGGGGATAAATTTGCTGCTCGCAGCCGGAAATGCATCTTTGTCGGATATCCTTTTGGAAAAAAAGGATGGCGTGTGTATAATGTAGAATTAGGAGCTTTTTTGGTATCGCGTGATGTTGTGTTCAATGAGAATAAATTTCCGTATCAAGCTACTGATCTGGAAGTGCAAGGTGCTACCTCACATGAGTTTGAAGCAAGTCTGATGACAGAGTTTGAGAGTAATGATGATAGTGGCTCTATAGTATGTACTGATGAAGTCACTGTATCTGACCAAATTGGTGGAGCTACGGATGTTTCCTCACGCAAATGGTGACCCAACTACTGATCGCTTAGGAAGAGGTCAACGCACGAAAATCCCATCCACGCGTCTTAACGGTTATGCGACAAATACAATTTGTAATTCGATCCCCTCTCCTAGCTCATCCAACTTCTCACATGCCTCACGTACGCAATATCCGATAGCGGATTATGTGGATTGTTCAAAATTTTCTCTGAAACATAGGAAATTTCTGGCAGCTGTCACAACAAACATGGAACCTCGAACTTTTGCGCAAGCTGCAAAAGATGTAAGATGGCGTGAGGCAATGCAGCACGAGATCCAAGCCTTAGAAAGCAATGGTACTTGGACGTTTGAGCCACTTCCACCATGCAAGAAAGCCATAGGATGCAAGTGGGTTTATAAAATCAAATACCATTCAGACGGATCTGTTGAACGATTCAAAGTTAGACTTGTAATTTTGGGAAACAACCAAATAGAAGGCCTAGACTACAATGAAACCTTCGCACCTGTCGCGAAGATGGTAACTGTTCAAGTATTCTTGGTTGTTGCAATAGCTAAGCAGTGGGAGTTGCATCAAATGGATGTGCATAATGCCTTTCTACATGGCGATCTTGAGGAGGAAGTATATATGAAGCTGCCTCCTGGTTTTAATTCTTCTATTCCCGACCATGTTTGTCATCTCCGTAAATCCTTGTATGGACTAAGGCAAGCCCCGAGATATTGGTTCGCTAAGCTTGCTGGTGCTCCAAAGCGATACGGTTTCGAGCAATCATACTCTGATTACTTTTTGTTCTCGTTGCATAGAGGTTTTGTACAAATTCATGTCTTAATTTATGTCGATGATCTTATTTTCTCAGGAAATAATAGTGCTTCCATACAAACCTTCAAACACTATTTGAGTAATTGCTTTCATATGAAAGATTTGGGCACACTCAAATATTTTTTGGGTATAGAAGTGGCACACAATCCTACAGGTTTGTTCTTATGTCAACGAAAATATGTGCTGGATATAATCTCTGAATCTGGACTCTTGGGGGCTAAACCCGTTGGATTCCCTCTAGAACAAAATCATCAACTTTCCTTGGTCGATGGACCACCTATTTCTGATCCAGAGCGTTATCGTCGATTGGTTGGTCGTCTCATCTATTTGTCAGTCACACGACCTGAATTGTCTTATAGTGTTCACACACTTGCATAATTCATGCAAAATCCACGACAAGAACATTGGGATGCTGCACTCCGTGTTGTGCATTACTTAAAAGGCAACCCAGGGCAAGGCATTCTTCTTCGCGCTGATTGTGATATGCAGCTATCTGCATGGTGTGATTTTGACTGGGCTAGCTGTCCGTCAACTAGACGATCACTTACTGGCTGGTTTGTGCTTAGTGGCAACTCCCCCATTTCTTGGAAAACGAAGAAACGACATATTGTGTCTCGCTCATCCGCGGAAGTAGAATACCGCTCCATGGTTGCTACTACATGTGAAATTGTTATTAAGTCTTGGTGTTGCTCATGCTCTCCCCATGAAATTGTATTGTGATAGTCAAGTTGATCTTCATATCGCCGTTAATCCTGTTTTTCATGAGCGTACGAAACACATTGAGATTGACTGCCACTTTGTGCGTAATGAAGTTATGAGTGGCAACATCACTACCAATCATGTTTCTTATCAAACACAACTCGAGGACATCCTCACAAAAGCCTTGGGAAAGAAGCAATTCAACTACTTTCTGTGCAAGTTGGGCATTCACAATTTGCATGCTCCAACTTGAGGGGGGTATTAGGAATTTCCATATCAAGCATGATCACATTTGATCTTGTCATAAGTTAGAATTATATGACAGTTATAAATAATGTAAATTGATTCTGTCAAACATAAATGTTGGTTCTTTCATAAATTAGAATTATATGACAGTTGACTGTCCTAGCATAAGTTTAGCAAGTTATTTTAGGATAGAGTTCATAGCTTTATGTATATGTATGTGATTGAGGATCAATAGCAAATAAGACAATTTTCTCCATACGTTTCTTTATACTTTATTCACATATTTTGTGGTCGAAAGCATTTCCTTTAAAGATAAATTTGTTGGTTTGGTGTTTGATTCTTAATCGAATTCCAACGAGATAATTTAGTTCGAAGAAGAGTGCTCTCTCCCAATGACCAAATTTGTACGGGAGGTTGTGGATTCAACGAGGTCAGAGGACATCTTTTCGTCACATATGATTTTCAGGTAAAATTTGAATGACAGTTTCTTGTTGGTTAGGCTTTTCAACGGCAGTGCAAGGGAATTTATCAGATCATCTTCTTCAGTTTGTGGGTCATGGTGGATTTTCAAAAAAGAAAATTGGAAGACATTTAACATAATATGGCTCTCAAGACTCTGGATACTTTGGAAAGAAAGAAATAAGAGCATATTTCAGCAAAAGGAGGAACATATTCAATCTTTAGAGGAAAAAAAGTTAATCTTCATGTTTTCTAGTGGTTTAAATCAACATATCCTATGTTTGATTTTGACTATAATTGTTAGAGGTTTAATCCTTTTTTTGTCTAATGGTTGTTATTGGTTTTTCCTCTTGTTTTGTTTGTTCGTTCTTGTATTGGATAACGTTGTATCTTTATAACTTTCCAATGTATTCTTAAGCACATCTTGTACCGAAGACCTTTTGGTTTTATAATATAATTCATTTTAGCCTGTTAAAAAATAATTAGGACAATTATTGATAATTACTGTTACATTAAATCAAAGAACAACAAATAAATAAGAACAATTACTCAAAAAAAATAAAAAAAATAAATAGGAACAAAGTTTCTCAACAAAAACAACAATTATAAAGGAATGGATGGAGTAGCACACTAAGCTACACAGACACTCATATTTCTTTTTCTTCAAATAACTAGGGGTTAGGACTCACATATTTTAGATGTAAAGAAGTGGAAAAGTACGAAGTTCAAACTCAACCCTTACATAATAATATCATTATGCCTCTCAATTAAGTTGTACTTAAGTCACGTAGATTGACGTGTCTTTTTATAGATTCACGCATTAGAGCACTCATTTTACATGGTCATGATAAATATTGATATGTGCTTAAGAAAAATTCGTGATTAGGAGAAAAAACTTAAACCGTATTTATTTTTAAAATAATTATATTTTAATTTTTTTTCGTGCGTTCAAATCATTTTTGAGTAAATAGTCACTTTAGTCCTTGATTCTGCAGCTCGCTGTCCCATAGGTTCCTGACTCAAGATTAAATACAAATAAATCCCTGACTCAACACTTATGTTATCACTTTAGTCCATGACATTAAATAATTATGTTAAGTGATGATGTGACATATGAGGTGTTACAATGACTAAAGTGAAGGTAAAAAATGGTCACTTTGGTCCCTGAACCAAAAATCAATATCCTCAAATTGAATCTCAAATCCTTAAATCCCTAAATCTCAAACCCCTAAATGTCATATAATTCTCTCTTTTGTTCAAAATCAATCATCCATTAAAAACCAACTTTATTTTAGATCCTTGACTGTACATACTTACTATCAGTTAAGTCCCTGACAATAAACATGAAATTTCACTAAGTTCTCTAACAAGTTGCTAGTTTAACATGCTACCTACTTACAACACTAAGGTATTGTGTTAAATACAAAAATAATATCATAACACTTGTCAAAATGATTCCATAATTGAATGCCAAAATGTTTTCATAACATATCTAGTGTTGCACAAGTTATGTTTTCCCAAAACTCTTCACCTTGTTTTCCAAAGAAGATTATGGATGCAAATTATTTTTTTCAACTTTCACAAAAAAGAAAGATACTAAGAGGTTGAGAAAATGCATACACTAGTTATATTATGAAAATATTTTAGTATTCAATTATGGAATCATTTTGACAAGTGTTATAATAATATTTTGGTATTTAACACAATACCTTAGTATTGTTAGTAAGTAGCATGTTAAACTCACAACTTGTTAGGGACCTTAGTGAAATTTTGTGTTTATTGTCAGAGACCTAACTGATAGTAAGTATGCGTGGTCAGGGATAAGCATGGCAATGGGGCGGGGTGGGGACAGGTTTTACATTCCCCGTCCCTATACCCGATTCTCATATGCTTACCCGTTACCTTACCCATACCTAACGAGGATGAGAAATTGAACCCCATCCCCAACGGGTTCGGGTATCCCCGCCCCATCTCCGTCCCTGCATTGAATAATTTTTTTAAATAAAAAATAGAAGTTTTTTTGCAACCCCTGAGAAATGTTGTAATGCATTATCCAACAATATGCTCACTTTAACATTTGTTAGACCGGTTGATTTAGTTGCTCCTTTCAATATCCATGTTAGTTTTTATTGTTGGAACAAAATGTGTTTAACATTACCCTTTGAGTTTTGATTATAACAAGGTATTAAAAATTGTCAATTGGATATGCTAATATTTGTTCAAGTGTGCAGGACCATAGACAAAAATTTAGTGTCACTTTTTAAAGCATAGGTTCTGGAAGAACAAATGAGAACAATGGAATCAACAAGCAGGAACCTTGAAGCATCTGAAGAAAAGAGGTTCTGAAGACAAAGTGCTCCTGAAGTGCTGACGTCATCAGAAGCACCTCATCAGAAGCAAGATCACCAGAAGCAGTTTTCATCAGAAGATTATCAGAAGCTGAAGATCATCAGAAGATGAGAGAATTGAAGCTTCAAAGGATGTTCAAATGATTTAATCTCGCCTATCATTGCAGAAGACTTGAAGATTAAAGCAACGACTAATTCAAATGGATTTGAAGGCATTGGATGCTTTTTCGTTGGAGAGAGTTGAAAAAAGGACAATTGTACGAAGTGTAGAACCACTATCTCCACTACTCTGTTAGTGACAAGAATAACAGATATGCCTGCACCAATGTCCCTTCAGACTTGGAATGGATTTGAAATTGATCCTTCATAGGACAATAACCATATCAGGCAAAAGATCATTGGTGATTTGATCAAGCTTCAAACGACTCTTTTTTATGTGCTGGCAATTCAACGTCTCTTTCACACCTCTATATAAAGGAGTGAAGACTTAGAGAATGACAAGACTCAACAACAATTTTCAAGCGCCAAAACTCTGCTGAAATTATTATGCATCAAAAGTTCACTTAGAATTTCTTAACAACTTTCATATCTTAGAAATTCTAGAGTCTTAAGAGTCTGTATCTGATTTGTATTGTGAACATCACTGATTGTATATCAAGTGTTCAACCTCAAACAAATTTCTTTATAATTCTGTTTGAATAGAAGTCTCTTACTTGTGTGCCTGAGCATAGGAAGTCTCTTGATTTAGTTCAGGAGCATAGGAAATCTCTTGCAGTTGTGCTTGAGTAGTTTGAAGTCTCTTGCTAGTTGTAGCAGTGAGCAGTTGTAATCAGATATTACATTTTTAGTGAACTCTCCTTGGAAGTGCAAGGGGGACAGGACTACTTCCGGTTTATGGAAGGAACTTGTATAATTGCTTTGTGTCTTTCTTCTCTCTCTCTGTTTTTATCCGCTACATTTAGATTCTGATTATCACTTCAGAAGTTGAACTCTATCTGCTTCTGATCAGTGACTTTAGTAGGAGAAATTGAAGAAAAAGTAAACACAATTCAACCCCCCTTCTTGTGTTTTTCTAACCTTCATTTATAACACGACAATTATCAAACAAAATAACATGGCATATCAACACAAAATAGTTTTCTGCATTTGGGACGGGTTTGGGTATAGTTCGGGGTGGGTACCTATATACCTGTTACCCATCCCGTACCCGTGTTTTGAAATCGGGGAAAACCCAAACTCATACCCAAACCCAATCAAAACGAGGAAAACCCGTCAAATTGGGTTTGGTTCGGATGGTTAACCACAGGTATAGGTTTTGTTGCCATGCCTTGTCAGGGACCTAAAATAAAGTTGGTTTTTAATGGATGATTGATTTTGAACAAAAGAGAGAATTAGATGACATTTAGGGGTTTGAAATTTAGGGATTTAAGAATTTGAGATTCAATTTTGGGATATTGATTTTTTGTTCAGGGACCAAAGTGACCATTTTTTACTTTCACTTTAGTTCTTGTGACACCTCATATGCCACATCATCACTTAATAGAATAACTTAACGTCAGGGACTAAAGTGATAACAGAAGTGCAGAGTCAGTGACTTATTTGTATTTAATCCTGAGTCAGAGACCTATGTGACATCGAACTGCAGAATCAAGGACTAAAGTGACTATTTGCTAAATTATTTTTATTTTATGTTGTGACAACCCAACAAATATTTCTTAATTATGTTTAGAGTATTACTTTTCCCACCCTATAGGATTCTCGTGCGCCTTGCGTTTTTCCAAAAATGCTCTTGTGCAGTCCGGATTTTAAAATCCGAATTCATGTTTACTATTTTGGATTTTATAATCCGGACAATTCTTATGTATAATCAGTCATCTTACTCTCTCACATTTCAGCAGTTTTGAGTTTTGCTTTTAAAAACAACAAAAAAACTAAGTAAAAGATGCTAAAAACCTGTCAAATAAAATCATAAAAATACCACCAAAAAATTCTAAAAATCAAATAAAACTAGTGCAAATTTTTTCGGATTTTTCTGAGAATATGAATAATTAAAAAAAAATGAAAAATGGGTCTAAACAATGAAATTTTGGATTTTGAGGGGCGGAGTCCCATAATAAGTCACTTCTAAGGGTGTCCTGGTCCTTGAATTTTTTCTGATTTTTTGGGGAAGTTTCAGAGCTATCTGATCAAGTACCCCAAAAACCCAATTTTTGACTAAGAACATGTAACAATGACCCAAAACAAAAGGATAAGAGTTAGGAAGATTAATATTGTTCCTAAAATGGCTATACATGTTACAAACATGTTTAAGATTTGTGCTTCGGATTATATAATCCGAACTGTTTTACTTTGAAAAATGGTGTTTAAGGAGTTTCCGGATTATGTAATCCAGAAACATCATGTAACGCACTCTATTTTTGAAGTTTTCGGATTACAAAATCTGGAAAAATCCGTAACTCCATATTTACCCTATATCAAAGGAAAATATCATTCCGGATTATAAAATTCGAAAACCTCCAAAGCCTTTTTGATAAAAACGCAGGACACGTGAGAATCCTATACGATAAGAAAAGTAATACTCTTATGTTTAATGCCCCATCCAATCAATCTTCTTTTGAAAGTGGAAGGGTCACTAAGCCAGCCACATCACATGGATGGATCTATGATTGCACGGCATAAAGCACAATAGCACATAAGTAGTGGAAAGTGGAAATTCGAAAAGTTGTTTTTTCTATTTTTATCTTATTTTAATAATTTTTTTCTTAAAAGGATGCAAACTTTTTATATTTATTTTTATTAAAAATTATAAATCAAAATCATATTGTTTTTTTTCAAGTAGTTTAGTGGCTAAAAGTTCACATTTTTAAAGGTGAATAAATGAAGAATATAGTGTTCGAATCGGTCTATACATATATAATGTAATTTCTCTATCAATTGAATTAAACTAATGGAGATCTAAATCACATTGATTTATTGTTTGTATTTGATGAGATTGGGACCAAAATCACATTTCTTCAATTTCGCATTTGTTGCATATTTGATCCCAAGTCACATTTTTACCCAAAAAAATGATTTTCAACGTTGGAAAAGGTAAACTTTACTTTCAAAAGTGATATTTTATCTTGAGATTCAATTTAACATATGGAAAATAAATCACAACTTTTGGAGATCAAATATCAATCATTTTAGTGCAAAAGATCTAGGTTGAGACTAAAAATCGTAACAAACATGAAAATTGAAAGGTTAAAAAGTTTAATTTTAAATAGATGAACTATTTTTGTGAATCTAATAAAATATAATGAACAAAAGTGCAATCAAACATATGAAGTATGAAAATCACACTAAAAAATTTTCTTTCCGTTAACCCTATGTTAACACTGTAAAAAAAAGTTTATGAAACTCACAGAAATATTTTGCTACATGCTGTTTTGCAAAAAAAAAAAAGAAAACAAAGAATCAAATAGTAAATTATTAAACATGTTTCAAGCTATTTTATTTAAAAATACACATTCACATTATCCAGGTTCCCTCTGCCTTGTTTTGTCTCTTGTTGCATAAATTAATTCAACTAATAGTTCTCGAATCCTTCTCTCTTGTCTTCACTCAAATATTATACACATAGAACAAGCCATTAATCTGACAAATGCATGTTATTTAGAGTTTTCAAGTTTCAACCCTCGGGTTTTATATGGCTTATAAAAAATATGTACGCGCCTAACTTGTCTTCTAGCTATGTCTTTAGTGTCCTTTGTCCAGGATTACAGGAATAAATTAAGGGATTGGATTTGTCATTTGTCAAATAATCAGAAAAATTAAATCTAAATTTTTACAAGCTGTAAAACATTATTAAACTTAAGGGAATAGTAAATTGTATATGCTAATTATATTGTTTTTTTGTTAACCATCCAGTTTTCTGGAGAAAGGGTTCTGCTAATTTGAAGTTCGACCGAAACATAAGTAAAATCGGATGAGAATCAAACTTGGATTCTAGTTTAAAAATGTATTAGCATATTTAAATTTCAATATTGATTGTATAATTATTCATAAAGTTTGATGGGTTAAAATGTATGCAAATATTACATTGAGAATCTAGCATGAAAGTAAACACTATGTTTCGTCACTATGTTAAAGCACTTGTTCCAATATGTAATTCTTCGTTGTTCTGCACTTGTGTGAAATTCGTTATTAGCCTCTCTTTTATGAATCAAACATCTTTTGTGCGTAACTGTTAAAACTAATTCTTCAAATTGGAGGTTGGATTCGAACACAGAATCTATGATTAAACTGAAAGAAACTTTATACTATCTCATCCAAGTAATATTGAGTTGTGATTAAAGAAAATGAAAACATGATGTTTTTATATATTTTTATTTTAGTGATCAACACCGTGTATTGGAGTTATGTTTTGAACGTAAGAATTAAAAATTGGTTTAATATTAAACAACAAATTACACGTTAAACAAAACACACTATAATTTGTGTGCTACCAACCTCTGCTAAAACAAAAAAGAATAATTAAAGTTTATTTGGTGCAATGATCGATGAATGTGAATGGAGATCGAAGAAAAAGACATAGCATAAGTCAAAAGAATGTGATAATTTGGGAGTGAATAAGTGGAAGAAGTGATACTTTAAAGATGTGATCATGTGATATATATTCTGGGTTTTGACAACGCGGGGATCGTGTCGCATCATTACACAGGCGCGTAATGCGTCGCTAGGAATTAGAATATTTTATTCATCATCCGCGGATATTCATAGTCTACACTTTACACTATCCGATCAAAAAAAAATGTAGTTTACACTACACACCCACCACGTTACTATTTTTTATAGAAAAAAAAAACTACTGCATGGATAATAGATGATTGCTATGTTAAATTCTTTGAAATTTGAAAAATATTATTGAAATATATTAGTAAAAATCGGAAGGAGAACAAAAATAAAAATCCTTTTTTAGTACCGATGTTGAGTCATGAGGGGGAGCATGGGAATGACTTATATTGTGTTTAGAACAACCATTTGAGTCATGAGGGGAAGCATCAAGATCAGGGTTCAGAACTTAAACACTACATTTTAACAAAACTTTAAGGTATTGAGTATATGAACATTCTTACTTATAAAATGTTCAATCGTTATTTTGAAAATTTTAACTCACATTTGCCACACAATAGACATGACACGTCGTTTAGGCCTGCCAAAAGCAACGAGTATCATAAGCTCAACTTCGAGGTGTTTGTGATGTTTGGATCAATTTTGAAACAAAAAAAAAAATCTAATCCAAAATGAAAAACGACATGTGATTCATATTGGATGACTATTTAGAAAGAAAAAAAAACTATCTGATTTGATCCAATGGTTTAATTTAAATATCTAAAATGCAACATGTAATTTAATTTAATGATATTGTACATACAAGGTAAAATAATAGATTTGATGTAAAATATAACATAAAATATATTAACAAATTAACATTACAAAATAAAAGTTATTGATTGTGTTTGAAACATATGAATAGTAAAAATAAAAAATAAATTAAACTAATAAGTATTATTTAAAGAAAATAAGAAACAATAGATTAATGCAATATATAATACTAAAAAAACAATTCAAATTATCTTAATTGTTTAGTTAGGTTTAATTTTGATAAAAACAACATCCAAACACAAATTTTTTTCTTTGTTTTGCATTTTTTGATTTTTTTAGATCGATTTGCGGTTTTATTTGAGACCGTTTTAATTTGAACACCCTTAATTAAAATTGTTGGGACTTGGGTAACTTGTGACCAATTCTCGCTATCTATGACCTCGTTCCAAGTACAAACCAAGCTTTGTTTTCTTTTTTCATGTGAAGTTTTAGTTCATGCTTACAAAATTTGAAGAAATCCGTGTTCTTTAGGGTCTCGATTGATTATTTGCGGTATATCGAATTCGACCAAGGGGGTGGTTTGGCATGCTTGTGGAAATACTCTTTTGATTGTCGCTTGATTAAACATTCCTCAAATTTCATTAATATGGAAGTCATAATCAATACTAGTGGGGATCATTTCTAAAATGATTGCATGCATATGCATTTTGCTAATGTGAAGTTGATTAGTAGTTGTTATTCATCTATAAGATCATAAGTTCACTGCCTCTACTAACGTGAAAATTTCAATAGTGAGTGATCTTTAAATATTTTTATTAGTGTTTGTGGACATTGTCTATTTTAAAACCGGTGAACCCCGAAGTCAAACATATATTTTGTATCTAAAAAATACTAATGTTAAGTGTAAGTGTTGATATAATTTCTAATTAAATTTTGGCGTACTTGCATGATAGCAATTTGTCTTTAAACAGAAATAATAGCAAGGAATTATTTATTAATTGAAATAAAATTTTGTTAAAAAAAAGGAAAAAATGAAGAAAAATTTATTCAGCATAAATCAGTCAAAGGAAAAAAGTATTCAGTATAAAGACTAAAAGACCAAAATTTAGCCGCGCATCCGGCGGCTGTTTCATTCAGGAGGTCCAAACCTAT
>Ga0228710_1002107_pt1 | contig 30991 bp, 15 predicted proteins | sample MedpolnodulmetaG_FD_177995 | JGI IMG/M metagenome (GOLD analysis project Ga0228710, IMG submission 177995) | Root nodule microbial communities from Medicago polymorpha collected in Santa Monica, California, United States - pink nodules | ecosystem: Host-associated > Plants > Roots > Nodule...
AAGTGGGTTTTTCGAAGTTGTCTACCGTGAACCAGAACTTAAAATTATCAAAATTTTAACGGCGGTGCAATTCAAAAAGGATAAAGATATATATCGCGACATAAGTATTCAAGAAAGCATCACGACAGACAACATGCATTGGCAGCGAGTCCTTTTTACTCTCATAAAGCCATGTTTTTAGTCAAATGGCAAACAATCTAATGGTTGTATTTAATTCGTGATATGTTTGCGAGTTTTTCCTTCGCTGCAAATAGCATATTTCATTCAGAAATAAAAACACATAACATTTTTCATATTTACGGCAAACGATACTTGATTGATGTCAGTTTAATATGAACCACATATTTACTTTTCGTTGTTTAATCAAACAAATATCAATTATTATTTCAAAAGATGACATATGCATTGTTAGAGTTTAAATATTTTTTAAATAATAATTCACGGTAGACCATTTATGAAGGTGATTCGTATTAGAATTTCGCTACAAAATTACGTTTTGTTTTCATATATTACTACATTATCTAACTAAAATAATCAAAAGTTGATAAATAAACTATTTTAACAATGTAAATATCATAAAATAAGTACTAGTATTGACTAAAGACACTTCAAAACTAGACTCATTCATATATAAAGTCGCTTAAATATTCTTAAATGGTACAACTCCGTACATCATCATATGATGTGAACAACATTTATCTCTGTTAGTTACTTATGGATTTGAAAAGGATATTGCTTCGTGCGCTTTTATTACTTGTTTGACAAATTCTTATCATCATACATACATGCATGCCACTAAACGCGTACTCTTTTTCTATGATGAAGATCTTTAAATCCCGAGTCTATTAAGTTCATTTTCTTGTCCTTAATATCATTTAATTTTGCCCTTCAAAAGTGTCATTTCTAGTAATGAAATTAATTAGACAACTACTCTAATCCTTTGTTTGCTTGAAGACAAAAGTTCATTTGACTAACAGACAGGTAGGTAGCAGATCCACTATGAATGTGAGACCAAACATATCTCAATCCTGACGTACCAAACAAGGTTCGGTCCACTACTCCACTGTGAATGTTAGACCAAGCAGATGTCAATCCTGACGTAACCAAACTAAGTTCGACCACCGCTTTCAAAAAGCTTCAATCCGCGTGCTTATACCTTTACAGTGCGTGAATAGACTTGAACAAACAACATAACTTTTACAACTACACCTGTCAAAAGTGCTAGAACTTTTGAACCCAACACAACCACGTCAATCTAGATAGAAAAATAGGATAAACTGTTAACGCGAAAAATAAGTTTCACTTTCATATCATCTACTCATGTAAATAATGTCGGAGCTTTGTTTTAAGAAATAATAATAATCGTGGTGATGATTTTATCAACAACGAACTTATAAAGAAAACTTGACAGGCTTTTATTGTTTTGATTCTATTTGATTTGAAGTATCAAGACAAGACACCACACTTCTAACCATTGATCAAGCCATCAGATTAATCAAATACCAAATGGTAGTAAATTCAACGGATGCCAAATAATGACAACCAATAAACATGAAATAACATGCACACACATCACAACTTGAGGGTGTAGGGTTCTGACAACCCACAAGTGAATTCTTAATTCCCAATTGCTATCACTGCAAATCAATAACTCTCAGATCCTATCTCAGGCCAGTAATTGAAGATATAAGTCAACTGCTGCCAGGATAGCAAAAGGATTTACCACTCTATATATGATATTAGCAACTGTTGACTTACAACAAAAGAATAATATAGTTCTAAATACTACATTTGGAAAAGCACGAAAGCCCTTTCCAATAGATCTTATCTTTTGAATGGGTTTGAGAAGAAATCCTGTAAGAACGGTCTAAGTTCAAGAAAGAAAAAAACCTGCCCTCTCCCACTACAATAAAGATCTCCAAAAGTATATTAAGTGACAGATAATTTTATGTAAACAAATCCCCAAATTCAGCAAATGTATGAGCAGAGCAAGCAGGTTCACCAAGAATCTAACAGTAGACAGGTGAACTTGCAGAATACTACTCCACTCTCTCGGTAGCATAAGCAACCTTCTGCAGTATCATAGATTCAGCCGTACGAATTGCTCTCTGCGATCCTGTTATGGTAACTTTCCTGTATAACAAGGAAATAGAAACACTCGTAAAACATCTGCTGTCAAATAAATTATGCAAAGAATTTGATTAATGGCTTTCGTTATACTTGAGGGATGAGTGAAGGAAAAATGAAAGTGAACAAAACTAACCTATCAGTTGTTCCAGAAATGTAATCGCCTCTGTCTGATATCTTTATCTTTGCTCCACTAGTCTGAAAGGGCAAAAATTAGTCAAGTTAGTTTATTATATAAGCAATCACATTATACCATGCAAAACCATTAGGCATTGGTAAACCTGACCTGACTAATATCCGATATATTCCTTCCACCGCGGCCAACAACCAATCCTATATGCTCATCTGCAACACCAATGGTCATTGAGTTACTTCGATCCTCCTGGAAGACAACAGAGAAGTATGTCAGTTCAGACTCATAGAGCAAATCACCATTACACGTGGATGCATGAATTTAAAAAAAGATACATAGTTTTTCATTCATAAATTCAACATTGGTAATAGATATATAAGTATAGAACTCGTAGGAAATCATTATTACACGAGGACGCGTGGTTTTAAACAAAGATGAATAGTTTTTTTAATTCACTAAATTCACCATTGGTAATAGACATATAAGTTAACTCACGATAGCATGTTGAGTTGAAGAAAACAAATTGTAAAACAACAAAATAGGTGGAAAGTGAGTCAAATGTAGTCACAAATCCCTAAAATATAGTAAGAAAAACTAAATCTTGAACTAGCACAGGTCAAATATATCAGCCTGTCATGTAAAATGTCAAGAGAACTGATTTAATCTAACGCCACAGTTACACCAATTTAAAAATTATTTGTTAGTGTTAGGGCAAGCAACATTACAAGGTGAATGAAGAAACTATATAAAAAACCCTTTATGAGACGGTATGTATTATGCAAATATTTCAAAGGTTTGATTCCTTAAAAACCATTGTATCTATGCATCACGTTTCCTTCCAATCATCCAACATGTTAGTATCCATTCATGTCAGAAATTATGAACAGGCATGTGCCAAAAACACAAACTGGCACCCTTTTAGCTAATTAGATATTGCACTATTATATAAAAACACCATATGAAGTTCTGTGAACACAACAAAACATATTCATTTTGAATGCCACGTTTTGTTTTCTAGAATCATTTCCCTGTCTCTACATTCCCCTTTAGAATAAAAAATAAACTGCAGTGACATAAAACAACATACTCTCAATCGCAATTACAAGTACGATATATTTATTAAGTAGCAATGACTAAGGTATAGATAGCTTTAATCAACATTCGATTTGAGTGCGTGTGTGTGTGTTTGAAAGCTTGGAAACTTGAAACATTAGAAACCATTAACAAGATTAAATTGATGGAATGAGGAAAACCTTGCTGTTCTGGAACTTTGCTCCAGTACCATTAGGTCTGTAATTCACTCCGTTGTATGCTGGTGGTGCAACAGATGGAAGCACATATGTATATGGAACACCCTGATAACCCGAGACATAAGCACCTAAAATGCATGTTAAAAAGTTGTACTTAGCATCAAACTCACGAAGTTATCCATACAAGACAAAACATGATAAATCTACACAACCATCACTTTACTACCATAAAAATAGACAATACCCTCATATTTTAAAAATAAATGCTCCCAAAAATGAGTACATTGCTGTATTAGACTACCATAATTAGTATTGGGCCTCGACCTTTTTGGCGTAATACCAAAATCACACTACCACCAAGAGTATGATCCTTACCACTCTTACTCTTTCAGAACAAGAACCGGTCTTTTCTCACTAAGTGGGGTCGGTTACATGGGTGTATTAACCTTGCACCTATTATTCCTAAAATTCAAATGACATTAAGATATTTTAACTCATTTTCAACTTCTCTTGTAAGTATTCCTTATCTGGTGAAAACGAAATGTATTCTATGAATCACAGGTGTTACTCAAATGGATTATGAAACCATCTTAATCATATTTTACCTTCACACAGATACACACGGATATATTAAATATTTTGAAATAGTATACTATTTGAATTTGTAAAAAGAACATTTCCTTACCATTACTATCCCTGATGTATAAGTAAATAATACAATCAGAAGAAAGACAGATGGGCCCGGCTCATTAAAAAGAAAGCAAAAGAGTATAAACGTATGAACTTAACAAGCTAAACTAATAATATGTAGGGAAGATATACTAATTAAAGTAATGCCTCCATCTACTTCCTTCCTGCAACGAAGGTGAAAGAAGACTAATCCCAGGGGTCCATACATAAACAAGGCTAATGGAGGATAATGAAGAGTCAATATGAAGATTAGAAACTACTGCCTTCGTCCATATTAGGTGCTCCAAAGTATATAAGTATTAGCGAAATACAAAAATGGATAAGAGATATTCCGTGGAACAAATAAATGACACTGACCAGAATATGTAAACGGAGAACTCATGGAATGTGAATAATGAGGATCTTCAGCTAATTTAGAAACAATTAAATCAATTCCACGCATCTGCTCATCCAGAGTTCCTGTCACTGTTACTATCCTATCATTTTGTCCATAGTAACTATTATCTTGAGGAGATATTTTAATGCCAGCTTGAGATTCTTCAATGAATGACCTGATCAAAGGCAAAGAATTCATAAGGTAAGCTTTTTACCCTCATCTCTGAATAACATTAAAAATAAATAAATAAATAACTAAAGGATCATGCGATGAAAAATAACAGCCGGCCTGACAATAACATGCTTATTTTTAGTTGCAGGGGAAGCATAGGCCATAGGGATATAAAAGCTCTGACACCAAAGAACCAGCATTCATATAAGGGACAACCTCTTGAAATCAAAACATATTCCCAAAACACAAATCAAAAGGCATAAGTATCAAAAACTAATTTGATCAGTACTAATTTCATAAATATGGTAAACAGGTAAGCCCTACAACTTGACAAAGAAAATGAATTGTACCTAATGGTAGCACCTCCCTTCCCAATTATTCCACCACAAGAACCATTAGGAACAATGAGTCTCACTTTTGTTTTTGGCTCAACATCATTGTCATCCTCGCTGTGAAGCTAATCATATAAAGCAAATTAAGCTCAGAAACCCGCAATGCAAGACATTTTTTATTCTAGTAACTAATTGAATCAATATCATGGTTATTACCTCACTGAGCAACTTTGAAAGAATGAGCTCTACAGCTCTTAGTACTTCATTGATTGCACCAGATACCATGATAATCCGATCAGTGGTTCCAGGGAAGAATTCATTATTGCGTGACAACTGGATTCGTGCTCCAGATTGTGACTGAAAATCAGTGATAGTTGAACCACCCTTTCCAATAACAGAACCAGCAGCAGAGTTTGATACCAGAAACCTAACATACGTAGGCTTTTCTACAGAATCTGTAAGTGAACATTATGTAAAAATGATCACAAAGAATCAAATATATAAAAAAATAATCAGTAGTGTTTCAATAGCGGATCGTGGAAAATATCGGATCACCAAAAATCCGCTATGGGAAACAGCGGATAGTGTAGCAGGCAACTATAGAAAGCCACAAAGCAGTTGAAATAAAGAATTATACATAAAATAAAGCATGATGTGCACAAATAAACAGAAATTAAAAACGTGACCGACATAAAACTTAAAATTTCAGTAGTTCAAACAACTAATAAAGCATGATGAAGTATGAAGTGAAGAGAGAAAGTGGAGAGGCAAAGGAGTTTTAGTGATCGAGAGGTTTTCACTTTACCTAGGTCTTGGGGTTACATACGACCCCCATCTCATCACCGATTCAGCATTATTTAATTTTTAATGTTTTTAAAAATATGCCATGTGCAGCTCACATGATAGTTTTAATGTCCATTGGAGAAAAAAAATATTAAAAACAATAATTTCCGCTATGTAAGTAATAACCGCTATCTCCGATATGGAAAAAGCCACGGCTATTGCAGCGGTAGCGGATCACAATAGCGTATGGGATTTCGTCGCGGTTGCTTGAAATCCCGATACATAATAGCGGTATAGTGGTGCTGTACCAATTATTTAACAACATGGATAATCGGTGTAGTTGGTAAAATAAATCAATTTAAATTTCATAGTTTTACAAAAGCATTCTGAAAATTGCCTAAAAAAACATTCTTAAAATTATATCACTGCATTTTCCAGGAACAACGTACTTTTGTACCCATAAAACAAAACAAAACAAATGCAGAGTTCATACATCAAATAACTGTCCTAGCAAGCAAGAAAATGACAAAGTCCTAAATTAATCACACAAATGTGTGAAGTGCAAAGGTTGTTCTGCCTCTCACTAATACAAAAGCTTAATAAACGTCCAAATTTGATAATTTCAAACAAGAATTCTATGGCATAATTCTCTTATCCATATTTTATATTTAATAACAATTTTAGCATAGATTATGAAAACCAAATATTCTTCCCTTCAATACCCACTACGAAAAATAAAATCGCAAGACACTCTGAACTTTTCACACCCAATTCTAAGTGTGTGTATGTGGCTCGCCGTGATTTCTGCCAACTCACTGTGATACAAAACATGCGCTAAGTAGATACCATACCGGATTAAACCTTAAAACCTTTTCCATCAAATATAAACGTCGCGGTGAAATTTTAATTACATTATTAATTTCAATTCTATTCTAATTTGGTAACAGTATATAGTAAAACATAGCCTAGATTTAGTCAAATCCAACCAAATTAACTCCAATATTTGGTTACACGTTGAAAATTATGAACACAAATTAATGCTATTGGCCAAACTCAACAGAAAAAACAAACATGCCGTAAGAAACAGGATTAAAAAAAAAAACAGAGTATATTTTCCTTCACATCAATTAATTTGGCTCACGACTAGTATAGTAAAATTAAGAAGCGAAGAAACGTATAGATTTAGAACAATTACTTCACTACAAAATCATAATGTTAATCATTCAATTACCAAAACTTAATAAAAATACATATAGAGTAAAATTAAAGTAATAAATAAAATTCAAACAAAGAAACAAAAAATCGCATCAGCGTAACAGGATAACGTTTCTACTCATATAATAAATAAAAAAAATATAAAATATAAGAAGTAGCGAGCATTGTGAAGAATTAGGGTTGAGAATGAAAACGTTGACCTATGTACATTACAGAGAGAGAAAACAGATCAGATCGGAAGAGATAGATATACCTTGTGAAGGTGAATCAGGAGGAGGTGAAGAAGCGTGCTTCCTCGGTCCTTCTGGTGATGACACGTAAGAAGATTCAGGTGACTCCATTGTTGTTCTTCAACGACGACGACTTCAGCAACAGCAACAGCAACAATAAGAAACCTAATTCTCACTCCTTCGTTTCAGAGAGAGAGATAGAGAGAAAATAGACGGTTAATTCAAAGAGAGAAAGTTACATAGTAGTAATGGCGAAAAGTGTAAGAGTGAGAAAAAGTGAATACGGCGGAATGAGAAGAAGAGAAGAGAAGAGAAGAGAAGAAGTTGGTGCTGCGGTTTTTATTTTGTTTTGTTTCTGTAATACCCACCGCAACGTCACGTTTTGTTTTGTTTATCTATCGATAATATGCTGCTGCGTTGTGTGTGAGGTGTCAATGTGTGTGTGTGTGTGCGCGTGCGTGTGTGTGCCTCCTTCTCACGTCCACTGAAATGAATCACAATTTTACCTTATTGCCTTACTACGGAAGAAACAATGAAAGATATTATCATCACCGTCAATTCCTACTGCTGTGATGTTTATATAGTAAATTGAATTATTGAAACTATTTTTTATTTTATTTTACAGAAGAAAAGTCAAATTGTAGAAATTATGTACTCCTCACATTATTTTATTCCTTTTTTTAGGGGAAGGGGACATTATTTCATTCGTTATTTCGGGTAATAATGCATTAATGATAAATGGGCCGGGTTTGTGTGCTGCTGGTGGCCAGTGGCCACTATTGTGACGGTGGCGAGCGGCATGTTACATCTGAATCGTTTAATTAAAATTAGATGATTTAAATTATAAGTTTGAAAAAAAAATTAAGGAAAGTTCGAAATTTTCTTTAAATTTTTTTTCCAAACTTATATTTAAGAAAAATTCAAATTTATATATAAAATTTGTTTCGTTCGATCTTCATCGAATAATTCGTATGTACTCAGATTCAAAGTCTTAATATTTCAGAAATGGATCTAGTGTTGTAAAAAGCAACACGGTTTTTATGTTAGCCATTAGATGAGTTTGACAAGGTTATAATAATACAGTTCAATGGCTATAATTGAAAACTCTGTCAGCAGTAAATCTCAATCCTAATATTTCATCAAAACACAACCTTTTTTTTTTATAAAATGTCAAAATAAAGCTTTTTAATAATAGCGTTTAATATTTTTCCACTTTTCCAGCCATTTTAGGTACAATTGTAAAATACTAAAAAAATAGCGTTCAATATTAATCATTTATTTTTTACAGAAATACTAATCATATTATTGTGTATTGTTTATCTTATTGTTGATAATGATATAATAATCTTCGCAAAAAAATAATAATATAATAATCAGATTTTTTTTGTCAAATAGTTTAATGACTAGTCACACGCTTTAAGTGTCAAAACGAAAATATTACAACAACATTCATGCAACCACCAACTAAGCTGCACTCACAAGATGACAATTATCAAATTTTGATTTTTACTATATGAGTATAAGTATCCCAAAAAAATCTTTTCAGACCATAAAAAGTCATTGAATGCATTAAAATCATGTACCCAAAAAAGTCATTTTTAAAGTAGCCTAGTGATTAGAATTAAAAGAAACAAAAAAAAAGTCATTTTTAAATGTAATTTTGTTATAAATGAATAGCCAGATACTTTTTATAAGGTAGTAGTATTTTTTTTTTCTTTTTAACTCATCGTAATTCGAGCCTCTGGAGATATGGATTCGATCTTCCACCTTTGACGTTATAAAGCTACTTTTTCGTACGAGTCAATGTCGTATATCGGGATCAAAAGAACCCAAAATTATTATATATTTTTTAAGAAAAGGAACCTAAAATTACAAACTTGCCCTTTTTCTCTTTGTTGGTGTTGATGGAGCAAGAGTTTAGTTGATGTTTGGTTGATATCCTCGGTTATGATTCTCTTTTCTTCAAACGGTTAACATTGAAGGATGAACTTTGTCCATCGGTTGTGGTTTTGATAACTCTCCAGTGGAGTGTTTGGCACAATTGTTTTTAGGCTTTTTTTTACATATACTAAGAAATTCATAGATAAATAAATAAATAGATAAATATAAAAGGCAAAAACGTAAAAGGATAAAAAATGTGAAATAAAGCTTGTTTGGTTGGTGGGATGTTCTCTCTATATTGTGCAAATTGAGTATTTATAGCAAAAACTATGCATATTAGTAAGACGACATTAACTACGGTGTTGGGTTAGTTTTGCAGGTAATGCATGAGTTTTCCTTGTTGAGAAAATTGTGGCGTACCATGTTCGGCTCTGAGTTTCCTCCTCCATAGTATGATTTGTTGACTAATTCTTAATGCGCAACTTCATCATGAATGCACTCCTTTTACCTCTCTCTACAACAGTTAGTGGAGCTATAATCAGATGACTTAGGTTTTGTATGTCATTGTCGAGTCTCACTTAAAGTGTGTTTGATATGTTAAAATGTAAGTATTGCATATAACAAACACAAGACCAAACTAAATTGCATGTTCGAATTCAGGCCCCTATGTATCAATATCCTTTACCATCTAAATTGTACTTACATGTGAATATTGATGCAATTTTGATCCTTATGTTTTTATTAAACATGGATCATGTTGTATCTCAACTGAATTATTAAAGATGGGTTATGTTGTATCTTGACTAGGCATGACAATGGGGCGGGGTGGGGACGGGTTTTGCCTTCCCCATCCCCATCCCCTACTCCCATATACTTACCTGTTACCCTACCCATATCCAATGGGGATGAGAAATTGAATCCCATCCTCGTCCCCACTGGGTTCGGGTATTCCCGCCCCATCCCCGTCCCCATAGTGAATCAATTTTTTTTAATAAAAAAAATAATCTTATTAAGCTTCAATGGTAATGTTGTAATACTTTATCCAACAATTTGCGCTCATTTTAACATTTTCTTACCAAATAATTCAGTTGCTTCTTTAACTATCAATGAAAGTTCTTATATCATGACAATTATCAAACCAAATAACATGACATATCATTATCAACCCCCTCAACATAAACAAAAACATGACCTTTCTACATTCGAGTAGGGTTTGAGTATGGGTTCGGGGTGGGTACATATATCCCCGTTACCCGTCCCGTACTCGTATTTTGAAATCGGGGAAAACCCAAACCTATACCCAAACCTAGTCAAATCGAGGAAAACCCGTCAAATCGGGGTTGGTTTGGGTGGGTACCCATGGACACGGGTTTTGTTGCCATGCCTAATCTTGACTGAATTATTAAACGTGGAATATGTTGTATCTCAAGAATTATTAAACAAAACTAATTGTAACTACTATATATAACAAATACATTGGATTATGTTGCATCTATTTGCATCGACAACAATTCGTAGTTTCACATTTTCTTCAATTATATGTCTACATGACCATTCTTAAAGGCGTATCTTATGCTAAACTCACCAAGGTGTGCAAATTTAGAGAGAGATTGTATGGCATCAATCAAGTAAGTTGAAAGTGGTACGAGAATTGAGAAACACGATGAAGATCAGGTTCGGACCATTGTCTCTTCACCTTGAAGCATGACGACGATTTTACAACATTTTTAGTGTATGTAGATCATATATTACATTTGTCACACAAAAACTTCATCAATTTTTACATGCTCCCACTATAACTGACTTCAATACAACTTGTATAGTGGTTAGATATCCCAAATAAAACCTTGGTCACGGTCTCTTATTTCCAAGAACTTCAAAAGTCCAAGTTATTGGTTATGACGCTGCTAAAATTGGGAATGGGAAGGATTGTTCGACACACACAAATCCACTTTAGGATTTAGCTTATTCTTAGGACCCTCACTCCATTTTTGTCGTGCTAAGAAAAAACCAACCATCTCTTTTTTTCCTCATAGCATAATAACAGGCAATCTCCACATCTAGTTATACATTGAAATGACTTTTTTACTTGATGCATGATTTGAATATCACTTGCACACGCCCTCCTGTCATATATTGTGACAATCAGAGTGTCATGTATTGCCTTTAACCCAGTGTTTCATGATAGAAACAAATGCTTAAACTTTGTTTTGGAGTTTGGAGGGGAGAGGAAGAAAAGACTTTGGAGAGCTTGAGGTATAGGGGAAAATGATAAAATCTTTTACATTTTTTGAAAAAGTAACTTTTTAGAGAATAATAAATTAATGTCTATGATTAATATATATTTTTAACTTTAAAAATATTATAAGCACATAGATTAGATTCCAAAAATTCGTTTAAACCCTCGAAAACCCTCATCTAATACAATTTTTAAGTTCTCCAAAATGTGAAAGATTTTGTATTATGAAAAAAGATTAATATCTCAAAGTATTCTTCTCTCAATGTCATCTATTTCTTCCACTTGTTTCTTCCTTTTTTTCAAACCCCTCCCTCCATTTTCCTCCAAATTTGCAAACAAAGCCTTAAAGATCGCTTGTCATTTGACCAGGGATAAAGTGCAAAAACAAGTACCCAAATTGTTGTCAATCTTCACATAGAAACAACTTCTAGATTTTCTTACTAAGGTCTTAGATCTACCAAAGCTCAATTATTTTGTATCTAAGTCTGGTACGATATATGTCTACCATGCGTCAACTTATAGTAGGATATTGAAGTACAGTGAATAAAACATGAATGTTAACAAGTGAGATAAAACAAATCAATTGAGTAGCTTATATAGCAAGTTATCAAAATAACCACCATAACTATTTTGCCTAATCAACATAGTTGGTCAGAGCTAAATAACTTTTCCGCCATTCCTAACTGTCCATAGACCACGTTCTAGTGTGAATGTAGCTAGATAAACTTAGCTTGCACCTTTTCCCTTGTTTAAATGTAAGTAGAACCGGCTTTATTGAATAACAAATATCATTTTCTCATATTGGACTAGCTTGTGCATATGAACACATCTTTTCTTCATAAAATGTAATCTAGAAAATTTGTCTAATATAACTTTAAAAATATAGAGAAAAATCTATTGGATTTTTTTATCCAGCCCTTATTAATGTATAAGGAGTTATTGAAAATCGTACAAGTCAATGAAGTAATTTTTTTTAAATCTTTTGAATTTGAGTATTACTTTTCCTACTCTATGGCCTTTTTCCGCACCCTGTAAAATTTCCAAAAATGTCCTTGTGCAGTTCGGATTTTAAAATCCGGATTCATGTTTACTATATCAGATTTTATAATCCAGACAATTCTTATGTATAATTAGCCATCAGACTTTCTCACATTTCAGTAGTTTTGAGTTTTGCTTTTAAAAACAACAAAAAAACTAAGTAAATAATGCTAAAAATTTGTCAAATAAAATCATAAAAATACTACCAAAAAATTCTAAAAATCAAATAAAACTAATGCAAATTTTTCGGATTTTTTTGAGTATATGAAAAATGAAAAAAAAATGAAAAATGGGTCTAAACGATGAAATTTTGGATTTTGAGAGGCAGATTCCATGAGAAGCTCCTTCTTAGGGAGTCATGATTCTTGAATTTTTTCTGATTTTTTGGGGAAGTTTCAAAGCAATCCGTTCAAGTAGTTCGAAAACCCGATTTTTTACTAAGAACATGTAGCAATGACTCAAAACAGAAGGATGAGGGTTAAGAAGATTAATATTGTTCCCTAAAATGACCATCCATGTTACAAATATGTTTAAAATTTGTGCTGATACAGTTCGGGCAGTTTTTCCCTTGAAAAATGGTATTTAGGGGGTGTTCGGATTATGTAATCCAAACAAATCATGTAATGCACCCTATTTTTTGAGATTTCCAGATTATAAAATCAAGAAAAATCCGTAACTTTATTTTTCACCTTTTAACAAAGGAAAACACCATTCCAGATTACAAAATCCAGAAACTTCAAAGGCATTTTTGGAAAAAAAACGCAGAGCGCGCTAGAATACCATGAGTTGGAAAAAGTAATACCCATTAAATTTTGCTAAAAAAATTAGTTATTTTTTAAAGTACATTTTCAGAACCTAAAAAGGAGAGGGATCCGATCCAAATTTCTTTGCAAGCCTTCAGCAGCGAAAATTGAAAGTTCAAACAACCCCGCCAGTAACTTCCGAAAATAAACACTCCCCCCAAATGTAGCATCCACGTCACTGATCCGCGAATTCTAAAACCAACCAATCAGAGCCCGTTAACCATTTCTATATAAACCATTCCACACCCAAGCGCAAAATCACAATTCAAAACACTCTACCCTCTTTCTGTAAATCTCTCTCTCGTTTTCAATTTCAGTTTTTCAGCTTTCGATCATCAATGGCGCCAAAGGGAGAGAAGAAACCCGCAGAGAAGAAGCCAGCAGAGAAAGCACCAGCTGAGAAGAAGATCCCAAAGGAAGCATCCTCAACCGACAAGAAGAAGAAGAGGAACAAGAAGAGCGTTGAAACCTACAAGATCTACATCTTCAAGGTTCTCAAGCAGGTTCATCCTGACATTGGTATCTCAAGCAAGGCTATGGGGATCATGAACAGCTTCATCAATGATATCTTTGAGAAGCTCGCTCAGGAATCCTCCAGACTCGCTCGCTACAACAAGAAACCTACCATCACCTCTCGGGAGATTCAGACTGCTGTTCGTCTTGTTCTCCCTGGTGAACTCGCTAAGCATGCTGTCTCCGAGGGAACTAAAGCTGTTACCAAATTCACTAGCTCTTGAATTATATAATTTAGGGTTAATGTAAAGTATAATTTGGATCCAATCGTTTTGATGTAGCAGTGAATTAACTCTAATGAAATTTCATTTTGCCTTAAACACTTTGCAATATTTTTTAGGTTATTAATTGTTTTCCTCTTATTTTAATTTCAATTGATTCAAACTATTATCGACAAATTAAGATGCTAGTTTATGTATACTGATTATTGCGTTTTATTCAATACTCAATGTATTGTGATGTTGATTTATTCGTTATTGAGATTGAGTCCGATCCTTGTATTTATATAATCTGATGTAGTATGTGTTTGAGTAAAACTAGTGCTATTATTTGCTCTTGTACAACCATAGAGTGGACAATGTGATATTCAAAGAGGGTTGTTAACCTTGCCACATAAGATATGTTTGTAATTGTCATTAGAAGCACAAGACCTTGTGTCTGTTTCATACAATTCATTCAATTTGGATATGCGTATTGATGAGTGAAGGCTAGTGAAAATATACTTTAGGACTATTAAAACTCTGCTCATTGTTTCCAATACCATGTTCATTACTCGATACTTTGGCTTTTGAAAGTTTACATGAAATTTGGTTTTGATTTTGAAGTTCATTCGGATGTTTAACCTTCAAGTTTGTGGTTGACAAAACATTTATCAACTCATGCAGTGATCTTGAAGGATTTACACAGTAGATTTTAAGAATAAATGTGGGTAGTAATGTGTTAAGTCGCATCACCAGCATAACACATGCTACACAGTTTGATGTACCCATGAATTCTACATTTGACTTAATTGTTCAATATCAGGGATAAGAGGGTATTAACATGATTGTTGAGATAACTATAGTTAGGGAAATTGAGGTCTATAAAAGGATCAACCATGTACTCATTCATGTAATCTTTTTCAATACAATTCAATATGAATTCTAAGGGTTTTCCCTATGTTTCTTCCTATCAATCATACTTCTCCTATGAAGCTAATCTACATCTATTCGATCCTATTATTTCTGATAATGATGGACTTAGTTGCATTGCGAGTGTCATAACCCATGAATTCTGTTATGATTTTGTTCAAAGATATATTGGCTTGGCATTCCTGTCGCTATTATTTCTTATATTTCATTCCATTGTCGTTTGAGCTGTTGACTGGGACCTGTTTCATATCTTTGGTTGATGTGTTATCAATTGGCACTTGGTTGAAACTTTAGGTTTACTGTTTTACTTCTCAGTTTTAATTACAAATAGAACGAAATGGAACTTGTGGATCAGTATTTGAAACTGTTATATTTAAGAGGTCAATGATTTGGGCCAAGGAATCAGCTGCAAATGAATGTAAAACTATGAAATATGTAATAGATTTGTCTATTTCTTGGACCTTGCCATGGCTTTATGCCGTCAGGTACCGTTTGTTCATTGCTTGAGCTTGAACTCTCACACATGGAAGCTTTAGAACACTGGTAGTCCATTTAGAAGAAGTTCCAATGTAATACATAAAGTTGTAAATATTTGACTAGAAGACATGACTGTTTACAATAATTCCAGGACTTTGAACTTTTTTTGGACCTTGTCCATTGTCAATTTGTCATGGTGGAAGTTAACTGCAGTGAGTTACTTTTTCAACTTGTGTTCAATTTTTGTTTTCTCCTAATCAACAATAAGATCAATTGCGAATGCAGTACCGAGAAAGTTGCACGGAACTTCTTAGGGAAAGTTGGTTGAATTTAACTTAATATAGCTTGGACATTTGGAAAGACTAATAATAGTACTGAGATTTAATTCTATATGGCCATTCTAAGTATTTGATTTTTGTCAAAAACAATATTTGCCTTTAAACTAAATTGCCAATCTTTATTTAGTGAGAAAATGCTTTTGTTACAGTGGTTTTCCTTATCTTTTGGTTCTCTGTAATCACAACTATGATTGGTTTGTTGGATTGATTGTGGCTGACGCTTTATATGGTTCAACAATTGAACTGTTTTCTGTACATAATTTGTTCTAATTTAGATAATGATTCTACAGCTTTGTTTCTAGGTTTATGCTACATTTTGACTTAGAGGGGTCTTTCTATAGTTTTCAGCACGAGTTACGTGGTCTTCTTCTATTCATTTTGGTGCTTGTTTTTAACCTCTCCTGTTTTCTGCCCTGTCCTACTTTGTGTTCCTTGTATTTTTTTTCGCTCCTGTTTCAGGCGTGTATTATTTTATTTCTTCTCATTGTTCTGAACTGTGTTATAGAGGTTCACTCCTTGTGTGATGTGTCCCTGCTAGTTTTTTTGTTGATCAATAAAATTTAAATAGATAATGATTAATTTTTCGAAAATTTGATTTGTTTACATAAAAGTTCTTTATTTGGTCATCATTGATTTGTCACAGAAGAGTGAAGGAAGTTGGGACTTCATCTTCAAGCCAAATTTGCCTAGGAGGTGGAGTAAACACACGGCTTCAACAACTATATTTTCCACAGACATGTATTTTGCTTCTATTGACGACCCTGCAACTGTCTCTTGTCTTTTTGATAGCCAAGAGACAAGGCTACCACCAAGGTAGATGATGAATACAGAAGTGGAGGTTTTGTCATCAATGCTACTTCCCCAGTTTGCATCACTCTAAGCTTGAATATGAAGGAAAGTGGGTTTCTTGAGCTGCAATCCATGATTAAGAGTGGATTTTAGATACCTTAGATGCTGAAAATGGATTTTATTTGGCTTGAATAATGTTTTCTTTGTATTTCTTCCAAGCTTAACTAATTCCCTATATATAATTGGAAGCCTAACTAATTCCCTATATCATCATTTTGCAGATTTATCATTTCCAAACCTAACTAATTCTCTATATTTTTATTTGGTTTACCATTTTCAAGCCAAAAACTAATTTCCTATATCTTGCAAATTTTAAAAAATAAACGATTTGTTTCCTCTATCTTATCTTTACGATCTAATTCCCTTTCTCTTCTTCGCGTCCGTCACTTTACTTTCTAACGGGCGTTAATGCCTCTTCAACATTATCGCGTTTTTTTAAAAAAAAAAAATTGTAAAAAGGGTTAATGTTGCAAGCATTTGGTGAGATAAAAGACTGATTTGGAAAAAAATAAAATAAAGGACCTAAGAGATACAAATAAATAAGATAAAAGGATCTTTGGTGCATTTTTGGTGGCTGCTAATTTACACCCACCTAAAAACACTAAGATGTAAATTAGCAAGCTGCACCCACCTAAAATCATTAAGTTAGCGACATACACCTACTTGATTATTTACATTTATTTTTATAAGTTTTATCAAATGTTCTGAAATGTTTTAATGAACTTCCAATTTTTTTTTTTGGATTCGACAAAATTTCGATATTGTGTATTTTGTGGTTTTGTATCGTAGTCATCCTTATGTTTGACATAGGACGGTGTGGACTCAAAAGAGTCGTTAATGTTTGTTGTCGTGCAAGGAGTTGATGAATCTTGAACTGTTTCTGTATTGACAGATGACTCATACGCCAGTTTAATAATATTTGTCATTCATTTTGTTTGATTTGGACTGTGAGGCTCGAAAGGGTCGTTTAACTTGTTGTCATTGTTGCAGGAAGTTGATAGTGCATGAACTGCTTCCACATTGACAAAGGGTTCAATCACCCCATCGAAGACCTTTAGTTAGTTTTAGGATTAATTAGAGGTTGATACATTTGTGTGTTGGTTTAATTTTTGTATCATCCGTTTGGGGTCGACTTGCACTCTTGTGTGGTTTTACTAAGTTAGGTTTATACCCCCCAGTTTTATGTTTTTTTTCCCTTTTTATTAAAATAATATTTATGAGCATTTGACAAAAGATTAGTTAATGATACCAACTTAGTTGGGAGCCTTTATTTTTTATGTCATTTTACTCCGGCCTTATTAAAAAAATAATATTAACAATATAATTATGTTTTATATAATTACCACAATATTATGCGACTCATGCAATAGCCGAGTCTTTTACTGGTTAAATAAATAATCATTGTTTGAGTCATTATCAAAATTATCATGTATGTTACAAACAAAGTCTTATATTTTTATCTTTTTCAATTAAATTAATTTATTTAGTAAATAAACATTGTTGAGTCACTCTTTAAAAAAAAGATAGTTATGACGATCCATCCCGTACTTTTTTTTTTACAGAAATAAACGATATTCATTCATTCAAATTGATGGAGTACATCGATACAATACAAATTCAAATTCGCTAAAAACAAAAAGGATGAATCTGTGAACAAACTCACATCATCCATGTTAATAGCATAAAATGACAAAGTACCTATGCCTACAAATATGACTATATTCATGACTCCGAAATACTCATGTCTTCGGATCTGCAACGTTGACGACGCCAAAGTCATTGTCATTGATCGGATCTGCACTTGCTCAAAGCTAATCTTTCAACCTTAATCAAATAAACACTGCACTAAGACGGGAAATCAAAAACACATCGCACAAAGACGGGAAATCAAAACAAACAAAGTCGTTCAGAGACGACGAAATCACAAAAACAAACAAAAGAAAACAGAAAATACGTGAAATCACTTATTCAATTAGAATAGAAGGAAAAAACAATTCGGAGGGGTGATTTTTGGGTCAAAATTGACGCTAAATCACCCCTCTAAAAAGAAGAAGAAGAAAGGGTGACGACTAGGGTTGAGAAGAAGAGAAGAGAGAGAGAGGAAGAAAGGGGTTAATCTGATCCATCTTATACTTAGCGCATGTCACTATACTAGTTCTAATAATAATTATCTATAGTTAATTAGTATATAAACAAAAAAAATTAATTTTTTTACAAACCAAAATGAGATGTTATAGACTTAGAAGATATAATTATTTTAAAGATACAAATAAAATATATCTAAAAAATAAAACATACATTTAAAAGAAATATTCACTTAAAAATACAACATATTTTTGTTTTTAGAAAATTAAAATTAAATAGAATTTTATAGTTAGCATATGAAAAATAACATAAAAACTAACAATTGTAATTATGACCCTAGAAAATTAAAATTTCCTAAGTATTAAAGAGAATATTATGTTGACTAATTTACAGTTAGCATATGAAAAATAAGATAAAAACTAACAATTGTAATTATGACCATAACAAATGAAAATTTTCCAAATATTAAAAAGAGTATTATGCTGACTAATTTAAAGTTAGCATATGAAAAATAAGATAAAAACTAACAATTGTAATTATGATTATAGCAAATGAAAATTTCCTAAATATTAAAGAGGATATTATGCTGACTAATGAAAAATTATTTGATAAATGGCATCAAATAAATATTAGAAAAGGTAGAGCGTAAATATGATTATAATATTAAATAAAGAAAAATAAAAAACTTTTATATATAGTCTGAGGTTTGATTTTTGACCGGTGCGTAAGGAAAATCATTTCTTAGGATATATCAACCTATTAAACGAATCTTACTTATCTAGAGAGGTTAATCTTTATCGTTCCACGTGGATGATACATTAGTTTACCAAAAAAATAAATTATAGTCATAATAAATGAAAGTTTGACCGGAAAGAAAGCATAATTATTATTATCTAATATTAAAGATTTTTTAAAATACTTTTTTATCGGTCATAATTTTTTATTTTTATAACTTTTTTGTTAAATAAGTTTAGACTTGAATGACTAGTTTTTACAGTTACATGTAGTGATACTAAATGTATGGAAAAAATATATCATAAAGATATTATAAATCAAATAATATGTGACTCATACAAAATCACAACTCGGTTGTACACAACCCGTGTAAAAGTTACATATTTCACTTATTGTACTACTCCATCCGTCCTAAAAGTATAAGTAAAAATGGGTCAAATAAAGTAAATGTATTTGATTCAAATTTTGGAATGAATACATCAATTTTCGTTAACCATGTTTTAAAGAATTTGATTCTAATAGACTTTTATAATATAATATTATACTATCGATAAATCACAACTAATCATGTGTGTGTGTGTTTAGGGGTACTCCCTCTAGTCTCAATTATAAGGAAAAATTGATTTTTTAGATTTATTGTATAACTAATGTCTCTGGTATGTAATATATACCAGATACATCAATTATTCGTTGAATCTAAAAAATGATATGTTGTTTATAATTGAGACTGGATGGAGTATTTCTTATTAAAGTCAAACATTTTCAATAATCATATTATTATGATTAATTGACAGTGTAATTTTTTTGACAATAACAATGAATACAAATTAAATATTTTTTATATATAATATACAATTTTTTTATACAATGTAAAATATGGAAATAATATATTCCAAGATATGCTTCGGTTTTGAGCCCAAATTAATCTATAAAAGCGAGACAACACAAGCAAAATGACACACATTTTTTTTCTCTGGTTTCTCATAATTTTCTTCACCATTCGCTACAGCCATGAGACAGAAGGTGAAACTTGCCTTTATCTCCAATGGTGTGGCGAGGAAGGCAACCTACAACAAACGAAAGAAGGGTATCATAAAGAAGGTGAGCGAACTCACAACTCTTTGTGGTGTTTCTGCGTGTGCTATTATTTCAAATCCTTTCAATTCTCAAACAGAGGTCTGGCCAGACCGAGAGGGAGCAAAGAAGGTAATTGAGAGGTATCAAAATTCATCTGTTAAAGATGAAACCAAGAATTTGAACCAAGAGGGGTTAATCATGCAAAATATTGCTAAAGCTAAGGAACGACTAAGAAAGTTGGAAACCAAGAATCATGGGAAAAAGCTAAACCGTCTTATGTATGAGTGCATGCAAAACAAAAATTTGTTGAACAACCTCACTGCTGAAGAACTGAAAGATTTGGATGAGTTTGTTGAGAATAAGTTGCAAGAGGAAGATAAATAGATAGATGCAGTTGAAACATGAAATCTTATTTTAAAATGTTTGTTGTGATTTTGATGTTATTTTAATTGTAATTTTTAGTGTTGCTCTGAAAGCACTGTGCTACCTTTGTCATTTGGTCATCTAAATAAATTTCAAGGATTCAAATAAAATTTGCTACAAATCTTGTCTTTTTGACTCTTCTGTTGAGATGTCCTCCTTGAATTTGATACTCTAATGTACTGAGAATAAGAGTTTATTGCAACATCGTATTTGAATCAAAAGTTAAAAAGAAAACTTGTTCTAGTTTTAAATAATTTTTTTTAATAGAAAGAACGTCATTTGTATGGGTAACTATGAATAAACTAATATTTTCCTCGTTCAGATAGTCAAATTCAGAGGTGTGTAACTTTAAGAATCATGAGATGACTGATAAAAGCTTTCAAGTATTTTAAGGTTCAGTTACCACTTGCAAACGTATATTGAGGCATTATCAATTAATTAATAGATATAAATTTGTCAAAAATAATATAATGATGCGACGAAGAGTTTTTTTTTTACGAAAAACAAACAATATTTATTTAAATTGATAGAGTACGGCAATACAATACAAATGCACTAACAACAATAGAATGGATGATTTCGCAAACAAACACACAACATCCATGTTAATAGTATAAAATGACAAAATACATAAGCATACAAATACGATTATGTTCAAGTATCCAGAATATCTATGCCTCTCAATCAGGGGCAGACCTAAACTTTTGCTATTGGTGTGGCTGACATATCGTAGAAACTATAAATATTAACCAAGCGAACTTGTGACACATTAAGCACAACATCAAAAATGGCTTAGGTGTGACCTTTATACCAATGTGTCGTACGTTCGATATGATCCTAAATCTATTTGATGGATGAAGTAGAATAAATTAGGGTTGTAGAAAGGGATGATGACTCATAACATAGAGAGAGAGAGAGATATGTTTAATTTTTTTTTTGGGAAGGGGGTATTTTTATTAATAAATGGAACTGATGACCATTTCACAATTGCTCAAAAGGGGATTCGAACTCAACACATTGATGCTGCAATGTTAAATTCTTACCGCTGAGCTAGCACCTTAAGTAGAAAAAAATGGAAACCTTAATTTGATTACAATGTAAAATAATACATTGTCGGTGCATACATTTAATCTCGTGTAAAATAAAATTACGTAAAAAGACATGTTTATTTAATTATATGTAAGTGCTTAATATATTTCCATTCAAATAATTTAATTTGTTTCCATTTATTTATCATATTGATAAATACAATATTAATTTTATATTATTTTATTGGATTAAATATGTCAATAACCTCTACAAAATATATTGTTCGCGGTCAATTGAAACATTTTTTATGTAGTCCATATTATCTACTTCTGTTGAAAACATGCGGACGCGGAAAAATTATTTAAGGTTTCTCCAAATCAAGGTTAAACATTATAATTAACTCTAAATGAGAGTTTCACCAAATGCAGTTATCCCCAAAAAAATTTATTTCTTTTGAAGTCCCTCGAAAACATGAAAACCAAGGGTTTGAAATAAGAGATTTTGTTGCGATTACCAACAAAGTTAAGGGGTGATTTTGCCACGATTGAAGTAGTTACAAGTAACTTATGAATATCAACGACGAAAAGAATAGCGTGGAGTAGTATTTCAACGATTTGCGACTAAAGGTGTCTATATATATCAGAATATGTTGACATCAAGTATAAGTCTTTTGATTTACACCAAATATATGTTATTAGATTTAATTGATTCTATATTGAGAGAAACTTGTTACTAAATTATAAGCTCAAACACTATTTAAAATAGCATCTAAAAAAAGGTATAAATCAATGAGAGAAACTTGTTATCAAACACATTACATTTTGATCCAACAAATTTATAAGCTAATTCAATAAACTATAAGTTAGCTAATCTACGTTACCAAATATATCAAATATATCTATGTCTTTTGAATCCATTAAATAAATATACAGGGAAAAGACAAAAAAAACCTTCAATTTGTTAATTGTTCAAATTATATATATTTTTTATCAAATAGCATAGTTACTTGAAATCCATCTTTAAAGAGAGTAAGTGACTAAGTCATTTTTTAGTTTCATTGAATAACCTACGTATCTTGTCCATGGTACAAATGAGGTAAATCAGCTATTCAATGAATCTAAAATGTGACTTTTTGCTTATAATAATGACCTGAGGGAGTATGATAGTCACAAAATGGTTGCCACATCAATCAAGAACAACCATGAACGATCGACGTATGATCGAACACTGAATACAAGAAGCTACTGACGACGAAAGACTTAACAACATTGGTGGAGAATGACGTTGAAGAAACTTTGCATCACATGACTCACTTTTACTTTTCATCAAGTAAAAATATTAATAATCGTATGATCATTAATCTAACAACACATATTTGACGCATGTCAAAAGACTTACACCCAAAGTTAACAAAAATGTAAAATCAATTGCCTTTTAAAAAAAAGTGTTTAATAAACACAATTCCCTTCCTCAAACCTACATGTTGTACACCAAAATTCGAGTCATAACCCCTCACAATTTATCAAAATAAATGAACAATATCATTTAAATAGAGATACAAAAAAGTAGACAGTAAACTCTACCACTATTAATTATTATTTTTTCAAATTTTTGTATCTTTTTATTTTTTTTCCTTTCAAATTTTTGTATTTTTCTAATTCTAAACGAAAGAAATTGAGATGTCTAAACCCCAAAATTAGTTTTTATTTATTTTTTTATAGAAAAAATACACCTAAACTTTAAAGTTTTTTTTTTAAATACACCAAAATTAGTTTTTTTAAAGTTTTTTTTAGTTAAAAAAAAAAATTAAAAAAAACAAAAATAAATAACTCCTCCTCAAAGTTTCAGGTTCGACTATCTCCGATACCAGTTTAAATGGACTAATTTAGTTTTTAAAAAAAAAACAAAAATATAAAGTTTTTCTTTTGTAGCGCTGAATACTCAGATCATTCAAAAATCTCCCACCAAAATGAAATATCCACGTCATCGATCCACGTACTCTATATTGGAATTTCCAATATAAGCGATTCCCCACTCCTCCTTCTTGGTCATCGTTTTCTATTTTATTCTCTGTTTTTCTTTCACTCTTTTTCATCAACAATGGCACCAAAGGGAGAGAAGAAACCAGCGGAGAAGAAGCACCAGCAGAGAAAACGAAAGCAGAGAAGAAGATCCCAAAGGAAGCATCCTCAACCGACAAGAAGAAGAAGAAGAAGAGCAAGAGCGTTGAACAGCTCTATTACTGCCATTGGTATCTCAAGCAAGGCTATGGGGATCATGAACAGCTTCATCAATGACATCTTCGAGAAACTCGCTCAGGAATCCTCCAGACTTGCTGTTCGTCTTGTTCTTCCCGGCGAACTCGCCAAGCATGCCGTCTCTGAAGGAACAAAAGCCGTTACGAAATTCACAAGCTCTTGAATAGGAAGATGTAGCAATGAAGTATCTCTAATGAAATGTCTTTTCTGTCCTTATTATTTTTTTGTGATGCTTTTTGTCCTCCAAAATCACTAAATTGACGTAGATTTTTTAATCTGAATTTCTGCTATGTAATTATAATTTAAACGTATATAGTCACAAGGTGCTGTTTGTGTGTGAATGATTACAGTTATTGTTGGGTCATTTACCAACAATTATCTAATGTATTGAAACTTCAATTTTGTACCTACATGGAGAAAGGTTTGGAGCAAAGCAATTTTAATTCTCTTCTGTACAATTACTAAGTGGTTTAATGAATTGTAGGTACTGGTAACCGGAAAAAGATTCTTCGACTAGTCTTTGATGTTTTATATTACTGTAGTTATCAGTGTACGTAGAACACCAAATAGAATTAAGATAGTTAGATATATGCTTAATCTTCAAATCTACATGCTAGCGCCTTTAACCTTTGAGTATTATGTTAGTTATTTAGCAGGTTGGTTATAGCTGATAGTAGTGGACTTGATAGGATTGTAGAGCAGGCTTTAATTTAAGTCATAATTTGATGGATGTGCGAGAGCATATCAATTGTGTGAGATCAGAGAATACAAAACACTCATGTATATCTACTTTAGTGAGGGCACAAAAGATCAAATGCTACGAAATTCGATAATTGTTGTGTTTGTTCTTCTCTTGTGCCCACCCTAAGTAATTGTTTTACTAGGGTTTTAACATGATGCACTTGGTTGTGATGCGTGTATTGCAATAGTTATTTTGAGTTTGTTGTTAATTAATGTTTTTGAATGCCACTTCTCATCTGCTCAAAAAGTTGACCCCTGGCTTGATTGTTATGCTTTTGTTCAATTATGTATGTTTCTTTGACATTTCTGGTGCTGCTATTCCTTACATTCCATTGCATTCTTGCACTCTGAGCTATTTACAGGGCTTGTTTCAAAGCTTTGGATGAAGTTAGGCTCACCTGGTAGCTAAATTTTGTGCAAAGTAACTTTTTCATGTTTACATTTTAGTTTTGAATAAATTGTAGGCGTAGCTTTTGGCTTAATAGTTGAAATTGTTATGTGATTTTAGGGCCATGGGTTCAGCTCTTACAAATGAAGGTGTGACTATTATACTTGTAATAATATTAATGTGACTATTCCTTGGACCTTGTCACGACTTTAGGCCACTAAGTAGTCCCTTTAGACGGAGTCCCAACGAATAGTTAGAATTCTTAATGTGTGACCAGAGTCAGATGACAGGACCAATAGCCCCGTAATGACTTTTGAAGATTTTTCAATCTGCCCCATATATGCTTAAATATGTTAAAATACACTACCAAAAGCGCGGCGGATTGAGCAAATCATCATGACTTTAATCCTTTCTTGGACCTTATCATGGTGGGAGGTTGATTGTATTGGGTTGCATTTTATAGTTTTTTCTAAAAAATGTTTTCTGACCAACAATAATATCATGGATGAGTATTATACAGTGCGAAAGCAGAATGGTGTTCTTAGGGAAAGTTGGTAGAATTTAGTCTAAGATTGTTACGACATATTGGGCAGTAATAGAGCTGGGATTTAAGTCTAAACGGTCTTTCTAAGGTTTTGAATTTTATCAAAAGACAGTACTTTTTATTAGAGTGATTTTCTCTATCTTTTGGTTCCTCGTAATAGCAACAGTGATCTATTTAATGGGTCGACTATGGCCGAAGCTTTATCGCATACACATGGATTACTTGCTGCGCACAATTTGTCCGAATTTTAGATAATGATTAGCTAGTCCAGTAGTCCTCTCCCTTAACATTTCTCAAAACATGATTTATTCGAAGAAGATTGCTTTTTTGACATTCATTGTGTCTTAGTAACACAAGTAAATGACCAAAAAACCCAGCGGCAGTTAACTGCCGGCGGGTTTTTTAATTTTTAGGAAGTCTTTTACTTGTGTTTTTAGAAAGTAAATAACAATTGTTTTATTTGAATTACACAATCTGGACTTATAAAAAGAGTGTGTTTTTGGCCCACATGATTACAAATCAAATGTTATAAGAAATGTTGGGTGATGAAAAATAATCAATTGGTTATTTTTCCAAAAAAATAAGTTATTATCTTTTTCGTATTTATCTATATGGATGCGGGAAAAGCACGTTTTTTCTTGTATGGATTGGTAATTTGGAGGGGTAAAAGAAACTCTCAAATCAGAATCTGCAACCAGCTCTTAGTATTTTGGGCTGCTTGTCCAAAAATTTTCATATCAGCTCATCGTAAACTCCAAAAAAGAGAATTGCTTTTTTTAGCCCCCTCGATATCTATCTATGTAAGTTAAAAAAATGCTATTCAAAACTTATCTATCAAAGATGTTAAAACGAAAAAGAAAAAAAAAAGCAGCAATTATCACTCCCAAATTGATTCAAACAGCACCTTGTTCTCTTCATAATAGCTAAACTTGGGTTATTACAAGTTTAAGGCTTATATGTTATCTTTCTTGGTGATTGCTCTAGAGGTCTACAAGATTTTTCAACTTCTAAAGTAATTCGATTGGGAGTTACACTCTAATCCAAAAACGATGATTGGACCGTAACTCCCAATAAATTTAGTACGATTGAGTTAAAATTCAATAAATTTAAGGAGCTTTTGTACAATGCAAAAGACCTATAAAATAACCTTCATCTTCCTCCGCTTTTTAACATGACAATCAGTCAATCACCATCTGTAGCTTTCCAAACTGTTTGGTAACATTAGCGCTTACGGATTTAGTCAACCCAATTAATGGCCGAGTTGAGTTAGTAAACGAAAAAATTGCATGATTTATGAAGTCTTTCTTCTATCCAATTATTGCTTTGTTAAATGCCTACTACAGAGCTACTTAATATTTTTCGTGTGGATCCTATTTTTGCTTGACCGACTTGACTATTTTTTGAGAAATCTCCATTCAACACAACTCTACAACTTCAATAAATAAAAAAAGAGAAATGTTAACATGTGTTCTTAAGTCTATAAAAAATAAAAATTATAAATTGAAAATTGTACCAATTTATTTTTCAAAAAGTTAAAAATTAATTTATTTTGATAAATACTTTAAACATAAGGGCACATGTTAGCTTAGCCCATAAGACAATTGTACAATGGAAAATGCTTGCTCTCGTTCGTAGTTGCCAACATAAAATTGCAACATTAAGTAGATCGGTGAAACAAAATGAGAAATGTTAAGCAGTAATTACATGCTATAGAGTAGTAGTTGAGTAGTGATCATCTTCATTGCTTGAAAGAGTTGGACATCTCTATTAATAGGGTTTTAATGTATAATTAAAATGTCTCACATTTTTTTAAAATGTATTCTTTGTTGATATACATTTTTTTTTAAATGTTTACCTTTATATTTTTTATACACCTTTTTTTTTTAAAGAAATATTCTTTACACATCTAAAAACTAAATTAATGAAAATATGCATCTCTCTTGATAGATGAAGACGATCCTTATTTCCGGAAGTTTAATTAGAATCACTGTTGTAAAAGAAAAAGATTCGTCAACATGACCATAGTTGTTCTAGTTAAATAAAACCAAAGCAATAGTTTGCTCAGTTAAACTTTATGTAAACTATTTGCTGGCACATAAAGTTGATTTTAACCCAACTTTGATTTTTGAAATCAGTTTTTTTTATTAGAAATACAAAAAGAAAAAATCATTTAGTGATAGTATTGTCTAGCGAAGATGTTTCAAGAACAATCCTTATTATCTAATCCTAATCTACAATGTAAACAATTATGGAAAACCCTAATCCTTGATAATGAGCAGGAAAATCTTGCTTACATACTCATTTAATGCCATTTTCAAAATTCAAATTCCTCTTACTTTAGGCTAAGGCGTTGAACTCTCCTTGATGCCAATTAAATGTATATTTCCCATTACGAGGCTCTTAACTAGGTATTGTAAGCAATTACTACAGACTCTTCACATTCCTGTATCAAATGCATTGAATGTTTTCGTTTTTCCAATGCAACAGTTACCAATGGAATGTGTTATAGGCATCTATAAATACAACTGATCTTTTTTCCTTCCCTTCACTTCCAATTCATTCCATTCGGCCATGGCTCACAATGGCATACACACGTTTCTGTCGTACCATATTTTGATAGGCAAGGGTTATAGTTTACGTGATTTTGAATTATTCTTCAATATTGGTATTTGTTTCCAACCATCTAACATGTTTGTCATTTCATTATCATTTCCTTGCAGCTCCTTTGGACCCAAATCCAATGACTGACGTAGACAAGAGGATCAATGAGCTGAAGCTAAAATATAGGACATATATGATTGAGATGGATGTTGACTGGGTAAGTTGTTTGTTGTCTTTTAGATATGCGCATGGATTGATTTTTCCCCAACATGAAATGCTTATCGTTTATTTAATTTGTGGCAAGCTTCTGTTATGCTCCCCATGATGTTTAAGCATGATTTTGGCGACCAGATCTGGTAATATGCCACTATGGTGGATCCAAAAAACAACCAATTTGAGGTATTTGTCGAGAGGATCAACCAAGGTATGTACCTAACTAGGGGATGGGGTGCGCTTTCTGATTTCTACAATCTCACACTAGGTGCTTGGGTCACGATTGTGTTTATTGGTGATGGACCATTCCAGAATTCAACAGGCCTCAGAAAGATAGCTTTATCCACCTTTTGCTGCTCGCCCAAAAGGTTGGTTAACGTTTATAGTTTATGTTTTGTGTTCTATATGCTGCAATTCGTTTAATGTGGTACAATCACATATTATTCGTGTATGTATTCATATTACAGAATGTGAAGATTCAATTATCTTGCAAGAAGCATTTGATCCAAAAATTAGATCTGTGTTGGAAGAGGGGGCTGCTTATGAAGTTGAAAATGTATTAGTGACTCACAACGATCCCAAGTACCAGATAACTATGCACAAGTTCAGGCTAAATTTAATTGATAAGACAAAGTTCATTAAGATATATGTTGCCAAAATCCCTGTTAATCACTTTGACTTTGTATCTTTTGCTGAAATTTTGGAATCTGAGAGGGAAGATAGAATAATAGGTATATTCTGCATCATTCCCAAATTAGTTAATTTCTTTTTTTTGGGTTAAGTTTGGTTTCCCTCTGTGTTGTTTTCCTAATTTTCCATTTTAATTCTTACTAACTGTTAAAGATTTGTCACGTATTTTTCTTAGATGTGATCGGGCACGTTGTTGAGAAGGACGTAATGAAGGACAAGGAAGTGAATGGGAGGACAAGCAAGCTATTGGACGTGACCTTGCAAGACTCTGAGTAAGGATAATATAAAATCTGCATGTTTATATTTTTGACATTTTTTATGAAAACATCTTATGCATAAGTAATTTTATATTACAAAAGCAGGAGGGTTCACTGCTCTTTATGGGCCAATTACACGAAGAGAATGACTGTGTTTTTTGCCACACATAATGCAGAATCTCCAGTAGTTGTTGTGATGCAACAATGCAAAATGAAGAAGTATTATGGTACCATGGGCGTATCCAACGCCTTCTATGGGACAAAGCTAATTATAGACGGTTCTATTGCTGAAGTGACTGAATATAAGTCAAAGTAAATATAAACATTCATACAAATTTAAGTTATTTAATTTAATCCAATTTGTGTGACTTTATGTTATCAATTTTTTTATCGCAATGCAGGATCAATGGTGCAGATGTCCAGGTGACACAAGGCATTAGCCAGAGTACATCCTCTAACATAATGTCTTTGGTCGATGACATGCTTCAATCTCAAAGAATGACAATTGAAGATTTAATGGACGCATCTGATGTAATTGATAAGTGCCAGAAAGTAGTAATTCAAATGAAGATTTAGGGCACTTTTGTTACTTGTTTTGCTAGTTATTAAGGAAAAAGCCGAGAGATAATTGATTATGGTCCTTTTACGCTTTATCTATCTTACTTTACCTAATTTTGCAGGAAAGTTACTCAAGGCACTAAGCAAAGAAGGAAAACAAGAAACAAATACAACAAGGCCAAAAATAGGCAGAGAGGCACATTGACTCGCACCCAACTCGCAATGGCGAGTAGCATCAGCAAAAAATAGGCAGAGAGGCACATTTACTCGGCCCCAACTCGCAATGGCGAGCTATCAAAGAAACAACATAGGCAGAAGCACAGGTTTACTCGCCATGGCGAGTGAAGTTACTTGGGAGGCAAGCAAGGGCGGCTAAACTCCCCATTGATGACGTGGCACAAACCCACTGGGGAAGAAACCTCTACTCGCCATGGCGAGCAGAGGAACTCGCGAGGCGAGTTGATGCAGATGAGAAAGCTTATAAATAGCCCTTGATCATTTCTTAGTAGAAGTTAGTTTTTATTGCAAAGAAATACAGAAGGATACTTAGAGAGAGAGATAGGGGCTTGTTCTTCATAGAGTAAGAGTGATAGAAGTTGGATTCTTCCTCATTTGGTGAGAAATCACAAAGTTGTAATGAATCTTTCTATTTCAATTCATTCTTGCAAGGCTTCCATGACAATGAGTAGATAAATCTCCATTGTTGGGATTAGAGGTACTTGATCTTAGCTAAACATGTAATCCTTTGATCTATAAATGTATGGTTCTAGTATTTCATTTGATATGGAGATTATTCTTGCACTTTATTGTTCATGTT
>Ga0228710_1002108_pt1 | contig 30988 bp, 23 predicted proteins | sample MedpolnodulmetaG_FD_177995 | JGI IMG/M metagenome (GOLD analysis project Ga0228710, IMG submission 177995) | Root nodule microbial communities from Medicago polymorpha collected in Santa Monica, California, United States - pink nodules | ecosystem: Host-associated > Plants > Roots > Nodule...
AGGTTTTGGGTCCAAACCCACTTAAATAGCCCCCACGTGCAATTACCAACACGCCCCTCAGCCTAAAACGCGCATGAGACGAGCTACCGGATAAAACATCTTGAAATAAAACGCGGAGTATTACACATAGTTCGAGAATTAATATTTAGAATGGTGGTAACATCATATTTGAGTGGTCTCAACACCATAATAGAGTGGTAACAATACTATATTAAAGTGGTTTCAGTATTAAAACAATGGTCTTGGTACCATATTGGAGGTGTAATTCTCGAACGGTTTTCTACAGTGCAGTAGTTAATCGAACAATTGTAGCTGAGCTTGTTTTATCCTGGAGGCGGCGTGGTTGATAGTCTGTCTTGCACAATTTTGAGCAGTGCGACGAAACATCTTAAAGAGAGCGGCCTGGTCGTGACTCAACCTAGTAACAACTTCGGTAGATAATAGAATTTGGAAATCCAAATACAACAGTTTGGAAATCCAAAAACAACAAGAGTCTATAATAAGACCCATATATCAAGTAACGGAATTTTTGTGTAGTTAAGCTTTTATATGCATTTCTTAGTCTCTGCTGGCTCGACTCTCTTTTTAAAATAGGCCTGCGGTACAATAATAACGGCTGTTTAGTTAAGCTTTTATTAAAAAATCAGAATCAGTAGAACTTCTAAACATGAAACGAAATAAAAAATTAATAAGCGAAAGAGAGATGAAATTTACCGAACGGTGTCGTTTGGATTTGTCACTCTTCCGTTGTGGGAAAGGAGAAAACGAATGGTATATGCGGAAAAAAATGATTGTTGTGATTCTTTTAATGAAATAGCTTTCTAAATTGACTAATTATACAAATTGGGGGTGGTTTGATAGCATCAGATTTATGTCTAGAAAGGAGAATTAAAGTCTAGAAAATACTCAAACGTGTACTGAAAAAAGAAAAAGAAATAACATATATATTTTTTTATTTATGTGGGGTGTGGATATTAAATTTAATTTTTTTTTTTAGGTACATAACTTTTAGAGGCCTGACTTGGTTGAGCTGCTTGCGCATCCCAAAGCCGGGCCTGGTTACTAATATGATGGACTTTTGAAAATTTTACAATATACCCCTACACTTATACTTTCACCTCTACAAATCATTTAAAATCCAATTTTACCCTTTTTATCATTTGACTTCACACCCCTGCAAAATACATTTTCTATGTCAAAAGTTTCCTGCTATTTGAATAAATCTCTTGATAACTTCACTACCAAATAAATCTCTTGATAACCTGCAGATTGTATTCTGCAACACCCATCCTCGGTTCAACTCCCCAATTATCTCCCATAACTATGTTGGTACTAATTCGCAGCTTTGATAATCCATGAATTACAATGCCTTGGTTCTTTCATAAATTAAATTAAATGGTATTGCTTGCACATGATAATGGTGATTTGATGAAACCAAACACAAATTTTATTGAAATAAAAAATTGAAAAGAGCTTTGTAGAATAAAGAGGAACCATAGATCAATTTCATTTTGGGGATATTTATTTTGTAAACCATTATTCTTTCCCGTGTTGTAATGTAAGAACATTCGTAAATGCAAAATTGAAGGAAGGATTAATAAGAAAACTAAAGGTTATGTGTTGAAATCATATAAGAAAAACAAGGAGAATCAGAAAAATTGAAATGGTGAAGGAGAAGAAAGAGAGAGATGGAATCAGCTTTGTGGGGGTGAAATCCAATGATATAAAGGGTAAAATTGAGATTTTCTACTTACTTGTAGGGGTGAAAGTATAAGTGTAGGGTATATGTATAGTTTCCTGGACTTTTAAAACCACTTATAGATGTTATTTATTCTTATGAAAGAATCAACACTCTATTAAGTTTCTTTCAAATGAATAAAAAATTATGTTTTTCAAAATCAATTTGCAAAACTCACAATTCACAAACAGAAATATAAATTGATACGGGATAGAAAGTTGAACACGAGATTTATAGTGGTCACACCGCCATCGCAAGTAAGGTACATCAACTCCCAAAGAAATAATAAATGGAGTTTTTGTTTGTGAAATGATTACACCAATATTGTTCAGTGAGCTTTGAGAATTCAGCACTAAACCCCAATCTTTCAATCATTCTCAATGTTGCCTATTGAACATAGAAGAAAATAATGATAATACACGTAATAGATAGCTTGCAACAGAAGAAAGCCACTTAAAGGGCATTTTAGTCTTTTTATATTCTTCTTCATTGTAACAGTTTAGTTAGTTAGTTAGTTACTTGATTCTATGTAACTATTATATAAGCTTGCTTGAAAGAACCTTTTGATCTGACGAGAAAATTCACTCTTTGTTCATTTGATAATATGACATCATATTTACTCTCTCTCTCATTGAGAGGAGTTTGTTACGATTCAGTTAGCTTCCAACATTGATGCTCAAGCTCAAGCTTTTTCACCTTCTTCATTCTTGTTGATTTTTTTTGTAAAATCACCTTGATTCTTATTCGTTTCTTATCGATTCGATCTCAATTTTACTTTGAGATCCTTTGTTCTTCTTCTTTCTCACTTTTTCGCGCACTGTGATTACGTTTTTCACTCATACTTTGTTTTCACCATTGTTACTTTTCTTGCTTCATCTTCATCATGCCTCCTCGCCAAGCACTAGTTGCTCATCAACCAGACACGAATTCTCCGTATTACATTCATCCCAGCAAAGGTCCTAACTCCATTCTCATAACTCCTCTTTTTGATGGTTCTAACTACCTCGCATGGCATCGTTCTATGAAACTTGCGTCAGGTGTGAAAAACAAGCTTGCGTTTCTTGATGGATCTATTCCAATTCCACCTACTGATGATTTGAATGGTAGTGCTTGGGAACAATGTAACTACATGGTTCATTCTTGGATCCTAAATTTTGTTTCTCCTCAAATTGCTCAAACTATCGTATTTCACGAATATGCCATATTGATTCGGGATTGACCTTCAAGAACACTTCTCCAAAGTTGATAGAATCAAAATTGCTTCTTTACGTTCATCTATCAACAATTTGAAACAAGGAACAAAATCTGTGCTTGAATACTTCACTGAGAAAAAATCTCTTTGGGAAGAACTCAATTCCCACCGTCCAATGCCTATGTGTACATGTCCTCATCCTTGTCGCTGTGAATCTATGAGGTCAGCTCGAGAATTTCATTTGGAGGATCAAGTTATTTAATTCCTCACTGGTTTGAATGATAATTTTGGAGTTGTGAAAACTCAGGTTTTACTTCTTGATCCGCTTCCCTCAATTAACAAAGTTTACTCTCTTGTTGTTCAAGAAGAAAGCAACAATCATGGTGTTCATACTTCTTCTTCCATTGAGGATTCTAACATTTTGGTGAATGCTTCTGAAGCAAGAAAACCTTCTTTTAGGCGTGGAAAACCTAATACCGGTTCATTTCCACCTAAGAACAATTCAAATACTGCACATTTTGCAACAAAATTAATCACACAGTGGAGTTTTGTTATCAAAAGCATGAATTCCCTCATGCTAACAAGGGTAGTCCTTCAACCAATGTTGTGAATTCAGATGGTGTTTCTGATTCTCAAGGTGCTGCCATAGGTTCTTCTGTTGTAGGTGCTTGCTCCAACAATAATCTTTGCTTCCCTCAGCATCCTCCAACCCCTCACCAACCACCAACCATGTCATATCCACACCATCCTCCATGACTACTTCTGCAGGTATAAACACTATTTTCACCAATTCCTTGCATGTTAAGTTACCACATTGTCTCATTGATTCAGGTTCTAATGAACGCATTTGTTCATCTATGCATTTTCTTCATTCATTTTACAAAATAAAGCCTATTCCTGTCAATTTACCTAATGGCACATCAGTTTTAGTTCATTATGCTGGAACTGTTAGCTTTTCATCCAATTTTCATATCACTAATGTCTTATATTCACCCCATTTTCGTGTCAATCTCATTTATGTCTCTAAACTTTGTAAACTCATGACTTACAAGTTCAATTTTGTGAATAATCTATGTACCATACAAGATGTGAAATCACAGAAGATGATTGGTTTGGGTGATCTCTATGATGGCCTTTATAGATTGAGAATTTCTACTCCTTCAATTTTAGTCAATCTTCAGTTTCTATTGCAAATTTTCCTTGTAATAAATTCAATCTCATTCATGTAATTCAGTTTCCTGTAATCTCAATGTTCATATACCTTCTAATGCTCTTTGGCACTCTAGGTTGGGACATTTGTCCAATCAAAGAATGTCTAAGATGCATCATTTGTATCCTGATATTACCATTGATAATAAATCCATATGTGATATATGTAATTTTGCCAAACACAGAAAATTACCTTATTCTTCAAGTACCTTTATTGCATCTTCTAATTTTGAATTACTTCACTTTGATATTTGGGGTCCTATTGCTAAAGTTTCTATATATGGTCATAGATATTTCCTCACTATTGTTGATGACCATAGTAGATTTTTATGGACCATTTTACTCAAAACCAAATCTGAAGTTCCTTCTCGCATCGAAAATTTCATTCACCTTATTCAAAATCAACACAATGTTACCCCTAAAATCATAAGATCTGATAATGGCCCTGAATTCTTGTTGTCTGATTTTTATGCATCTCAGGGCATTATTCATCAAAAGTCTTGTGCTGAGACTCCACAACAAAATGGTAGAGTTGAAAGGAAGCATCAACATATCCTAAATGTTGCTAGGGCTCTCCTTTTTCAGTCTAAACTTCCAAACTTTTTTCTGATCTTATGTTGTTTTACATGTTGTCTTTCTCATTAATAGAGTCCCTACTCCTATTCTTCAAAACCAATCACCTTATAATGTTTTGTATAATGTTTTACCTGATATCAATTCCTTCAAAGTCTTTGGCTGTTTATGTTATGCTTCTACTCTTCAAGCTTAGAGAACTAAATTACAGTCAAGAGCCAGAAAATCAGTTTTCTTGGGTTACAAGTCAGGCTATAAAGGTTTTGTTCTCTATGACATTGATACCAAAGAAATCTTCATTTCTAGAAATGTTACTTTTCATGAGTCTGTTTTACCCTATACTTCATCCACACCCCATTGAACTTCAAATTGGCAATATTTCACATCATCCAATCCTCAAACACCTTTTATTGACACCCATACACCATCTGTTCCTTCACCTTCACCACCTATCACACCTGCTATACCTCAAACCCCTGACCCTCCACCTCTTAGAATTTATTCTAAAACTAAACATAAACCTTCTTACTTACAGGATTTCATTTGTTCTCCTTCCCATAATAAACAAACTAACCGGTTAACTAGTAAATATCCTTTATTTTCTTTTCATTCTTATTCCAACTTATCTAAATCCCATTCTTTGTTTGCTTTGTCCATTACTACTCACACTGAATCTAAAACCTATGTTGAGGCTGTTAAACATGATTGTTGGAAGCAAGCTATGCAAAGTGAACTAACTGCTCTTCAACAAACTGGTACTTGGCAAATAGTTGATTTACCTCCAGCAGTCAAGCCTATTGGGTCCAGATGGATCTTCAAAGTTAAGCACAATGCTGATGGATCCATAGAGAGATATAAAGCACGATTAGTGGCCAAAGGATATAATCAGATTGAGGATTTGGATTATTTTGACACATACTCCCAGTAGCCAAGCTTACAACTGTTAGATTCATCATTGCTTTAGCATCTGTCAATCATCGGCACTTACATCAACTTGATGAAAACAATGTCTTTCTACATGGTGAACTTCAAGAGGATGTTTACATGACCATCCCACAAGGTCTCTCATTCCAAGCCTAATCAAGTTTGCAAACTCACCAAGTCTCTATATGGCCTCAAACAAGCTAGTAGGCAGTGGTATGAGAAGCTTACCACTCTTCTCACATCTCATGGCTACAAACAATCCACATCTGATGCATCTATGTTTATCAAGAGTATCTCTTCCTCTTTCACTGTTTTACTTTTCTATGTTGATGATGTTATATTAGCTGGTAACCGTATTTCTGAATTCACCTTCATCAAAAGTGTTCTTCATGATGCCTTTCAAATCAAAGATTTGGGTCAACTTAAATAATTTCTACGACTTAAGGTTGCTCATTCCAAATCTTGCATCTCCTTATGTCAAAGAAAATATTGTCTTGACTTATTGGAAGATTCATAATTACTTGGTTCTAAACCAGTTTCCACTCCCTCTGACCCTTCTATCAAACTTCATAATGATTCAGCTATCCCTTTTTCTGATATACCAGCATATAGAAGATTGATAAGTAGATTACTTTACCTTAACACAACTAGACCTGACATCACTTACATCACTCAACAACTTAGTCAGTTTCTTAGTAACCCTACTCAAACTCATCACACTGCAGCTATGAGAGTTTTGAGATACCTCAAGAGTTGTCCTGGTAGAGGTTTGTTTTTTCCCAGACACTCTTCTCTACAAATTAAAGGGTATACATATGCTGCCTGGGCAGGATGCAAAGATACTAGAAGGTCAATCTCTGGACAATGTTTCTTTCTTGGTGACTCTCTTATTTCACGGAGAACCAAGAAGCAACTTACAGTTTCAAGGTCTTCCTCTGAAGCTGAGTACAGGGATCATACATGTGGATTGCAATGGCTCATCTATCTTATTAGAGATTTAGTTGTCCAATGTATCAAGCCACCTGTTCTCTATTGTGACAACTAAAGTGTTATCTACATTGCTGCCAATCCTGTCTTTCATGAACGCACCAAACATCTTGAAATTGACTGCCACATAGTCAAGGAGAAACTACAATCTGGCTTATTTAAACTTCTTCCTATCTCTTCTATAGATCAAGTAGTAGATTTTTTTACAAAATCATTGCTTCCTCAACCATTCAATTTACTTCTATCCAAGTTGGGGATGTTATATATATACCACCTTCCAACTTGTGGGGGGATATTGAACATAGAAGAAAATAATGATAATACACAACAAGTGATAGATAGCTTGCAACACAAGAAAGCCACTTAGGGCATTTTAGTCTTTTTACATTCTTCTTCACTGTAACAGTTTAGTTAGTTACTTGATTCTATGTAACTACTATATAAGCTTGCTTGTAAGAACCTTTTGATCTAATGAGAAAATTCACTCTTTGTTCATTTGATAATGCTGCCCTTGAATCTTGCACCTAAGATTCAATCCTCTACCTTTCCTCGATAACCACTCACATTCAACCAATCTGATGGGCCTAATTAATATGAGTCTCATACATCTTCGCATGAGCCGCTCCCAAAATCCTATTGTGTCTCTATCGATTTATAGAGCTAAACCTTTGATCCTCCGATGACTATTGACGAGTCGTTAATTAATCTTGAGAGGATGGATAAAGATCACATTTTTTGAAGCCATGTAACGATTCATTCAATTGAGTTAAACATGATTGCATTTTTGAAAGCCGGATAAAACTCTAAAAATTATTTAATACTATAAAAGTTTGTCATGTGATGTTCTATCTTGTGTTATGTTGTTCTGTTTTGTATTCTTCTGTCCAATACTTACTTTTTATCAGATCATACGCACCCATTCCACTCCATTCATATTTTGTAAATCCAAACAATGAATTCTAATAACTTACCACTCCATTCTATTATATACCACAAATCCAAACATAGCATTAATATATGAGTGCAGGATTTGAAATCAAGACAAGATTATAAGAATAACTTGGGTACACAAATTTGACATAAATTTTGACACACATTCAAAATCATCTAATAAAAAATAAGGACACTCTAACAGATGATTGTCGCGTTGATGATGAGAGATAGATTTAGGCCCCGTTTGGTTTGAGCTTATGAAAAATAACTTATGTAAATAAATAAGCTTTTATTTTAATTTATAAGCTCTCACTAATGAAAATTGTATCTTCATAAACGGTTTTTTCATAAACTACCTTAAAAACTTATTTATTTGCATAAGCTGTTTTATATAAGCTCTAAAATAAGCTAATCCAAACGGGCCCTTAAAGGAGGAAACTGACATAGAAAGACTCAGAAAAAACATATATAGTACAAGTCAACATTTGAACTATACTGCATGTATTATAGATGTAGACCCCATTCCCAGCTAGGAAGTATGTCAAACTCATAAACGACATAACAAATTATTGTTCAAAAACGGTAAACGTGTTAATTATGGTTTCTTTTACTCTGAAAAGTCTTCACTAGAATTAATGTTCTTCGTAGAAGTTGTATCTGTATTTAATATGTGTATTTTTTTAGAGTAAACTTTGGATTAATTACGGCGATTCATCTCTTGAGCTTTGAGGGACATGAATGAGCAGCAAATTTTTTCTTTAGAGTTTTAAGTTGTTGTACGTTTAAAGTTAAATTCGAACCATACTTTGGTAAAGTTAAGAGAGATATGTATTACAAAAGTTAAATTCGAACCATACTTTGGTAAAGATAAGAGATATGTATTACAATATAGTGAGAATAAATTAGAGTAGAAAGTTATTTAGGGAGTTAGTTACTCCAAATCACTATAAATAAGCTACATCTATGTACTATTTCACATCATTTATTCATTTTTATCTTTGTGATGATGACTCCTAATTACACAATCTATCTTTCCATTACATTTGACCTAGAACCATGGAATCCTTTAATTCATAATAATGTGTCATCTTATAAAAACGCGCTAACGTATACTCAATATGTATATATTTAAATTCCAAATTTTTAATTATTTGATCCACATAAAGGAGAATTTCCCTCATCCAAAGGCAATTGAGGCGAATATTATTACAATTGAACGAGAGTCAGCCAATTTTTATTTTTAATTTTTTGGCCTAAAGAGTTTTTGACATTCCAACTATGTTGGCATTCCAAGGCTACCCCATCCTATACCACCTTGCTCATAAAAGTTTATTAAAAAAGGGAATACTATACAAGAGGGGGACCAAACCAAAACCCTCAGAAAAACAGAATACAAAAATCCAAAATACAAAGCAAGAGACCTAAGGAAAACGGAAACTAGGAAGTCCGTCTTTGTCTCTCTAAAATTTATCTCTAATAAACGTGGGGAGAGAGTCCCACCAAATAACATCAGCTAAGCCGTGTCCATGATTTGCTAACTTATCCGTACCACAATTTCCTTCGCGAAAAGGATGAAAATGCCTTCATGCGTACAATTATATCACCTATTTCGAAGAGCAAATGGAACTAACAAAGGGTTCCTGAAAGCCTGCAAAGCACTCTAGGAGTCCCCTCCACCCAAAGATGACGCCAATGGTGCTGAATGGAAGAAAAAACAACTCAAAAAAGATCCTCGATAATCATGAAAAATGCCACTACAAGCAGCTAAGCCATCAACAACTGAACCAACCTTGTTTACCTTAACAAAAGGCAAAGTGGGAGTTTTTCAAACGACGGTAATAATAGTAGCAACAATTCTATGATGAGGCGAAATCATGAATGCATTCAACAGCCGAGAGTCAGAAGGTAAGCATTTACCAGGCGACACATTGCCTGACATCTCAACGGAAGAAATAATTTAGGCCTTAGCCCCATGAAGAAAGACTGTATCCGATCAAAATCGAGCAACATTACCGAAAAGCCAAATGGTATGAATAGAGTGAACACCAACCAAAAATATCAAGATTTTGAGAGCTGCACATCCGAGGCACCACCTTCAATAAAGAACTCAAAGAGGATCCGTCAAAAATACACTGACACTGCGCCTCCAACCAAGCCCAAATTGAAACGGCAAAGGGGCACTGCAGGAAGAGGTGAGAAGTAAGAACACAAATAGAGACAACCACACAACCCCGGTGGTCGAAGATTCTCGTCCGTAGGTAATTTATGGTGTAAAGCGCGCCAAAAAGTAAAGGAGGAAGAAGGTGGAATGCAGTTCCGAAAAACCATGTCAGCCCAATGAACAACCGTAGAGGGCGGATTATAAGAAAATTAAAAGCAAGCTTAGCCGATAATAAACCATCCAGAGAATGTCTCCAAACCAGCTGATCGTCAAGAGGAGTAATAGGCAAAAGGATGCCCTTAATTCTAGACATAATATCAGGTTGACAAGGAAATTCAGGAGGAAGATGCCAACAACCATCCTTGATCAGAGAATTCAAAGTACCGAAAAGATGCTTCCCGAGATTGGGAGGAATATCCAGCAAATCAACCAAAGGAACCCCAAGCCAACTATCGTGCCAAAGACTGACACAATTACCATCGCCAATCAGCCATAAAGAATCATCAATAACAAAGCCAATTTTGGTTTTAATGCTAGGCCAAACTGAGGACTGTAATTGACGCTGAGTTGGTTGGCCAAAAGAAAAATAGAGATTCATAAACATTGCCAACCATTGAGACTTTTCAGTCATAAGCTTCCAACTAAGGTGCAAAATGAGAGAATCATTAATAGAATTGGTAGATTTCAAGTTCAAACCACCCGCTTCCCAATGAAGACAAACGGTTTTCCAAGCAACCGTACAGACATTCTTAGTATTAACATCACCGCTCCAGATAAAATTTGTAATCCAACGATCCAAAGACTTATGCAACGTCACCGGCCATTGATAGACAGCATGTCTGAGATATCTCAACAACTTGTTGTCATTCTTACTCATGATTCATAATGAGGTTCAACAAGTCAAGGAGTTGGAGGCTGGACGAGGCAATTCTAGTGACAATTTTGTCACCTCCAACAAATAAGGAATTGAAGGGAACCCAAGTTAGATTGGTGTTTCTACTCAAAGCCATTTGATCATTGCTTTAGTAGGATCTTTACGAGTTCAGCCGATACCTGTATTACAGATAGCTTCTACTTCTTATAATTCTCAACCTACTACTTGTTTTACTCCGATAACCCTAGGGGACACCCAACGCCTAATGATACATACTACCATGCTAATCTTCAGGTTGTACAATTACATATGACAAGGAGATCAACATGCTAATCATCAGGTTGAACAAGGTCATACGAAGGCGAATAACAAATTGGCATGCTTGGGACATGACAAATCAAAATTAAACCAATCTATACACGAACAACAACTTAGTAATAGGCTTATACAAAATATAAACATTAACTATACCACCACCCATTCTTAAATATATGGATTGTGGTAGTTCTCAGTTTTGATATACATCAAGGTTTCATCACAGGAAAACAGTTGAAGGACATCAAGCTGGTAGATGCAATTATGTTTCAACACTCTTAATGTCTTTCCTCCCAATACGAAGAATCACTTTGGATAGGATAAAGGTCTGCAGCTGATGAAGATGAAGCAGTCCATCCATCACTTAATAAACTCTGACTCTGTGTTTGTGACTTGGTCACCTTATCGTCTTCGATCTGATAGTAATACTGTCTCATTACTTCCATCTTCTTTTCATCCATTACTTCACTTGAATCTGGCACAAATTCTGGAACCACAGTTCTTCCTTCAAGCATACTCACAACTGACGACATAGAGGGCCTAAGGTTTGAAGTGACATTGGTGCATAGGAGAGCTACATTGATCATCACCATGGCTTCCTTTTTGTTGAAATCTGAACCTAATCTTCTGTCAACTAGCTCCATTAGGTCACCTTTCACTTTCAACATATGTGCCTGTTGAAACAAAGAATTGTTTTGTGAAATCCAAGTAATTTACAGAAGAGAAGTGATATAATAAGTGTCGCAACTAATTAACCATTCATTCCGGACAATTAACCGTAATTTTGATCGTCACTAACAATGATTTTCAAATTTTTAAACACAATTAAGCTTGAACATCACTAACAATTACGTTTAGCAGATTGTATCTTATATTCTTAATTGTTAATATTTTTTATAAGCTGTTGTCTTCTTGTTGGTCAGGATGAGGAAAGACATAAGAAAAGGGGAGTCATGATACATGAAGATAGAATACTTCCCCCTTTGACATATTTTAGAGTTGAATTATTAGATAACAGTGAACAACAGCAGTATATGTAAGACACAAAAATGAAGTGTCAGTAGATAGTAACATCGATAATCAGTTTTGCATGACCTGATGACTAAACATCATAAAGTTACCCATTCCAGAAGAGAGAATGCTTCCTCCTTTGATCGATACATGGTGTTGCTCTTTCCGCTAGCGATTTCCAAGGCAACAATTCCAAAACTATAAACATCTGCTTTGTCTGTCAAATAACCATGCATTGCATATTCAGGAGCCATATATCCACTGCATAGTTGGAACATATCATTACAACAATAGTTATCAGTATACAACATATTAAAATTTTATACTAAAAAAATATCATATGAATTGAATTTCGTAACCTTTTGAAGTACTTTTTAATAAACTCAGAAGAAAAGAATTATAGTTACTCACTAAGTCCCAGCAATTCTAGTACTAATGTGAGTATTGTCCTCCTCATCAAGCTTGGCCAAACCAAAATCCGATATCTTTGGATCGAGCTCCGTATTGAGCAACACATTAGTTGCCTTGATGTCCCTGTGAACAACCTTTAGTCTTGATTCTTCATGAAGGTATGCCAAACCTCTAGCTATACCAACACAGATCTTCTTCCTTGTTGACCAATTTAATCTTATTTGGTGTTCCTCTGGACCTTTATTTGTCAATGTAATATGAATCAGATAATGTTACTAAATAGCACAGGGCTGTCTTAGTAAATGTGATATATCACATAGATAGCAATGCAAAGTAGACCATATAGGAAAAATTACCGAATAGAGCACGAGCTAGACTATTGTTTTCCAAGTATTCATATATCAGCAGCAATTGATCTCCCTCCACACAACAACCGTGGAGTCTAACAAGATAAGGGTGTTGCAAAGCAGAAATCATGCCTATCTCATTTAAAAACTCACGATTCCCTTGCTTTGATTTAGAAGAAAGTTGCTTCACTGCTATTAATGTTCCATTGGGTAAACATCCCTGCATTTTGAGGAATGCTATTTTTTTTAGTAGTTGAAAAAGACTTTTCTTAAAAATATATGTAAAATTATATAAAAAGCATGACACTGGAGAGGATTTGTTATATTATGAAAAATACCTTGAACACAGGACCAAATCCTCCTTCTCCAATCTTATTGGAAATATCAAAGTTATTTGTTGCTACCTTGATTTGTTTAAAGGTGAATAAACCTGTTTGTAGGTCTAAACTCTTCAGCTCTGTTAATTGATGTATAAGAAATATCAATGATCACTTCAACTAAGAAAGATCAAAATTCTATTATACATGCATGTGGACACTTTGCATCGATAATCCATTTCTTGTAAGCATGCATCTTTCTATTTATCAAGATAAGACAAGTCTTAGGTTCCATAACAGGATACATTAATAAAAGTACATACTCAAAGTAAGTCGATTACACAGCATGCACAAGTTTATTTATTATTACTTGAATAATTCACATATTAGCTAAAAGTTTGATAATAATGGCGACAAAATAAATTAAGTTGTTATCACCTTTTGCTAATGAAAATTTCTTTCCAAAACATCCTTTCCACCAAAGTATACAAAATAATATAATGATAATAATTGTTGTGGCAATCACAATTCCAACCACAGCTCCTGCAGATATGCTTATAGGTGGAGAATCTGGAGATTATTATACAAGACATTTTAGATATTAGATCATAACGTTGAGATCATAGCATAAGATTAGGAACATACACAGTATAACTTACCGGATTCCACTGATATAGCTGATATAAGAGGACCATATGCAGATTTATTTGGGACGGCCATTGTCCCTTTTCCCGCCCAATATAAGCGAATCTCCAAAGTATTACTCGTAATAATAACATCATTGAACTTTTTTATGACTTTCTTTCCAACTCCTCCTGCTTCTTCTGCAATATTGAAGTCCTTTTGCACACGCCTTCCCTGCAGCATTTGGATCACAAGTCATGAACATATGTTTATAGGTGGGGGAAGTCCTAACCTTACAAGCTGAGTTTGTAAGGTTGAGTTAGATCCAATATAAATACATAAGATAACCTACAAATATTTTAATCTTCATTCGATTTTATAAATATACTTCAGAGTTTTATTTTATAAATAATGCCAAATAAGTGAAATGCTAATCAGAAAAAAATTCAGTTTAGTGAGATATTCTACATATTTTAATATGAACCTAGTGATCACTTCACTATTGAAAAAAAAGATTTAAACCGTGTACCTGAAGGTAGATATCAAATACACGCCTTCCAAGACTAGAAAAAGTTTGATCGTCTGTGAACATTATTTCAGCAAAATGTAGATTTACTGTGTAGCTTCCATTTGCCAGGCAAAAGCCATAATATGTTAAAGAAATGGGAGAAACACGTGCATTCATGTACAATTCAGCATCCACCATTGTAAGTTTAGTGATATTTTCCGGAGAATAGTTTTCTCGAAGTATATTACTTTCCATGAATATACCAGTGGTGCTAAATGCCCAATTTCCTTGTGGACTGACATGGAATCTAGCTGGTCCAGGTAAATCTGAATCACTATAATAACTCTTTCTGTTGACTCTTGCTTGATTTCCACCACAATTTATATAAAGGGAGTATGTGGCTGGGTTGAGAAGATCATTTTAGCAACATTAAAAGTATTATGGAAACTAAGAAAATCGAAAAAAGAAAAATATTTTTTGTGAATTTTCCGTCCCCTTTCTTGTTGTACCTATATGTTTTTTATAAATCAAATGTAAAAACATAGTAAGATCTTAGTTGTCTAAAGGAAAGTTGCAGGTAGAAACTTACGTTTGGGGCAATCAAAGCTCAAACATGAAACTGTTCCTCTGAGAGAATGATGAAAGTCATAGGATCAGATAGCATGATTAATAAAATAAGATTCATCACATAATAAGAGGGAAATGGAAATGCCATGTATGCACATGCATGTTTTTAGTATTTATATTACCAAACTTACACGTCATTGCGTGCCCATTTGGTAGAAAACAAGTTCCTGTGATGTATTAGAGAAGATAGTGTCTCAGGAAGGTTCTAAAATTTGCAAATAAATGCACACAACACAAATGCAAGGATTCTTACACTTTTTCATCATGACATATCTGACTTCCTTGGCTAATGCTGAAGTTATTGTATGAAAGATCTCTGTACCCAAGTTATATAATTTGATTCAGAGTATGATAATGAATTAACAGTACAACAATCAAAGACAGTGAATTATTTAGCAATTACAAAGAAGAATTTAATATAAATATCTTTAATTAGTAAACAATTGCACAATCACACTCCAAGTATATGCAATCAATCAGACTAAACATTAAATCAGGGCAACACAACCCTGAACCTTCTGGAAGGTATACTATACAATTCAGAGTTTATGAACTTATGCTGTGAAGAAAACTAAACTCATGATCATGGACTTAACAGTAGTGTTCATTAGGAGAACAGAAAAAAAGGATTTAATTGTAGCACTTTAGAGAAAAGTTTTAATCTTTTAAATAAAAGAGAGCATAGTTGGTGCTTCGTGGTGATGCAGTTAATGCGAAAAAAAAATTATTTAGAAAGAAAGGGAATGCATGGAAGAAAGCAAAGAGAAGCACATGTCACTTTGAAAGGTTAAAAAGAAATGGATGATGTCTTTCTAGTATTTTCTAAAAGATTGTTCAATCGAAGGATATGAATTAGATTGTTCAATCGAAGGAATCATACAAGTAATATCAGAAAGATATCTTACACGTTAACGTTCGTTTTCCAATGAGGCACCGGTCCAGTGAGAAGGTTTCCAGTTAAAAATCTACCATAAAAAATATCAAAGATATTAATATGCAAAGCATAACATTTATTGAGATAAACCAAACATTAAGATATATAAGCTAGTTATCTCTAATCACACCCATTTTTCTCTTCTCTATGTTATATTGAATTGATTTAGATAACTGTATTGAAGGACCCTTCTATAGACAAAAGTGTTTTAATTCTTAAACACAGACTAAGATCAATGAATAACAAAAAACCTAAACTTCTGACTTTGACTCTCATTATCACACTTCATATATGGTCACCTTCTTTTTCTTTGATTTTGCTTCTCAGATAGAAAGGGCATGTGCTTTTTATAATACATTTTCCTGAGCTTTTGACATAAAATCCAAAGACTGATGTTTGTGTCGCGTTTATATAAATATAATATTTGCAACCATATATAATTTATTAAATACCAACATGACTGTTCTGTACATTTAACAATGCAAACTTGGTCTGGAATATTTCATTTCTTCATGTTATCATTGGTACTCGGAAACAATTGTACTAGGAAACTACGATGAAATTCATACATGTAATTTGATTTCTTCATGTCAGCATAGGTACTCGGAATTGTTCCACTTAATTTGTTAAAGCTGAGGTCTCTGAAAGAAAAATCATATTGAGAATGAGTTATAGTGTTGGAAACACACTCTCTAACACACTTTTTTTATTCGTTTAAATTCATATGCACACCACCAAATCATACGGGTCCAATATAAATTTGGTAGGACCCATTTGAATTTTAACCAATAAAGAAGAGTGTGTGTTAGAAAGGATGTTGCTTGCATTATTCTAATCTTATATCTATCAAAACAATAATCACAAAACACAAATACAACAAATGTTAAAGATTAGCAGTTAGGTATAGTCAAATAAAATGAAGCAAGTACTCAATTACAGGGTTTTCAATGATGTCATAGTCCCAAGATAATCATGTAGTTTTCCACTGATGTTGCAGTTCCTCAGAATCCTGTGACAATAAGACACAACAATATATTATGAGTGCATCTCTTGCTGCTTTATTATTATTTCCTATTTTTGAGAGAGTCCGAATAATGAACTCACAGAGTTTGTAACAATGTCATATTGTTAAGTTGGGGTAAAGGTGCATTTTCAGATCCATCCAAATCACTAATTCTCCTGAATATCACATTTAAGTTTAAATCCTTACTTTATCAGTATATACTATATAATATAGAGTATAAAATATCATACATACAGGTCAGTTAAATTTCTCAAAAGTGAAATCCCAGAAGGAATCGGCCCGCTTAATCCACTTCCTTGAATCATTCTGTCAAGAGTAAAGTAATCATTGATAATTATTTTAAAAATTCAAGCAATACAAACACAATTAAATTTGAGGAAAAATTAAAATAAAAAAGGATAGTGCATACAGTTTTTTGATACTTGTCCAGTTCTGAATAAAATCAGGTATCTTTCCAGAGAACCAGTTGTCCTCAATTCGACTGCATTGAGAGAGGGGATGAAAATTTGAAGCGTCGTAAAAATTATTTTATAATTAATTCAAAAGTATACATCGCCATAAAAATTTGAAGCTTACAAATCTTCCAATGTAGTGAGCTTTGCCAATGTCGCAGGTAGTTCGCCAGTAAAATTGTTAGAGGAAAGTCGCCTATATAAATTTAAAAACCACAATAGTAAATTATGATTCTATGTCATGGAGATCAAAGTGAATTTTAAACATTGAGCTTTCATATTTCACAGAGAATAAGCAATTAAGGAGAAAAAATAATAAAGTGCTTACAGAATTTGAATTTGGGTTAGATTCCCAAGTTCGGGAGGAAGATTTCCAGACATTTGATTGATCCATAACTCCCTATCCATTTAAGTTAAAGTTAAGTTCTATTCAATCTCTTTGAATTGAACACATACAGGTTTATGTACTTATAAAAGGATTTTCTTTAGAACAACAATAAGGATATTTTTTTTTTTTCTGCTAAGGAGGGTACTGAGAAACTCACAGGACTTGAAGAGTAGATTTGTTTGCAATCTCCACTGGTATTGAACCCGTTAATCTATTTCCGACGAGAGAACTGTGATGATTAAGAAACATGTTGTCATTAACTTATGGTTACATATAATTACTTCAAGTCTATAAGAAAAATAACGTGAAGTCTTGTAAAGAATGTAAAATAAGACAAAACATACATTTTACTAATATTCATCATGGAGCCCCATTCTTTAGGAATTGTACCATTCAAATAATTAAGAGCAAGGTCACTGTAATAGAGGGAGAGAAAAGGTTTGTCAAACAAAATAATATATAGAAACATGTGATTGAAGATATAAAATAAATTCAATAGTATGGAAAGTTTGGGAATTACATACTTAGTTTGAAGGTAACGCAACCTGTTCAGTTCCGGTGGCAGAGTTCCGGGGAGATTTTGCCCTATTAAAACTCTGTATGTTCATTTTTCCATAAAAAAGTTAACCATAATGTAATTTTTTGCTGATAAATTTAAAAGAAAATTTTGCAACAAGCTCTTCTACTGCAGACAGTTTTTGTAAAAAATACATATCTTTGACAATATCGATTTTAAATTAAAATCTTAGTTTGATTATAAGGTTCAAATAAAATTATCTAGAAGTCACGGTAGCAAAGGGTCATTTTCACGGAAAAGAGACTTACATTGAAACAACATGGCAGAAGCTATCACCAGGAATAGAACAGTCACAAGTGACATTGTTAACTACGATCGGTAAGGGAATGGTAGGCGTAACCCAGTTAGGTTTATTGCTGCATGGATCAATGTCAAAGTTCCAATCCTTCTTACCAAGTGATTTAGCTATAACTTGAAGAGCTTTCTCTAAATATACAATTGAGAGTTATTTGCTAAGTACTGAAAAATCTTCTGAACTACAGTATTACACATACATGTCATCAAATATATACACAGAATTTCTTTAAAAATGATGAGGAAAAACATACATGATATTTAAACAAACATGAAACCTTAGATAAAAAAGAATGAAGAGATCAAAGAAATTTCTTTATTATTAAGGAGCTATGGTATAAATAAATATCATACTTTCATCAGGGTGAAGAGTATTAGCAGCAAAAGCTGTTAGAGATATGAACCAAATGGCAATGAGTGAAAGGAAGAGAAGTTGAGAGGAAGTGTTCATCTTAATGTTAACAATAAAAAGAGAAGTTCAGATATGTCAATATTTTAGAGGTAGAGAGTATCAATATATAGTGTGTGTAGTTGGAATTTAAGAGGGAAGGGCAAGTCCCAATGCAAGTAATCAAACTTAAATCATCAATTTGGGCTTTGTTTGGATAGAGAGCTTAATTAAGCATTTATATCATAAGTGCTAGCACATAAGTGCCTATGTATAAGCTATTTCTATAAGAAAAACATAAATTTGTTTTTGTAAGCTATCCGAGAGAGATCAAACAAATCATTGAAAAACATAAATTCTTCCGAACAGTTTCACAAGTGTTTATTAGAGCAAATAAATTCAAATAAGTCGATCCAAACAGACTTTTGGTCCTCGACATTGTAGGGTACTGCCAACTTTTTAAATTTCATTAATTTCAGAGATTAAGAGGACAGCACATTCATAAACTTTTATAAAGTAAATCGATGAAAAAAATTCGGTGAAAAATGATAAACATTAGCCTGAAACTTACACACAACTGCAGGGTCACGTGTTCAAACCTGAGTAAATGTGTCAAACCTACCCATATCGGCATTTATTAACTCTACACAAACAAAACATATTGAAGTCAAGTATTTGGGTCAATGATGATATTAACATTGATGATTTGCCAGTTGTATATTTAAAGGAGGAAAGTGGCATATATAAATGATTGAGGAGGAGACTTAGAAAAAGCAATAACAGTCAAGTTTTAGACTGTTCTGCATGTACGATGCATGTCTCAGCCTGGAATGATAACAAACAGATACATACGCGACAATTATTGATTAAAAAACAGTAAACGTGTGTGTGGTTGTAAGTTCGAAAATCAAACGTCAAGGTGAAATGTCATTATAAAACAAAAATTAAATTAAATAATGAAAATATGTACTTAGTTTGAAATTTGAATTAATGTTTAGCCTAAATACATATGTGGATCCTTAAGTTTGACAAAAGTATTAGGCTAAAATATGGTTTTAGTCCGTACAAATATGTCTCGTTTTAATTTTAGTCCCTGTAAACAAAATATTTTGCAGGGACCTTTTTCTACAAATTTTTTACAGGGACTAAAACCAAAACGAGTTATATTTGCAGGGACTAAAACCATATTTTAGCCAAAATATTATGTTAGTTCTTTGAATTCCATAAGTATCCTTCTAGAACGATGTTTCACCAACGGTGAGAAGATCTCGTTGTAATCAATCCCCTCAACCTGAGTAAAACCCTTTGGTATAATCCTTGCTTTATATCTTGGTGCTTCGACCCCTGGTATTCCTTATTTCTTCTTGAACAACCGCTTGTTTCCAACCACTCTTTGATTCTTAGGTAATGAAACAAGTTTCCAAGTAAGGTTCTTTTCCAATGAGAGTATTTCCTCATTCATTGCCTTCATATAGTCCTTGATTTCGTTGATTTCTAATGCTTCTCTGAAGTTCTTTGGTTCCTAACTTGTCATAGTTAGAGCTCCAACACTCTCATAACCTTCCTATTCACTTATAACAATCTGAACGGATGAACTGCCACTATCACTGCCCTTTTTCTGAGGACATGCCTTCTTGAAATGGCCTGGAGTGTGACAAAGAAAACATTTGTACTTTGTTTTCTCACCACTACCCTTCGACCTAGACTTTGACCTGAATTTCTTGCTTTTACCATTGCCCCTGTTTTCCCTTCTCCACCTTGAGACATTCAATCCTTCTCCACTATCATCCTCCTCCGAAGTCATAGTGCCCTCGTTGCCATATAGCATTGTATCCTTGAAATTCTCAACGGACCTAGGTAAAGCACACAGTAGGTGCAAGGATTTATCTTCGTCTTCCAGATTCACATCTATGTTCGCCAAATCATAAATGATCTTATTAAACTCCGTCAGCTTCTCCATTATAGGTTTTGACTACACCATTCGGTAAAAGTAGAGTTGTTGTTTCAAACATTGTCTATGTGTGATGACGACTATTTTGTGAAAATTGTTCAAAATTGACTTTTAATTATGAATTGATAAAAAATACTTGTTGAAAGATTAATTATAGGTGCAAAACACAAAAAATATGGTTAAAGAAATGATTAAAGAAAATATAGTTTGAAAATATGGTTAAAGAAATGATGTGCAAAAAGGAAACGAAAATTATGTATTGGGATTAATTTTGACAATGATTTGAGTTGAAAGAGAGTTTGGTGGTGAATTGGCGTATAGGATGATTTGTGGTTTACAAGAAATGGAATAGAGGGTTTATGGATGCCACACTTTCAAACAAGAAAGTATTCAAGATATGATCAATACAAGGTCCAATCCAGAATCAAAAGAGCAATTACTCACTTTTTTAACAAAATTCAACTTAACTTTTATTCAATTTTCCTGTCCTATGTATAGGTAGGAGGGACACTTACTGAATTACAAAGGAAAAGTAAATATCTCTTAAGATTCATTTGTTGGAACAAAATAAGTTTAAACAGTGCCTCTTGAGTTTTGATGAAAACAAGGTATTAAAAGATCAATTAGACATGTTAATATTTATTTAAGTGTGCAGGACCATAGAATTTTTTTTATAAGTTTTAGACATGAATTGGTTCTAAAAGAAAAAATGTAGAGAAAATAATTTTCAAGAGGAGCTAAGTATCAAGTCAGAATCTGATGAAGTCAGACTCTTATGACAACCCATAAGTTGGGCTAGCCAGACTCTGAAGTCAACCTAGAAGCTGGATGCTCAGACTCTGGAAGCCATATTCTGGACAACTGAAGACCAAAGGTGCAGAAGTATTGGATGTCAAGCTATGGTAGTTTTGAAGATCAAGCAATGGTACTTCTGAAGTGTTAGAGAGTCAATGGATGTTAGTTTCATTGACGGACAATGAAGGACAAATTGTACGATCACTACCTCCATTAGTTCCAACATTCTCATGTGCAATGTACGAAGCTACATCTGTGTCTCCTTTGAAAATTAACGGTTGATTCCTAATCAAGGAAAGGTTTCAAAATCTTTCTTTCATATGCTGAAATGAAGTGCCTTCATTGTCTCATTGAAGTCTTGTCTCTCCACTTCAGTGCTTGCATTCTTTCCTCCTTCAGATTAAATGTTATTTAATGCCTTGTTTTTCTTTTGTCTTCATCACTTATTTAAAGCTTTCCATTTAAAGCTCTGGAAGCTTTAAAATGGATTAAACACAAAAAATAACCATATATACTTAGTGTTTTAGGGCCATAATTGGTCCCTTACACGTTTTATTACAACATAGCAAAAACAACTAGATAAAATGGGCAGCAAGAAATGTGCCCCACCCCTCCTCCAATGGTTTGATGCACACGACCATTTTACCCTCCATGTTTCCTAGTGTAGGTTTGAACTCCAAGAATTTTGCCACCAATTGAGTTAGGGCCTCCTTAGCTTTCTTGGTCCTGGCCCTTGTCATTGGTCCTCTTAGCCCTTAAACTGAAGCACTTTTGTCATGGACAATTATGCCCTCACTAATTTGCCAAGGACTTGGTCATGTACAATGAATCAAGTTTATTCCACATAGACACAACAGTAGTCCCCCTAGCCACCTCTCTCAACATCTTATCCCCAAGACACCTTATCTGAGTCATTGTTGGATTGTTTGTGTTGTGAATTTGTTTAAAAATCTCACCAATAAAATACTTCATGTGTGGAGAAAATTAATCAAGCAACCAATATTAACGTGGGTGACACTTATAACAACAAGCAAAGACTAAATTCTATAATGATGAGTAATTTTACAAAGGGTTACAAGAATCAGTCTTCAAACCTAATTCTACCCAAAGTCCCGAATCTCTCCCCGTGACCAAGAGACTAAATTCTAATAGTGATTGTTCAAGATGAATTAATCACAATCCTAGTGTTTGTTGCTAAGAGAATTCTCTATAAACCCTAGATTTAGTGTTGGCTTGTTTTTCTATATTTTTCATCTGATACAGGATATGTATATATAGAAAAATATAACCCTTAAAAATAGGAACCGAAAATACGCAAAAAATACGTTTCTCACTCAACTCAAAATCGGGCCCCGATTTTTTACGAGGCAAAACCTCCAAAACTGCACCTAAAATTGGGGCCCAATATCTCCAAATCGTGGCCCAAATTTAGCAGATTTCCAATCCTCAATATTTTGAGTATTTTTCAACAGTTTGGCAAAGGAAGAACTTTGTAATCCTCCTCAACAGCTTCCCACAAGTCATTTGCCTCTAAATATGATGCAAATTTCTAGATATTTCTATAATACATTAGAAAGATATTAAATCACTATTAATTGTTTAGTGACAATAAACAATAGTAGAATAAACTAATACTACATTTGTATAAGAAAATGTCATGAACATTCTAGAACGTATCTACAATATACCTCCCACATCTATAAATAGGCAAACTATGTACAATTGTATTCAAGCCTCTGAGATGCAATGTCAATAATATTAAAGGCTTCACCATAATATATATATATATATATATATATATATATATATATATCCTTCTACAATGAGCTAATTCCTAATGTGTGTCCTCTTCTCCCATACTACTAACCACTCTAGCTCCAACTACACTATAATTTTCTAACATTAACCAAGTCCTAAAGTTCAGCAACTACTTTATTAAAACAAAAATATTAGTGCAGCTAGCATTGTAGAACTAGCATTAAAATATTTGAGAACTGTAATAATCATAACAAGAATTTGTATTACAACAGTAATTCTAGTTTACAGAATTATACGAGAGAAATTAAATGGGGAAATTAAGATAGACCAAGTATTTGAGAACATTGTCCCTCCCAATAATATCCAGTCACATCTAATTGCCTAACAACATAATTGCAGCATAATAACACAATACTGGCCTAAATGATTTGTACCAGTCATTTTGAACCTCTAGGACTCCTCTCATGATGTTTATTATTAAGAGGTCTAAGAATATCTTAACTTTTTTCCCTCTAAATAGGAAGAATCAGATTGGACCGGATAAAGGTCTACAGCTGATGAAGATGTAGCAGTCCATGGCCCATTAGTTGATAAACTCTGACATTCTATTTGCAACTTACTTGTATTATTTTCTTCTATCTGATTGTAATACTGCCTCATTGCTTCCATTTTCTTGAAAAGACACAATTTACACTAGTTCACCCTTTTTCGTTCTCGCTAAGGGCTACGTCTACTCTACTTGATGAAGTACGTCTTCACCAAGGTCATCCACTATGTAACAAATGTTGATTACAATGTGTACAAGAGTTCCTTCAAATTAAAGCCCTAATTCTTGAACTTCTATGTAAAACACTCCCCCAAACTTCAAGTATCCCTTGAATTTGGTGTTTCTTGAATCTTTGGATCCTTGAATTACCCGTGCACTCCTTCGAACTCTTCACTCGAGTCTTCAATGCTACGTCCGGAAAACGGACCCCCTTCGACTTCAAGGACGGTTAGAAAGACCCCCAAGTCCTTTGAAGGTGCAATGAGATTATTCACTTCCTTTGAAGCCTTGATTAAGCCCAATCAATCTTCTTGAGAGAACCAACTTACAATCCCTACTAGCACCCTAGAGAATCTATACACTCAAAGAACAAAGTGATTCTAAGAAAAAGTGTTTAATCTTGAAGAATGTATGAACAATGAGTTTTTGAGACCTAGAGAGAATAGTTGCAAATGATTCAATAATTTGAAGTTGAGAAGGAGAAGTGTTTATATAGTAAAGGGTGAAAAGACACAATTTTCGCACCAAAGCAACAGATTGAATCGATTCATTTACCTATTGAATCGATTCAGACAATAGAAAGACTAAATCCAGATGATGGAAATTATATGAAGATTGATGCAAGTCAAGAGATGAATGAAATGATTCAACCATCCCAGATGGATGTTTGAATCGATACAAGATAATAGTGAATCGATTCAGAGAGAGTCAGAGAGTTTGATGATACGACTCAAGAAGAAATGATACGATTCAAACATGAATCGAGTCATACACAGTGTGAATTGATTCACACAAAGTCAGAAAATTTTATGAGACGATTCAAACAGGAATGAGTCGATTCATGCAGACAGGACACAAATGAAAGGGTATCAAGATGAACAATTACAAGTTGCCTCACTAGGGTGCTTTAACATAGTCTAATCAAAACGAAAAGCCAGAACTAAATCAAAACCATAGCTACAAAACCAAACATCATCAAAACCATAGCTAGAGGCTTTAGCAGTATTTTCACCTACTTTTCATATCACAAATGTCATTTACTCTCCTCATTTTAAGGACAACCTTATTTCAGTTTCCAAACTTTTTCATGTTCTATCTTATCAGGTTAATTTTTTGCTTGATAAATGTGTCATACATGATATGAAATCTCAGAAGATGATTGGTTTGGGTAGTCTTTGTGATGGTCTCTATTGGTTGAATACCGCCTCATGTTCTCAAGAGTCTTCAGTTCCTTCTTCCACAAGTCATAGTTCAAGTTCTCATTCAAATGTTTCCTTAAGTACTTGTAATTCTGTTTGTTCAAATGTAGTTATTTCTTTTATTCCTTCCAATGCAATCTAGCACTTTAGATAAGGACATTTGTCTAATCAAAGATTGTCCAAGATGCATCAATTGTACTCTTCAATTTCTGTTGATAATAAAGCTACTTGTGATGTTTGTCATTTTGCCAAACAAAGAATATTACCCTATAATTCTAGTCATTGTATTGGTAAATCAAAATTTGAATTACTGCATTTTGACATTGGGGTCCTTTAGCTCAAACTTCTTTCATGGTTACAAATATTCCCTCACCATTGTTGATGATTTTAGTAGATTCTTATGGGTCATTTTACTTAAAAACAAATCAGAAGTTTCTTCACAAGTAAAAAAATTTCATACAATTGATTGAAAATCATCATAACATTACATCTAAATTCATTAGATCAGATAATGGTCCTGAGTTTCTATTGCTTGCTTTTTATGCTTCCAAGGGCATCATTCATTAGAGATCTTGTGTTGAGACCCCTGAACAAAATGGTAGAGTGGAAAGAAAGCATTAACATATCCTCAATGTTGCTAGAGCTTTACTTTTCCAATCTAAACTCCCTAATATTTTCTAGTCTTGTGCAATTTTGCATTCAGTTTTTCCCATCAATAGAGTTTCTACTCCCCTTCTTAAATACAAATCTCCATATCCTGTCCTTTATAACTCTTTACTTGATACAGTCTTTCAAGGTCTTTGGTTGCTTGTGTTATGCTTCCACACTTCAAGCTCATAGAACAAAATTGCAGTCTAGAGCCAGAAAGTGTGTTTTCTTGGGTTACAAGTCAGATTTTAAAGGGTTTGTCCTCTTTGATCTTGATTCTAGAGAAATTTTTATCTCTAGAAATGTTTTTTTTCATGAATTAATATTGCCATATCCTCCTTCTTCTACTTCATCCACTTCAAATTGGCAATATTTTTCATCTTCTTGTCATCCCTCTATTTTTTGATGATTCTGACATCTCATCTCATTTCATTACTCCATCCATTCCTCCTCCTTCACCTATTACCATTCCTTCATCAGTGAAACCTATAGGGCGCAGATGGGTTTACAAAGTCAAGCACAATGTTGATGGTTTCATTGAGAGGTACAAAGCACGTTTAGTTGCTAATGGATATAATCAAATTGAAGGCTTAGATTATTTTGATACCTTTTCACCAGTTGCTAAAGTGACAGCTGTTAGATTGGTTATAGCTTTGGTATCCATCAATCACTGGTTTTTACATCAATTAGATGTAAATAATGCTTTTCTTCATGGAGACCTCCATGAAGATGTTTACATGCAATTACCACCAGGTGTTTCCACTTCAAAGCCAAATCAAGTTTGCAAGCTATCAAAGTCTCTATATGGCCTTAAACAGGCCAGTAGGCAGTGGTATGAGAAGTTGACTAGCTTACTTATCAGCAGTGGATATCAACAAGCCACTTCTAATGCTTCCTTGTTCACTAAGAAAGCATCTGCCAGTTTTACCATACTTCTTGTTTATGTTGATGACATCATTGGTGCTGGTGATTCTCTTACTAAGATTAACTTTATAAAAAATGTGTTACATCAAGCCTTCAAAATCAAAGATCTTGGTACCCGCAAATATTTCTTAAGACTTGAAGTTGCTCATTCACAAAGAGGTATTTCTCTCTGTCAGAGAAAGTATTGTCTGGATTTACTTCAAGATTCATGTCTTCTTGGTTCCAAACCTGTCACTACACCATCTGATCCTTCTATCAAGTTACACAATGATAATTCAAATGATTTTCTTGATGTTTCTGCTTATAGAAGGTTGATAGGAAGAATGATCTATTTGAAGACAACTAGACCAGACATCACTTTCATAACACAGCAACTCAGTCAATTTTTGAGTAAACCTACTCAAACTCACTATAATGCTGCTTTAAGAGTTCTTAAGTATCTCAAAGGGTCCCTAGGTCGTGGCATTTTCTTCCCTAGAGGTTCAGGCTTACATCTCCAAGGTTACACTGATGCAGATTGGGCAGGATGTAAGGATACCAGACGTTCAATTTCAGGCCATTGTTTATTTCTGGGACAATCTCTCATATCATGGAGAACAAAGAAACAACCTACTGTATCCAGATCTTCTTCTGAAGCTAAGTATAAGGCCATGGCTTCTGCAACTTGTGAGCTTCAATGGTTGCTCTATCTTCTCAGGAATCTTCATGTTGATTGTGTTCAGCTTCCAGTTTTGTACTATGACAATCAAAGTGCTATGCATATTGCAGCCAATCCAGTGTTTCATGAAAGAACCAACCACCTTGAGATTGACTGTCACATTGTGAGGGAAAAGTTTCAAGTTGGCCTCTTCAAGCTTTTACTAGTCATCACTCATGATCAACTAGCAGATTTTTTTTACTAAGTCCTTGTTTCCATAGCCTTTTAATCTCTTGTTATCCAAGTTAGGGTTGTTAGACATCTACCAACCTCCAACTTTTGGGGGATATTGCAGAATGATAATTCAAATGATAATAAGGATAATAGTGAGAAAACTTGGAGTACAAGTAACTAGTTAACATTGTACTTTAGCTTGAAGATAGTACAATCCTCTTAAGGTAGTACAATTAGCATCTAGTATATATACTATCTTGTAATCACTTTTTCAGTTAATGAATCATTTTCACACTTTCATTAGATTCTTAATAATGGTTGCAAAAACTTGTGAGCTTACATAAGACAATTACTCCAGCAACTCAAGTTAAGAGATATCAAGAGACATTGAAACTAATATCTGATAACCACGCTTCACTTCATATTGCTTCCAATCCAGTACTCCATGAGAGACAAGGATATTGACAGCCACTTTTTAAGAGACAAGGTTTGTTCACGAGAAATTGTAATTGATTTTATTGGTTCCACCGATCAACTAACTGATATATTTACCAAATCTCTTAGAGGATCTTCGGTTGAACCTAATCGTAACAAGCTTGGGGCATATGATATGTATGCTCCAAATTGAGGGGTAATGTGATAATTATCACATGGAAAATATGCTCTTCTAATTAGTTTCTAACAGGAATTAGGAATCACATTAACTTTTATTTATTTGTAAATATACTATATTAAAAATAACAGAAATTTCATACTTTTACAACACTTTAAAGGTATTTAAGCCTTTTCTTTATTGTTTCTTAAAGAGGTAGAGGAATGAACTTACAGTCTGTTTAACAATGTCATATTGTTAAGTTGTGGCAAAGGTGCATACTCAGATCCATTCAAATCACTGATTCTCCTGAAGATCACATTTGAATCAAAGCCAAGTAAACATAATTAAAATGAAAGTTGAACTTCAACCCTTGCTTTATAAAATACCAGACAATTGGTTGTCCGAAATTCGGTTGCATTGAGAGAGAACATGGAAATTTGAAGCATCATAAAATTTATTTTTTAATTTTCCTTCAAAAAAAAAATTATTTTTTAATTTAGTAATCAGTAAACATTAAATTTGACGCTTACGAATCTCGCAATGTAGTGAGCTTGGCCAATGTCGTAGGTAGTTCTCTAGTAAAATTGTTAGAGGACATTTGAAAATTGTTGTTTTGACATCAAAAAGTTCATAATAACATAAGTAAATGATCAAATTACCCTCAGCGGTAGTTAACTGCCTCTAGCATATCCGGCAGCAATTAACTTTCGCTGGCTCCAGTGCACTTAAGTGCAGTTCCAGTTGTGATTTTACGTGTTTAGGTTGAAAAATCAAAATAAATCGAAACTTATTCAGAATTCTACGAAACTTTACAGACCCTCTATATATATATATATATATATATATATATATATATATATATATAGAGAGAGAGAGAGAGAGAGAGAGAGAGAGAGAGAGAGAGAGAGAGCTGTCTGCAAATAAACCAACTCAAAATTCAATTTCTAGGTCGTCATTTTGATGTTTTGGTTTCCTGAGTTATTGGCGCATTAATAATTCATATTTAATCCATCAATTGTCGAAAAATTCTAATTTTTTGCGGAAAATGTTTTTTTTTATGTTCTTAATATGCGTGCAAAAAATAATGAAAAAATTCAACCTTTATATAACTTTTCTGGACGTGCAGTTGGAAAAATATTGCAATTTTACGTGTTTCAGTAAAAAATTCAAAATAAATTGAGGATTTGTGGAAAATTCATATTTAATCCGTCCCTTGACGAAAAATTCAAATTTTTTGTGGGAGTTGTTATTTTTTTATTCTAAACACGAGTGCAAAAAATTGTGAAAAAGTTCAACCTCTAAGACACTTTTTTGAACTCACACTTGAAAAAAAATTGCGATTTTGCATGGTTCGGTCGAAAAATCAAAATAAATCGAGGCTTAGTCGAAATGGTATGAAACTTTATAGACACCTCTATAAAAAACATATAGATGATGTGAAAAATTTCGTAACATTCCGAATAAGTGTCGATTTTGTTATTTTTTCAATTGAAATTAAAGTTAAGTTCTACTAATTTTTTTTATTTAACATATACATGTTTATGGACTAATAATGAGTAACTCACTCACTAACGTAGCAGAGTAGATATATTCGCAATCTCGTATTGAACCGGTTAATCGATTTCCGGAGAGAGTACTAGGACGATTAAGAAACATTTTCTCATTAGTTTATTGTTGCATGTAATTATGACAATAAAATTAAGGCAAGATCTTATTAAGAGTTGTAGGAACACCGGTGTCATGTTGGAAGAAAAATTGAAAGATTAAACACCATGTAGTTATACTTTGATCTAATGATATGTGAATTGAAAAAATAAAATAGAACACATACATTAGTAGTGTTTAAATTGCGGTATTTAATTTTAAATATATACTATATAAAGAAAACTACCACTTTTAGCACTTTGGGTTGGATTTTTCTTTTAAAAAATGCAATCAATTTTCAATACAAATAACACATGTAACAAATAGATAAGAATAAATTTAAATATTAAAGAAATGTAACAAACACGATATGAATATATATATATATATATATATGTCTGTTTTTTTTCTTTATCATTTAAAAAGTGTAACAAACTAAATGAGTATATTTATACTTAATTTTTTTATTATCGCAATTATACTCTTAATCAATTTGGTTTGTTATAACTAGAAAGCAACAAACATTAATATTTTTAGTTTTAATCAAGATCAAAATTTCATAAAAAAAACATAATTCATAATTTTCAAATTTTATTGCAGTAAAAAGAGCGAATATCATTAGTACTTGATATTAATTGCACCCTTACCTGAGATAATAGTATCATAGTTGAAGAGATAATCACCAGTTAAAATATATTCTTCGATTATTGAAGACGTTAGAATGGTGTAAAACCATATTTGAGTGATCATAGTATCATAGTAACGCCCGTATTAAAAGTGTCTAGAATACTTAATACGTTCGTTAAAACTGATACTGGATACATTAAATCATACAATACGGGAAGCGACATAAGTCGGAATTCAGATACAAGAGTCATATATTACATTATTTGAGCATGATTAGTCTAATGAAACGAGTACAACAAGTCTCATCACGATACATATAGCTACAATAACATAATAAAACTAGACAGCACAAGCATAGATCCATAAGCACGATCAGTCCAAAGCTTTCTCCTTACCTTTGCC
>Ga0228710_1002110_pt1 | contig 30986 bp, 16 predicted proteins | sample MedpolnodulmetaG_FD_177995 | JGI IMG/M metagenome (GOLD analysis project Ga0228710, IMG submission 177995) | Root nodule microbial communities from Medicago polymorpha collected in Santa Monica, California, United States - pink nodules | ecosystem: Host-associated > Plants > Roots > Nodule...
AAAAGGGTTACAATACATCATGCACTGTAGGAGACCCATTGATGTTGTGCACGGTAAGCGGAGCCTCTGTTGAGTATACTTGATTTTTTGGCTGAGTTTTGTTTGTTATGCAGCGGATAGTATGGATGTTACTTATTATTGTGGTTAATAGTTTTTTTTTGTCATCTGCTCATGTAACAAAAAAATAGTATGACTAATTTAATTGAATTGTGAAAATTACAAAGAAGTATTAAATTTGTTAATACTAATATTATTTTTAAAGTTTAATTTCTAGGGAAAAAAATTATATTTTCATTATATTTATTGTTGGTTATAATTAGGGGTGGAATTGATTAGATTAATTGTACGATTTATGTTTGAGTGCACTTCAAGTTTAGGTTAGGTTCCTTAAAAAAAGTTTAGGTTAGGTCATTTTTAAAAAATAAATAAGGCTAAAAAAATTTTAGAAACTTAATTTTATTAAAAAAAATGTCTTATTTCAATCAACGGAAAAAATCTTTTGAATATGCTGTATTAGCCTACTTAAATAACTAGGAATAATATATTTTACTAACTATTTTTATTATATTTGTATTTAACATTTTTATGGAAAATGTTTTTATTAATTTAAACATATTAACTTAGTGTCCTCGTGAGCTTAGCTCAACTGGTAAGGACAATGCATCATATATGCAAGGTCCGAGGTTCAAATCCCGACCACCGCAAAAAAAAAAACATATTAACTTAGTGTAACAAAAAAAAAACATATTAACTTAGTTTGAGATATTTAAATATATTGTTATAAAATATAGTTCAAATAATTTGTCAAAATATGTCGCAATCTAAATATCATGTTAAATCTCAAAATAGAACTTAATCTCATTGACATATTAGCTTGTAGTATATTTCAACATGTCATATTACTTATTTGAATATGAATATGTTAGTAGACTAGCAAATTATAGCTGATTTTCTAGAAAATCAAACTCGGGTCAAAAAATAAGTCTATGATAGATAACAAAATTAACATGGACCTTGAATTTTCTATTGGACTAGATTTAGGTCTTGAAAAATTTAGCTCAACTCAACATATTTTCACTCCTAGTTATAACAAATAAATGTAAAATAATTTTAAAAAGTTGATAAAAATTTATCAATCAAATTCCAAAACAAGAAATTAAAATAAGACCCCTAACAAACTCATAATCCCATAAACTTTTTAATAGCGGTCTATCATTTTTAATTTCCACTGAAACATAAGTTCATAGTCACAAGATTATGACTAGCGCCATCAATAAATAGATAAATAAAATTAAGATAAGTATTATTCGCATACAGTAGAAGTAGAACAAAATGGTGTGACTTAATATTTCATCGTAGCATCTGTGTCGATGGATAGTTAATTAGGGATCATATAGAATTTCGTTGTGGAGTCAAAATCCTTTCCATTTTTTATCCCTTCCATTTGTTCCATTATCAAAGTTTTGATGTATAAATATTCAATTAATGTCTCCTGAGTACAATTGAATTTCTTTCAGAGCCTTAGAGTTGCTCTTTTGCCACTCTTCATTGTCAAGATGGGGATTTGATTCAATTGTACATTTAAATAAGCTTAATGAAGACAGATGATGACTCATCCAGTGGCTCCAGATAACAAAGTGATCACGTGTCCCGTCAAAGATGGTTCCGGACATACCTAAAAGTCCAACAATCCAACTCAACACAGTAAATTAACAATAAGTGATAATCATTCAGAAAGTTCAAAAATATTATAATCTCGTTGTCATGAAACAAAAAAAAAATCAACTCAAAATTACCAATGTGTTAATAATCATTCAAAAACAAATTAAAATAACATAATCTCCTAAAACACACCTAAAAATCCAACTCAAAACATTCACAAAGTTATGAAACAACATAATCTTAACTTCCTCCTTCTATTGCACTATAAACATGTATTTTAAAAAACACAATAAAAAAAGAAAACAATATCTAACTAAACACAATGAATTATCATATCTATAATCATTAAAAAAGTTTTCATATAACTTGTTTTGTGTTTTTTGGTGTTTTTCTTGTATGGAAAATGCTTAAACACACAACAAATGTGTTTGTTTATATGAAATAACAAACACCTCTCACGTATAGTAGTGTTTATCCGATTCAATTTTGTTTGTTAGTTGCCGCTTCATTGATTTTTAAAAGGTGAAAATAAGTTGCATTAGCACAAGCCCATGATCTTACCACCACATAGTATGTATTCTATAGATACTTTTTTTTTCTTATCTCGCCTCTTCTATTTGAAAAAAATAAATATAAAAAACCATTATTTTACATAGAAAATCGATGAAGATAAGTTGTCGTGCATGATTCATGTGTCATGCTTATTGTGCCGTATATATACCATGTGGTGGTAAGATCTTGGACTTGTGGTAATGCAACTTATTTTCACCTTTTAACAATCAATGAAGCGGCAACTAACAAACAAAATTGATTCAGATAAACACTACCATATGTCAGAGGTGTTTGTTGTTTCATATAAACAAACACATTTGTTGTGTGTTTAAGTATTTTCCATATAAGAAAAAACACCAAAAATAACACATAACAAAGTTGTTGAGTTCTCGTAGCAAATGTATGAAACATACAAACACACACACAAGAGAAGAAAAAAGGGAAGAGGAGAAATTTGTGAAGTTACTTGTTAGACAAATGTGAAAGTGAGTGTAAATGTCTTCTTCTTGTTCTTCACTTTGTGTTGTGTCTCTATGTTGTGACTTATGTGAGGTATTTATGAAAGAAACAATTTTTATTTAAACATACATGAAAAAATAAAAAGTTAAAGTTTAAACATAGATACCTATTTTTTGATTCCAAAAATATATAAATAAAACACCAAAAAACATAGACCAAAGTTGTTGAGTTCTCGTAGCAAATGAATGAAACAAACAAACACACAAAAGAAAGAAAGAAAGAAAGAAAGAGGAAAAATTTGTGAACTTACTTGTTAGAAAGATATGAAAGTAAGTGTAAATTTTTTCTTTTTCTTCTTTTCCACTTGTTCATTGTGTTGTGTTTTGTGTTCTGAGTTGTGTGGCTTTGTGGTTTTTATCACATGCAAATGAAACTATTCACTCTCATTTTTTAACTTTTTAAAAATCTGGTAGGCTATATCATTTTTTTTTGTCATTATATTATATTTTTGTCAAATACTGGTCTTTTTTTAAACAAAGGTCAAATTCTGGCCTATTATCTCTATCAAACAATTTTATCAACAACACTATTCATTTTGATTTATTTACTTTTCAAATCCGGTGGGGCCTACAAGGTTTACTTTGTCATTTACTCTATTTTCTGTTGTTGTAATTGTGAGCTTTCATCGTTATTCTCTTGGGTCAAAAAGAATATATTGTCATAATGGAAGCTTTCAAAAGCCGCTTTGAATACATACGATGTTTCTACACAGTCGGCGTTGATATGATCCTTTGGTTTGACCATGATGTCATCTCTGCCCGCGAAATACAAGTTAGAGAGGTTCTAATAGTGACCTTGATGGGCAACAAGAGACGAGGATAAAGAATTTGTCATAGGTACTTATTCATTCAAAGGAAGAAGAAAATATCAAATGGGAGAGTAACATGATTGAAATCTCTTCAGGAAATGATAGAAAGTCTTACAACAAACATATAAGTTTTTGCAAGCTGCTCGTAATTGGAGGATGACATTGTCCCTCCAAAAAACAATTGAAGAACAAATTGTTAAGGATCGTGTAATAGGAATTTGCATAACTACAATAGTTGCGGGGCCTGTGGTTGGTGTCATTGCTTCAAAAGTGCTTCAAAAGTGCTTTAACATTGGCCAAAATAATTATTCTTTGATAGTTAGTCTAATGGTGAATTCATTGGTTTTTTGGTCTACAACTTTTCCATGATCCTCTCCTCTCCAAATTTCTCGAAGGATTCTCTTTATTTTATGTTAAGCTAAATATGTCGCTTAACTTATTTATAAAGTTTCATTTTGTTCGCATAACTAATTGTTGTTAGATTTAGGTACGTTAAATGTACTTTTGTTAAACAAGTTGATCTCCATGCTAATTTTTAACTTCAAGTATTAAATTAAAAAAAAATTGTGAGCAGAAGAGAACTTAAGAGCCAGGCCAGAGTCATGCATTTAGACTGAGTGATAGAGAAGAGTCTTATACAGTTTTAGTTTCAATTGAGTAGAGTTCCTCTTATGCCTCTCAATGTCTATTAGACACTATTAAAAATTTGAGATATAATTCTGGAAGGATATTTATTTTAATGTTAACACTTTTGAAAGATATCTTTTGAAGAGCATTTTTCAGATATATTGAAAGAGTCTAAAAAGAAATTCTTCTAAGTAAAAGTCTTCCGTCGTATAGAGTCTCTTAGATCATAGAAAAAACAACTATAATTTTAGTTCTATTAAAGGTTGAGAGTTTCTCTTTCAACCCTCTGCACTTCCCGTACACCCTTAAAAATTTTCAAAATACTCTGTTTCGATTATATAATTTCAATACATTTTGTAGATTTTCATATTATATAATTTGAATTTTGTCAAAATCCATAATTCAAATTATAATTGATATAAGGGTCTATGTTGATCATCCCTATAAAAAATGCACAACAATTTTTGGATGACCAGTAGTGATCAATAGTGAACATGGTATCATAACACACTTCCAAATGAAAATTAAGAAAGAAATGTGAAGAAAGGATGAAAAGTGAATATGAGTGAAAATGCTGAAGAATACAAAGTATTTATAACCACATAACGTTTCTAAATTGTAACTACGATCAAAGCAAACATTTTAAAATGTCCAGACTGATCAAAAAGGCATTAAACACCACATGAATTGCTTCTAACGCCACAATTCCATATTATCGATTGATTCATATAATATAATATCAATTCATTTTCATAATATTTCAGATTTTATACTCCGAAACAATCCCATATTGCGTTAAACTTGAGGGTTGGATGGTTTGACACGGTTTGAAGCATGTTTATAACACTGAAAATTGAAAGAAAAAAATGGCATTAAATAAAATTTTACAACAACAACATACATTAAACGTAACAATTTCAAAAACATAATTCAACAATGTAAAACAACATAATAAAAGACACACAAAATCATGAATCCGTCATACTTAAATATTTGTATGGTCTATCCATGCAACTCTTATTTCTTTGTAGGTCTTGGGCAAAAATAAGTTTTCCCGAATATCTTTTAAATATTTGACCAAGAAAGCGTATAACTCAATTAGTCCCTTGAAAATATGCTGACAAAATAAAGATAACATGATTCTCATGTCGTCATTGTTTCAGAGTTTCATTTGGTTGAACAAGACATTTCCATCTGAGTCTACCTACATACGACAATACTTAACATTGTCCACCATTATTGTGACTTTGTAGTTCAGACGATCCTTAATTTTTTCAACTTGGCCTTCAAATGAGAAAATGTGACATTAATGTGAACCTTAATGTTTATGTTGTGTAGTTTGCAAATGAACCAAACACATCAACTTGTAGAAGGTTTGTGCATTGTAATCAACATAAATTATCGGTGCAATGTGGATCACACAAAAATCCTATACTTGATTAATTCATATTGTATAATGTGAAACATTTCAAACCCTATGAAGGACAATTTTTTACGCTATCTTTGCACGTATTAGATTATATAATCTGGAAATGGTTTCAGAATGTAGAAACTGAATTAGTTCAAAATCTGGATTGGAGATTGGCCAACAAGGTTAGCAGGTTCCATGCGTTTCTCATGTGTTTTTTGATTGGATTCCATGTTTGATCACATGTTTAGACTTTCTTTAATTATTGTTACAATTTATGTATGCATTATGACTATAAATACCCACTTATTTTTCACATTTTTCTCGTTGCAACTTACATTTTCTCCTTTTATTTCATAGATTTTTTGTGAGTCGTTTATAATTTCAATGTTTCAACATTGACCTTTCATACAAATGTTGGTATTTTGGAAAAACCACGTCAATGTTGGTATTTTGAAAATATTCACGAGTTTTTGAAATTTCATCATATCAGGATAAAAATTTGTTTGTGCATATGTAAGCACATAAAATACACAAATGACTCAGTACACATATCTTATAGATTCATTCTTATAAAATAAAGGGTTAGTTAAGTAATCAATCGTTATAAATATTAAAAAAAATAAAATGAGTCCCTATGAAAAAATCTCACTTTTGAGTCCTTGTAAAAGTTTACGTGAACATTTTAGTCATTGTAAAATTTACCATAAAGAAAGAGGTGTTGTTATTCAAAATTGATTTTGAGAAAACTTTTGATTCAATTGACTGACATTGATTTTCATACCCTTTGGCGGAAATGGATCATGAAATGTGTAACTATAGCTTCTACTTCTGGTTTGGTTAACGAGAGTCCAACCAATGAGCTCAAATTTGAAAGAGGTCTTCGCCAAGGCGACCCTTTGTCACCGTTTCTTTTCTTAATAGTTGCCGAAGATATTAATGTCTTCATGAAAGCAACAACCGTGGATGGTCTATTCATCGGGTATTCTGTCGGCCAGTCAGATAATATCTCAACCTCTCACTTACAATTCGCGGATGACACTCTTTTGATTGAGTTAAAAGTTGAGCTAATGTTCGTTCCTTGAAAGCTGATCTTTTGCTTTTTGAGGCAATTTTTGGCCTCAAGGTTAATTTTAATTTAGAAAAAAAATTAGGAACAAGGGAGGCGAACTGAACCGTAGAACAGAAAGAAACTAGAGAAAGAAGACTGTTTTAGAATTAAGGAAGAAGAAGAATGTAGAACAATAAATAAAAATGAAAATGAATTTTTTAACAAAATAAATGAAAGTAGTCAATAATACTATTAATTTTGTTATGTTATTGAGGAAAGAGAAGAATCTTGTAAGCTTTGGATAGGTTACAGCTGGTCTACATACACTTTTTGACAAAAGCTGTTCTACTTAGAATGCTAACCAGTGTCATCAAGACATTGGTTAAACAACAAAAACAAGTAACTTTTTATAAAAAGTTGTGTAATTATTATTTAATCAGAAGTCAAAACTTATATTTTTACGACAAATTTTCTATTTATAATTTCCTTAACCATTGCTCTAACGGCATAGATTATCAAGACCCAGTGAATAATAATAATACTAATATATATGTCTGGGTCGATTAACATAGCTACCGTTGGTCCAATAATTCTGGACCGAACTGACCCATGTGAATCCATCTCAACCCAATTTATTTACCCGTGCAGCCCGTCCACTCGATTAAGCCCGTCCGACTCGGTTTACAATGGTTTGGGTTAGGCGGTTTTGATCGGACGATGATGTTTTGTCTAACCCTAATATTCACCACTTTCTTTCAGTTGTTCCTTTACTGTTTCTGATGTAACTTAAGTTTTCTCTTTGCTTCTCTCTAGCACACCTTGTACGGGGCAAGTAAAGATGTTTGGTTATTGAAACTCCATTTTAGCCTCTTTAAAAAAAAATCCATAAGCTTTTTTACAACAATAAGTCTTAGAGCATCTATAGTGGTAGTAAACTAACAAGGATCTTTAAATAGGTCTCACATGTACATGCAATTTATTTATATATTTTTTTAAATAAAGGTAACTATTAAGGACTTAATGCCTCTAATGGTACTAAACTAAAAAGAGTCCTTAAATAGGCCCACTAATATGTACTTTAACATGTACATTGATAAAATAAATAAAAAGAAATTGAAAAGAGAAAGAATCACATAAACTTGAGATGATATGACCAACTTTTTATACTTTATTTTCTATTTTAATCGTTGGACTTACCAATTGCTTAAGAGTGAGGGTCCTTATATAATTGCTTGTAACTAATAGTTACCCACTTTTTCCAACAACCTTATGAGAACTATTGATCTTCAAACTTCATATCCTTGATCTTTCACGTGATGTCTTGATTTTCGATTTACATGATTTCTCACTATACAAAAACACTCAAAACACCTATGAAGTTGCATGATTTATAATAGAAGTGAATTACAACGACTGAAATGAAAACAATACAGTAAACCATTAACAACTCCTCTAACTTACATCTTATTTGCCTTCAAATGCAAATAAAACTAATAAAAATATAACCTAAAATACCATATAATGCTCCGTCATCCGTTACTCTTTGTGATCACTATTATAAGGAAAAAAAAACACTTTTTAGGTTCATTGAATAATTATTTATTTGGTTTATATTACATACCAAATACATTAGCTATTCATTGAATTTGAAAATCGGCTATGTTTATAATATTGAACGGAGAGAGTATACAATGTATGTAATTTATTGTTTTTTCGCTTTCTTTGTGACTTGATCGCTTCTATATTTTTAATGTCCTTACCGACACACCTTGTGCTATTAAGGATACTCCGTTGTAGTATATCTCATTTTTACTTGTTAAAAAAAAGTTTTTTTTTCCATTGAACATATCATGATATACGCATGTTGTTTGAATGCTAGAAATAGTGATTGGAGTAAATCTAATCGTTCAATCAAGATTAGACGATCCTAATTTAAGCTCGGTATTTTATGTATTATTATAAAATAAAAAATTAAATCTGTGTTGTTATAAAAGTGAAACTTCTAAACCCTACTCCTCTCTCTCTCTCTGGCAATGGCCACCAGGTACGCATGTTACACCCTCTCTTTCGATTTTCGTCACAACCCATTTTTCCTTATCAAAAGGCTATGCTAAAAATCGATGCTTTAATCTCTATGCAGACGTTTGCGGGCATTCAAGCGATGGATGAAGTCCAATGGATTCGAATGGAGCAACACATTGCAATTTGTGGACACCCCAGAAGAAGGAATATCCGTTAAAGCATTGTGTGAAATTAATGCAGGCGATGTGGTTGCAAAAATGCCAAAGAAAGCTTGTCTTACAATCAAGACTAGTGGTGCTTGTGAGATTATTGAGAATGCTTGTTTGGGTGGTTATTTGGGTTTAGCTGTTGCTATTATGTATGAGAGGAGTTTGGGTGAGGAGTCACCTTGGGCTGGTTATCTTCAGCTTTTGCCTCAGCAGGAATGTTTGCCTTTGGTTTGGAGTGTTGAAGAAGTGGACCAGCTTTTGTGTGGTACTGAGCTTCATCAGGTATATTTATTTTTATGTATCATTGAGGTGAAATCATTATGAGAGATTTAAATTTGGACTAATGGAACTATGACAATGTAATAGGGTTGTGTTTGTTGATTGCGAGTAAAGGGTTGTTTGTATTGGATTATTTGAGCTTATTTACTGACACAAACATTTGTGAGACTGGTTTAGAGAGCTTATGGAAACAGGTTATGTCATTTCCATAAGCTGTTTTCAGATTATTTCAATAAGCTCTACATGATAAGTTACGAAAACAACATATAACTTGTATGAAAACAGTTTGGCTTTATTGTATCTTTTGTTTTGGAAATAGCTTATGCTTAAGCACTTCTATGATAAGCGTTTATGGCACTGTAAGTGTTTAATGAAACTGTTTATCCAAACAGACTAAAAGTTTTCTTTGCTGCGATATACTTGTGTGAAAATGGCAAGAGAATCCTGCTTGTTTTTTGATTGAATTTTTGCTTGTTAGTTTGTCTTTAGGTTTAGTTTAATGCCTTGTATTTCATTTGACTTTTGCATTCTAGAATCGCCTTGAAGCTTTCGTATTTTGAATGATTTCAAATAACTTTTCAGTTTACTTATTGCTCTTCATTTGCTATGCCCGGGGTTCATTGAAACATGAATTATAACTTATTTATTTCACAATGAAATCCATTGAAAGGGAGTTTAAAAATTGCAGAAGAGAGACAATAGTTCATATTAATTAGTTTATGATGCTGGTTGCTTTTGAGTGGCATAAAATTTAAGTTATACGATATTTTCATGACTGTTGGTACTCGACAAATATAGTGAGATGCAAAACTGTGTGCTTTTCCTTTCATGAACATTTTCTGATCTCTTACAATTGTAGGCAGACAGTGCAAGAAGATAAAGCTCTTGTCTATGAGGACTGGAAGGAGAATATTTTACCCCTGTTGGATTCAGAACCTTCAAAGCTTAACCCGGCATTCTTTGGTGTGGAACAGTACTTTGCAGCCAAAAGTCTTATTTCTTCTCGATCTTTTGAGATAGATGATTACCATGGTTTTGGCATGGTTCCCCTGGCAGATCTGTAAGTGAAGCCTCTGGTGATTACTATGGTTCTCTTTTCTAACATAAGATTACCTAGTCATTTGCTAGTTAGTCACAGTATACTATAATCGGATTTTGATAGTATATTAAATAGACTTGAATCTCACTTCTAAAAGTTAGTCATAAAATGAGGGCGTCTAAGTAAATATACGCATCCAACCGCTCATTTCCATACGCAATGTGAAACTCTAATACAACTTTATGATACATTCTTTGGATCATGTAAGAAACGTGAAAGGGTTAAGAGTGCTCATGTATAGTGCATACTTGGCTGTTATAAAAAGCATCAAAAGCTTAGCTTTTAGGAGAAAAAAACGCTTATAACTTTTACAAAAACCAGAAGATTTCCCTAAAACAAAACTATATACATGCCAACAATTTCACTATACCAGAATGAATATTGCCCGCTGATTGCCTTATGATGCACTCATCTATATATCTTGCTTGTGATGCATAATCACTTTAGTCATGTTTAAGGGTTTTTGCCCATATTCATTAATCTTTTAAAAACTCATCAAAATGTTAAATGCTTTTTTTTTTTAAAAAAAAACAACCGCAAAGAGATTGATTTTTACCAACATTTTACTTTTGATAAAAAAAAATTTGGGTACAGAAAAGTTTAGATTACGGAAGATGTGAATTTCTTTTACCAACTGCTACACTTCTAGAGGTCCTTGTTTGGATTTTAGAAACCAAACTTGTAAAAAAGATTCTAAAAATCTTCCAAATTTTACACGTTTGGATTCTAAAATCTGGACAAACCAGAGGTCCTTGTTTATATGTTATTAGATTGTCAAAGGTCAACCAATCAATGTAGCTTGATAATAAACTTCAATACGCTCTAAAACTATGCTAACTACTGGTGTATACTGTTGGAATTTTAAGTGTTTGTATTCTCGCAAGTGGACGGTGGGATTGGTCCCCTCGGATTAGTCGGTCCTTGGATCGGATACCGAGTTTTAAAAAAAAAAAAAGTGTTTGTATTCTTGGGATTTCAAGAAAAAGGTTATGGAAGTGAAAAACTGTTAGCTTGCAATTAGTTATCTTGGTGGTTTACCTGGAAGAACCAAGAAAGTCTTGTATGAGGATTTTGAGGTTTAGCATTGAAGCCATTTTAAGTTTAATGCATACTTAAAAATTTATTGTATCTGGAGGGTAATGTTGTATGTGGTTTGTATAGGATTGAAAAAACTGCAATGGTTCATCAATATCTTGTAATATTCTAATTTAATCTTACAGAGTAGTACTAATTTTTTTTTGGGGAGACTACGAGTGTGATTGTTACAAACCAACAATTAAGAACAGAAGAATAGAACGAGAAATATAAAAAACAAGCAGGGACCTTTTATTGCCGAATCAAAACTGAACAGAAATTGAGAATAGAATTCTCCCCAAGGGTTTCCTCTCCGCAAAAGATCTTTCTCTTCGCAAAAGATCTCTCTTTTCACACAAAAAGTTATGTCATTACAAAATAATCCTCTGTTTTGATTTCCCCCTATTTATATCCCTTCTAACTGACTAATATAGCTACGTAACGGATCAACTGTTACCCTTATTCTGCCCTACTGATTTATTCTAACAGTGGTTTGTGTATTCTTTTCTAATAATGTCGTCTATAATACTGTCTTCTCCAGATTCAATCATAAAACTGGTGCGGAAGATGTGCATTTCACCGCGTTGTCTTCTAACAACGAATCTGAGGATGATGCTGATGACGAAATTATTGATGAAGAAGCATTAGCTCAAAATTCCTCTATGGATAAAACTGAGAAAGGTGTTGATAGCGACATGGAGTATTCTTCAATTACTGAGGATGATACTTCAATGCTGGAGATGGTTATGATAAAAGATGTTAGCAGTGGGGCCGAGGTAAGAAATATCCTTTCATCTATGTGTTTTTGTTTTTTAACTTCCACTCGAAAGTGATGATCAGCTTGTGTAATTTCATAGAAATAAACCTCAGATAGCATATATGTATTTGTTTATTTATATCCATTTTATAGTTTTTAAATATTCAATGATTTCCAATAGTCACTCTTCTACTCTTGATAAAATACATTATAGTTTTCTTTGACATGGAAACCTCTTATTCTTCCATTTGATACAGGTATTTAATACTTATGGGATATTGGGTAATGCCGCTTTGCTACATAGATATGGATTTACGGAACAAGATAATACCTATGATATCGTGAACATTGATTTGGAACTGGTACTTCGGTGGTGTTCTTCTTTGTTCTCCAACCGCCACAGCAGATCAAGAGTCTCCCTTTGGAGAAGGTTTGGCTATTCCAGTGACACCGAAAACTCTGAATATTTCGAGATATCATTTGATGGAGAACCACAGATTGAAATCCTTATTTTATTATACATCATCTTTTTACCAGATGATGTTTACAATAAATTAGACTTATCAGTAGCAGTTGCTGGAAATTGTAATGAATCAAGTGAAAAAACCACTTTTTTGAATGATAATATCTTTCTAAAGAAGCTGTCTAATATGAGCAAGAAAACTTTGATGACCAAAGAAGTTTGTGATGCTTTGTTGTCACTGGCTGATATGAGGGAGAGTCTCTATGGTTTGAAATCACTAGAAGATGATATTGAGGCATTAGAAAGGTGTAGTTTTGTTAGAGATAGAAAGCTGTATCATTCTTCGGTTCTGCGTATCAGTGAAAGGAAGATCCTTCAAAAACTCAGAAATTATGCTTCCAAGTCGTGTAAGATTACTAATCCTAGCTCTGCCGGGAAGAAGTTGAAAAGGACAACAAAGAGGGAGAGTTGATTTTTTAAGATTATCTTTTAGTTTTTTTCCTTCTTAATGGGATGCTGTAACATTTATGATTTATTTATACATTGGTGCATTGATTCATTGGCCTATGAAAAGTAGCAAAGCTGCATCTCATATTTCCTGTACTGTTTGGATTTTGATCAGTAAGCCAAAACCATGAATTGTTTCGTTTTATTAATATTTTTAAGGTGGGATTTGCCATGATCTTTACATTCTTGGATGCTCTTGTTTGGTATATTTTATTCTTGTACTTAATAATAATGATCAAGTTAAATGGTTTTTTTTGTTCTAGTTCACTCAGCAATATGGTATCAAAACAGTAGCAGCATTATGAGGTAGCAATTCACTATGAAGATGTTTGTACCTTTAGACTTGAGTCTGGTTTTCTTAAACAAAGAATCCATGACATAGAAGATGCAAGCTAGGCTTTGCCATCTAAGTCCCAGAGATTTTGTGTGCCTTCTCATGATTTTTTAGTTTTCAATAATTTTGAGTTTTTTTGACACAATAATAATATTGACAATTCTTTTTGTTGACAATTCTTTTCAAAAACATTCACATCGTAGGTTCTTATTTAAGGGTGATACTAACAAGTGTCCCTACCACACTAGTTATGGATGTAAAAAATAGAAATTTTACGTTGAAAATAACAATTTCTAATTTTTAAAAAATAATTGAATTCATCATTTTTCAACAGAAAATTTCATTTTCTTAACCAATGTTCTATGGTAGCACTACTTATTAGCAATTTCCTTTAATTAATGGAGTATATATATACAAAAGCACATTCTTTCTCTAATTTTTATAATGACAAATAGAAAAATTCTCTTGGCATGTTACTTGGTCACATTTCATATAGGCCGAATAGCTAATCAATGATGTCAAAACTCAACTACTATAGGTCATTCGATAGAGAGGTCAATGAAGATGGACAAAATGCACTAAAAAGATTAAAAGAAAAGTATTGGGGCCAACCGAACCTTGTTGCAGTTGGCATTGATTTGAGTGAAGGAAGTTGTAGACGATAGTCAATTCAAAAATGGAATAGTATTTTCATTTATATACAATATTGAAATTGAAAATTGAAATGACTCTATTGGTGTTAAAGTCTAAAGCATCTGTAGTATAAACAATATAAACAATAACGAGATTTATTATAGGATAATGGAAGTTTCTAAATGGAATATATCATGTCTTTGAATATTAGAATTGGACAAGGAAAATGTCCAATGAAGAAAAATAACGAATCACAGAAGAGTTTGGTCAAATGTCCACATTTATAAACGCGTAAGCTTTGAGATAATGCAAAAAAGTCCATTCTGTCACCATACCACTTTTATTTTATTCCCTTCTAATCTAAAAAAACTATATAAAATGAATTACATATTAAGATTTTATCATAACACGCTTCAATATTCTACATTAAGGAACGAAAATACAAGAAGAATAGTGAATTCAATAAGCAAAAAATGGCATTGAAGGAAACGTTTTACATATCACATGGATCACCAACACTAGCCATAGATGAAACAATTCCTGCATGGAAATTCTTGACATCATGGAAGGAGGTGTTTGCTGAGAGACCATCTGCCATTCTTGTTATCTCTGGTCATTGGGACACTTCTGTTCCAACCGTCAACGTTGTTAATCACAATGAAACCATCCATGATTTCGGTGGTTTTCCTAGGAGCATGTATAAGGTTTGTTTGTTTGTTTCTATATACTTTGCAACATGTCTCATGTCAATGGTTTCAATTATATTTAGACTTTATGATGATGACAATTTTAAATTACATCTTGAAATTTGAGCGAATAATTTACGTTTTGAAATGAGTTGAATAGAGATATATGATATATGATAGAACATTGAAATGTCGTTTGATCTATGTAGTCGATCCTACTTTATGGAATAAGACTTGGTTGGGCGCTCGCGGAGAATCCAAATCTGTTTGAGAACCGAAAAATTAAGAAATTGTAGCAATAGATTGGATAAACAAACATTGAGGTTGTAAATTGTAATAATATGCATGCATTACACATTAGGTTGGTTGAATTTCAAATTTTCGATTGAATCATAACTGATCCGGGTAAGCAAAGATGGCCTAATTGTTTAAGTCAGAATCCGAACTTTGGTTCCACCGAATGATTGGACTCTAGTTCCGGTATGGTTTTGTTTTTGGTTACTTAAGCTGATCCTAAGTATCAATTGAAGAGCTAATAATTCTAATTTGATGTTGTTCCAATCTCTCCATAATGGTCCATTTTTGTTTTCTATCTATCTGTTTGAACCTGTTCCTTTATTTGCAGCTCAAGTATCCAGCACCAGGGGCTCCAAAGTTAGCAAAGAGGGTGAAGGAACTAATCGAAGCATCTGGATTGAGTCGAGTGGACGAAGATAAAAAACGCGGTCTTGATCACGGAACATGGGTGCCTCTCATGCTGATGTATCCAGAGGCTGATATACCAGTATGTCAACTTTCTGTTTCATCAAATAGAAATGGTACTTACCATTATAACTTAGGAAAAGCAATAGCTCCTCTTAAAGATGAGGGTGTTCTAATTATCGGATCCGGAAGTGCCACTCATAACATGAGAGCAATTGGTCCTCGTGAAAGCCCTCCTCCTCCCTGGGCTCTGGCATTCGATTCCTGGTTAAAAGAATCTCTCGTCGAAGGAAGGTATGTGTCGTGTTGCCTTTTTTATTTCGTGTCACATCAATATCAATGTTGTCAAATAGTGGCTATAACGTTATAGTGTATTGGAGTTTGAAAAAAACTGATATTCTTCTACGATACAAGATTTAGTACAAAGTGTTGTAAAATGGCAGCTATAGCGTTGCAGCGTATTAGTAGAATTTATTAGTTGTGCATCTTCTAATGCTAGTGCTCAATGTTGCAGATACGAGGACATAAACCACTACGAAGAGAAGGCGCCATATGCGAAAGTGGCTCATCCATGGCCTGATCACTTCTTCCCATTGCATGTGGCTATGGGAGCTGCTGGTGAGAATTCAAAGGCCAAAGTTATTCACGAGAGTTGGGATGGTGGTGCTTTTTCTTATGCCTCTTTTGGTTTCACAGCAGCTTCAAGTTGATACATTGCTTACTGTTCTACTGTATTTTATGTAATAATCAAATAAAATGTATTGATGTTTTATGACCTAATCTTTTTTTTTAGTTTTTATTAATTACACCAAAATTTTCATATTTTCAAACTGTAATCATTGTGAGATTCTTGTAATATTTTCAATATCACAAGTGTTTTAGAGAAGTCTATCTAATCTAACTGTAGGAAATTGCAGTTTAGCCAAATACAAAAAGTGTTGATCCATTATCCCACAGTATCACATTCAATCTCCATTTAAGTATGGTTTGTATCCAATTTCTACTTAAGCATTACTTTGAATCTTTTATCGACTTCTTCTCGAGTCAATTATCGAAATGCACACATTATTATGAACTCTACAATAGGGCCAGTGTCCTTCTGTAAACATTGAATCATTGATAATAACCAATGAAAAATTGAGTTATTGTTGAGTGAGTATTCCTAATTATGTATGTGGCCACAAAAAAGATCTTGGTCTTCTTGTAGACTTGTAACTAGAGGTCATTCCAATCCTCCTTCCTTAAGCTGAGATTGGAGCCAGAAAAAGTTGATATTGTAATGACAAAAATACCTGGATAATGGCCTAAATGCAGGGGAAATTCAAAGATTTTGAATTTAGTGAAGCCAAAACTTGTTATATAACAGATATAATGACTTGATATTATATATATCTCCACCCAATTGCATATAAACAAGTTATTGGCGGTGAATTTATTATAAATATTGGATATAATTATTAGGGGTGTTGCATCAAATGGCCACATAAAGAGGTCTTGCTATCAGCAACCTATAATTGACACTTGTGCTTAGTGGTTAATCATTGAGGTTGCAGTAATAACATGATAGATGATAATTCATGCTGATTATTGTTATAAAACAGCTATATATTTGACTAATAGCCTTAATTATATGCACTATTTTATGATTATGAATTATCATGAGTGCAACTTACAAAGTGTTAGGAGTGAAATTCTACTTATTAGTATACCTACATTAAGGTTTGTTTTCTTCAAATATTTTTCACTGTATGTCATCATTTAGTAGCAGAAAGTGAACATAATTAACTTCTTACTTTGCATTTGTAAGATAAATTATACTATTTCTTTAGTAACACAAACTGATTGATTTGGAGTAAAGGTTTACATATGTCAATTCATATCATATTAATGTATTCAATATTGTACAGTAATGGGGATAAATCCTACTATAGACCTCTTTAAAAAAAAATCTTAAACATAGATCTATTTTAATCAATTTTACAAAATAACAAGTTTAATTATAACTTATGAAAACACATCCTTTCTAAAATTTAATAACTGGTCGCTTTAGGAGAGCGAGAGATAATCTTGTAAACTGAATCGTAGTATATAAATACAAGTTGTAATTTGTAAATCCTAAGATTGAATAGTAAAATGGTACTACAACCGTTGTGCAGTCAGAGACGTGGACTAGTAGACACAATTGGATGATTCTGTGATCAAATATCGCGCGTTATCTAATTACATTTTTCGTATAATTTTACTTTTGAAGCTGTTCTAACAACAACAAAAAATAATCTCTAGACATATGGTTGACAGTCATACTAAATTCTATTATACTTTTGGAACGTTGGTATACCAATGAGTAGTAGGGACAACCACCAAATCTAGGGCAGTCCAACCCTCTCAAGACTCAAAGTAATGTACTCATTGCAAAGCAACATATTGGACAGCCTTTTCTTCTAAGTGGACAGTTCTCCACAAATATTCTTCTTGCTTAATCTTTTGTTCTTACCTTATTATTGTTTGGTAATCCTTTTATTAATTTAATCTAAACACTTTTAAAAAAGACACCTATTTTTAATTAGTGGCTAACAGTGTATGTGAAGTAAAGCAATATCATGCACTATAAACTTTTTAATTGTGTCTGATGATCTTTCTGATTTCTTTATTCATTGTAATTAAGGCCTCTAAGCTACTTTTCTAGCTAAGTAATCAATAAAATAGTATTTTGGACAAACTTTGCCTACCCTCTTTTATCCTCATGAATATTATATATATAGTGTAGTTAGTATACAATGCCATTTGTTGCTTCACTTGCAAAATTTACAACCAAGACTTTGCATGCTTGTTTTGTTCCATCATCTTTATAAATAGAAGCTTTAACTTTTCTGTGTTTATTATCACATGATCATAGTCATTCAGTTTTAGAAGCTTCTAAAGACATGGAGAAAAAGATAGTAGTGAAATATAAAGAGTGTCTCAAGAACCATGCAGCTACAATTGGTGGCAATGCAATTGATGGATGTGGTGAGTTCATGCCAAGTGGAGAAAATGACACACTTGAAGCTCTCAAATGTTGTGCTTGCAATTGTCACAGAAACTTCCACAAAAAAGAAATAGAGTCTGATTTTCAACATTATGCTAATCTTTCACTGATTCCTGATCATAACATTAATGCACCTTTCTTGGCTCATTTATCTCCCAACAACAAAAGTGGATCAACTAGTCCTTCTGGTCAGTCTTATTATGAGAAAGATTGTATTAAGGATGTGGAAAATCGAACCGAAAAGATGATAATTAAGAAGAGGTCTAGAACTAAGTTCAGTAAAGAACAGAAGGAGAAGATGTTATGCTTTGCAGAAAAGGCAGAGTGGAGGATACAGAAGCTAGATGAATCTGTGGTGCAGAAGTTTTGTCAAGAGATTGGAATCAAGAGAAGAATCCTCAAAGTGTGGATGCATAATAACAAGAACACTTTTGCCAAGAGAAATCTTTCTACAAGCTAGAATATATATGTAGTATGAGGCCCTCAATATTTTTTTTTTAAATTTTGTTTCATTTATTTTACTTTCAAGGGATTTATGTATTTGAATATTTTTGTTGGGTCATGTGTTTGATCATTCTTTGTTTAATTTTAGAGAGGATGGTGTTATATGGTTTAGAGGATTTGATGTATCCAACTTTATGGTTACTAAATTGTGGGCTATGTTAATGTTATATACATGATTTAGTTGTCTTGGCTCTTATGTTTCTTCAGAATCTTATCAATTGAGTGAGAAAATTTGTTTAGGACTATATGCACCGACAGTTTAGAATGAAGACATATCTAGCATAGTTGTGAAACACGACACCAACATATATGATTATATTTAGTCACTTCAATTTTTTCAAATTATTACTTTGACCGATGTGGGATGCGTGCGCAAAAAGAGATCAACTTTTAAAATTTAAACCTTGTATATAGTATGGAATGGAGATCAACATCGGTAAGATTAAATGTCAAGGTTAGAGCTTAGGATGCCAATCCATGAGGGGATTAAAATACAATTAGGTCTTAATTATGACATCATAGCCACTTATTGATGTTTCCACGATCCTTATGTGTGAAAAGCACACAGCAATTGATACCTAATAAGTTCATTATCATGAAAGAGTAGCTAGTGCACTTACTTGGCGGCTAATCTTGATTTCCCTCTTTAATTTTCGGCATAAGATGATATTGATTGATGTTAAGATAAACTTGTAGCAATATCGAATGATTATATTTCAGAGTTCGGTCCACCTGAGTTGTTTCGTGGTGTTGGTTTAAGACATTCGAGTGTGTATGTGAGTTTCTTTTTTTTTTTAACACTCAACCATATTGCAGGCTTGAAACCAAAATTTTGCAACACATTTTGTTGTTGTCTTAAATCATGCTTCCCTTTTTAAAGGAAATACCTGATAATCTGAAGTTTAGTCGGAAATAATAGGTTAAATTACACCACAAGTCCTTTAATTTAAGCATTAAATGACTTAAATTTTTATTATTTTTAACAAGGCATTGCATGGATTAGTTATAAGGTCTTGTGTTTTTCGATTATTATATTACAATATTCCATATAGAACCTTGGTGGTAGGGATCACAAAGCAATGTCCGCATTTTTTTGGGTACAAAAGAGGGCCAAAGGCCCAAAAGAAAACTAATATTCTAGCCGAACATTTCTAGGTATGGAAACGTCGGAGATGTCATAAAAAAGAAGTCTACGAAACTCACTGGACGAACGGATTCTCCATTTTGATACAATTAAAAGAGTCAAGAGAAAAGCTAAAGTTAACCAACCAATAAGCACATTAATTACCCTCCCTCCAAGTATGTCGAAATTGGGCTCACCAATCCAAAGCCAGGAGTTTTCGAATGTGTTGCACCAATATGGGAACTGAGCCACTAAACTTGCAGTTTTCTGTAACCATGTCAATCAAGATTTTAGTTTCACTTCCAACAATGAGTTGCAGAATGTGCTCTTGCCAAGCCATCTTCAAACCAAGATACATGCCCCACATTTCAGCATGAAGTGCATCACAAACTCCAATCTTTCGAATGTAGCCTTTTAGCCGTCTCCCCTCAGAGTCGCGAAAGAGGCCACCACAACCTGAATATTCTCCACTTCCTTTGCAAGCACCATCATTATTGAGTTTAATCCAACCTTCAGGGGGTTTCTTCCAACCTATGTAGATTGTCTCCTTCATTTGAAAATTGCGATGAAGCCGTTGGTTCGAACACAAGTCTATCTTTTGAGCAAAATTTTGGATCACCAAGACATGGTTATTTGGTTGTTGAAAATTCTCTTCAAAAATAGTTTTGTTTCTCCACGTCCACATGAACCAACAAGTGGTCATGAAAGTTGTCTTTCAATTTGTACTATGACCGCCAATACCCTGCTTACTGATGCTATTAATTAAAAGTCCAATTCCTGCAATGTCCACATTTTAAATCACAATCAATATATGAAAAGTGTTAGTAACATATATTTTGAAACCGACGATTGTATATTACAATGTTCTTATCAACTAATCTATATTCACGAGGATTGTATTGAATAGTTTTTATTAGCTTAATTATAGATGAATAACATCATTTTTTTAGGAGAGATGAATTGCATCTTATATATTTCTTTTTGGTTTTAAATCTTATATATTGTATTAATTTAATCTATAATATTACAACTTGACCGTAATCAATAATTTTCATCCCGAATGTTATTTTTTAATGTATTTTAAATTATAATTGCATCAAATCTATCATTTTATCGTGTATGTATAATACTAATTTTAATAAAAAAAAATCATGTTGCATTTTGGATATCCAAAAAAACCGATCCAAATACACATTTATTTGGATTAGATAAGATTTTTTTTAAAATAGTCATCCAACTTGAATGGAACATCATGTGATTTTTATTTTAAATCAGATGACTTTAAATCAGATGACTCATAGTATGAGATTTTGTGCTACAAATATATAGGAAAGAAAATGTTTGTGCAGATAGTCTTCCTAATTTTGGTTTAATGTTGTCTTTTTAGACCTTTTTTGGTTTGATATTATCCTTGATTTTGTTAGGGGACAATACATTAGGAATATGTTTAGAATGTCTAACTTTAGATTTACCACCTTTTGAAAAGGTCTTGGTTTTGTCCCCTTTTCTGTTTTGTACTTCTTTTCTATTTTTAATGAAATGATTTGATGCTCTCCATCTTTAAAAAAAAAACAAACTTAGAACCAATCCAAATTCCACCACAAACACCCCTAAATTCTTATATATTAACATTTATATTTATATGTTAGTAAACAATTTTGATTAAAGTAAGTTATGTGAATAATATACATATACTTTTTTGCCTAAAAACCAATCCAAATTGCACCGCGAACATCTCTAATCTCATACACTAACATTTGTATTTTTATGTTAGTAAAAAAATATGATTAAAGTAAGTTATGTGAATAATATACGTAGTTAGTCCGTGTCGATTAATATAGAACGTGGGTAAACTAGGAATATAATATAGAATGGTATCCCAAATACCTTATATGATAGAATTCTATAAAAAGAAAGAGAGTAAATAACCTTTATATTATGAAAAAGGGCATATTTTTTATATAAAAAGAAGACATATCTTTTAAAAGTGATGAAAAACAAAGATGAAACACAGCCAATATGTGATGCATATAGATATATTGATACGAAAGATTACCACTATAATATTACAGAAAATACACCCCACCCAACATAAACAATTTAGAGCAAACAACACACACACACACGTTTAGTTTACATTATATATATCACATGCTTATAATGTTATTTTTAGCTAACTAATAACAAGCCTGAAGAGTTTGAGTTGACAAAATTACAAAACCATAACAAAATGATTAGTTTATTTTGCGGCAATTTGCTCGTACTTCACCATTGTAACCTTGTTTAATATCAAGCAAACCCATCTTCACCATGGCTTGTTGAAAATCAAGGAAGAACACGGCTTGGTTCATTGCATAAGCATTAACAATGTTCCTTGTTCTAGGGCTAGAGTAGAGTGTTTGATCTGAAAACAGAACACCATTTCTCCTCAACAAAGCATTGAAGTAAACGTTGTCAAAATCATTCCTAGTTGCATCAAATGGTTGTTCTGCATTGTCACCAGAAGTACATGTTCTGGATAGTGTCCTGGCAAATTCTGAATCCAAAGCTGGATCCACTTGGCTTAATCTGTTCTTGAATGAAGAACACCTTGCCACTCCGAGTGTATGTGCCCCTGCATATAATATATAATTCAGGGCCTCAATATAATACATCGACTTTCTTTGACTCATTTCTGTTTATAATTACAAACGGAGTATATAGTTAGTATGTTGTTACCGGAGAGAGCGACCATCTCTTGTGCAGAAAAACCATGTTGACCAAACTGCGTGATGAGCTCGGATGCATTAAAGGACGGGGATGGCAAATTTCTAGTGTCCTCTATTTTTGATCTTCTTCCATCCTTTCTACCTTTAGGTATGTTATAGACTGGACCTCCAGCCTGCAATATTCAATATTTCTTTAGTTTATGAAAATCAATTTTATATCAATCAATCACATAACACTTGCCAAGTAGACTTTTGTTAGACATAGTCGTTACAGTAACAAGGACTAAAATTTTAACAATTTATTTTGTAGGAATTAAAAACGAAACTTTATATATTTGTAGGGTCGAAAAATATATTTAATCCATTAAGACAAGTAATTATGGGTGCGTTTGTTTTGAATTTTTTTCAAAAAAAATCTTTTTCTTCCTTAAAAAAATCATTTTTTTCATTTTTAAGTGTTTGTTTAGGATTTTTATAAAAATCATTTTGTCAAAAAAATCTATTTTGATCCTAAAATGAAAAGTTATTAGGATTAACTTTTTTCAAATTCTATTTTTTTCAACAACAAGGAGGTAGCACATGTACATGTTAGAACTAATTTTTTGAAAAAAAAATGGATTTTTATAGATAGTAGGCAAACAAAAGATAACTTCAAATTTTTTTAAAAATCTCTAAAACTTAATCTCTAGATTTTTAGATTGCTGAGTAATTATATATCTTACGTAGAAAACTGCTTCCGTGGCAGCCATAGCAAGAATATCAGCACATGAAACCACGCCAGGGCATCGGTTTTCAAGCTCATCTTTGATATCATCAATGACTTCATATCCTCTTAGGCTCAAATTTGCTGGTGAATCCTTTTCTGCTGTATTATCCTTAGTGGAATCAAGCAGAATTGACGCATCACATCCCTAGTAGACAAAAATAAACAAATATTAATGTCACATATGTTAACGTAAATAACTATATAATGTAGAAAATGGAAGCAATACATTGATAAAGTTTGTTTGTCCTATAGTTGTAGTTGATTGATGACATAATATTGCACGACACCACATATACGGTGGACATTTTTGCGACAATAAATAGTTGAGCAACCACTGACGTCGTATTGACATGGCTACGTTAGTCACGTTCTAAGAAATTAATGATATTAACAATATTTGAAAGATGAATGATACTTTGCACTTTATGATAAGAGTGTCACATTGAATTGTAATATGATATGAATATATGTTTATAAGTGCAGACCCAATCTTCACTTTACAAAACGGTTTTACAAGGTTTAGTTAAACCTAATTCAAAATTATAAGATGGTATCAGATCTATAAAAAATTAAGGTCAAATATCTCCTTGGGTCCTTTAAGTTTCATGTTTGTTTCAGATAGATCCTTTAAGTTTCTAAGGTTTCAGATAGGTCCTTTAAGTTTTGAGTTTGTTTCAGATAGGTCCTTTAAGTTTCGAGTTTGTTTCAGATAGGTCCTTTGTATCAACCTCCGTTAAGCCAAAGTTGATCTATCCGTTAAGCCAAAGTTGATCTGGTTGGGGAAAAAATTGATGCCAAGTGTCAGAGAGAACCACCTCACCTGCTTAATGGACATAACAACTTTGGCTTAACGGACAGAACAACTTTGGCTTAACGGAGGTTGACAGAAAGGACATATCCGAAACAAACTCGAAACTTAAAGGGCCTATTTGAAACCTTAGAAACTTAAAGAACCTATCTAAAACAAACGTGAAACTTAACCAAAAATTAATCAAAACTTACATTACAACTATAATTTGAATATTGCAAATTAAACTCATACTATAAAACATTAATTTCGAAGTGGATCATGCATGTACGCATGCAACATCATGCATCCACCATGTGTTTGAGTGTCTCATGCTAGAATGTTGAGAGAGGGGGGAGAGAAGGAGAGAGAACCTGTATGAAGCAGTCGTGGAAGTGCATTCTTATAAGAGCAGCTGCAAGGGTGGGATCATTGTCCAAAGCTCTATTCACTATGTTCTTAACAACTGGTTCAACAAAAGGGCAACTCATCAAATAGTAGTTCATGTTTAACCCTCCCCCAAATCCGAATCCAAATTGGCATGTAATAACCTCTATTAGCATAAAAAATGTCATCAAATTTGCCATTACCATTTTCAATGACTTCATAGATGATTTATACACCATTTTCAAGCAATTAAGGGTATTTATAAAGGAGTATAAAGTTTGGTTTATAAGACCCAAGAGCTTAGAACTTGTATATATAGTGGGGAATAGTTGGCAAAATGCAAGAAAGTGGTGAGACGGTACTATATATTATGAATAAAAATGTAAATGATTGTAAAAGAAGCTGACCAAAAAAATAAAAATAGAAATTAATTAAAAAAAGAAGTTTGAGATAGTGGTCTATACTTTATCTATTGGCCATGCACTATAAATATGATTTCTTCTCAAGTCTTACCTAATCACACTAGCTAGTCAATAATCAATGTGTTTTGAATTAATTATAGTAAAACTGATTAAATAAGTTTTTGATTGCATGAAAGTTGACACGTAAGAAATTTCACCTTGGATGATTGTCGAATGTGTATTTGCCAGATCAATTAATCCATACATTCATATATGTGTAGTTGGAATTGACTTGAATTGTGTAAAATGATGAAAACCTTGAATTTCCTTGTAGTGAAACCTAGTTAGCTAGAAATGTAACTCTTGCGATAAGGTGGAAAGAAAGTGACCAGTAAAAAAAGAGGAGCACTGCTATTTGATCACAAGTTTTCCAACAGCATATCAAACATTTGAGCACTTACAAAGTAGTTTATGTGATGCACATAAACTTAGGCGATGTCAACAATTATTAAAATATGGGTTATGTTAACTCTGCTCCTGTAGTATTGGTTAAGGAATTTAAAGAAATTTTTTTTAGTTGAAAAAGACATTTTTAAAATTTTTAATACATTAACTGTACAACTTTTAATGCAAATACTATTTTCCTTCAAAATAAAGCAAAGTCCTTTTTTTTTGAACGGCAAAATTTATTAATAATCAACCCTCAACACAAGATGAACAGAGATCGACAGTTAAAAACTACAAATAAAAGACGACGTATATAGCCGAAAACCCCAGAAAGAAAACCATACAAGACACCACCTAAATTGATGGCTACCATCAAAACCAATAAGAAATCTAACCCTAAAATCAAGTCAACGCCTAAGTCAAAACCAAACCCCGCCCTTTCTTGTGAGTGACCACAAAAATAAAATCCAATCTCCTATCAAATGCTGCTCACCATAACCCCAACAATAAACCATCCAACTGATTAAAACCCCCTGAAAACAAAACCTCAACTTCTCATCACCACAGAAACACTCAAACAATGGCTTGATCCAACACTCCTTTGAATTCCACCACCACTCGACCTTCGGTTCGTCGGAGAAGATACCATAACAAGCCCAAAGACTTAGTCAAGAAACTGACTTCCGATCTCGAATCAAAAGTGATCGGCCCACCAGACACCAGAAACAAAACACTAGGGCACCCCTTAACACCCGGTTTACCAAAGAAAACACCATAACAAACCCCAAAAATTGAAAATAGAGACTAACTTATGATCTCAAATCAAAAGTGATCGGTCCACCAGAATCTAAAAAACAAATCCATAGGTCCTTAATTTAGTACCCTCCGCAATGTGGCTAGGCATAGGTTAAAGTAAACTCGAATGGTGCAATCAGAGGTTGATCTTGACTAAGTCTCATGTGATGGTATTTTTAGCACAAGGACTCTTTTGGTGATATTTTAGGGTAACTTTAGTTTTTTTTATTTTAAACCAAGAGTAAGAAGAATATCAAAGAGAAATTAGACATCCCGACTAAATCAACACCTCCAAGAAACTCTCATTGAGGGTACTTTAGTTCTTATTATGGAATTACTTCTTTTTTCATTGTTAATTGTTGCTGAAGGTCGGTTCTATTTGGCGGGAAAGTGACACTGCTAGTTCTTGTGGTAAATGCAATTTCTAATCCAGGTGACTATTGTTTATTTGGATTAGGCTCCCAATTGACTCTTTTTTTCATTATTTTTGTTTTGTGGTGCAGATCGTTGTTTGAGTTGAGTATCTCTCTCATTGGTGATGCCTTTTCATAACATTATCCTTTTCTAAAAAATACTGTAATGAGAAACGTGAATAATAATGAAAGCAAAAGATAATAATAATAAAAAACTTAAATACTACTAAATGAAAAATTCAAATAAGTTATGTTTTGACATGGAAAACACTAGCTACTAACTAGACTAAAACAAACTAGAATAATACTTAAGTAACTAAACATGTGTTCAAGTGTCCAAATATACTGCTATTAATGGAATCAAAGGACTAAAGCATACCCATATTAAATATTTTTAATTATATTAGTGCATATTTTAGTTTTTTTTATAATACATATTTCTTTAATTTAGTAACTAAAAATTTGGGTGTCATTTATAATGGACCACTTTTAATGTGATGAAGTATTTTTTAAAATTAAACATGGGGTGCGATGAAGTCAAGACGAACCCATGTAGTGTTCTCCAAATGGATTCCCCTCACGTTGACTACTAGGAAGTGTTCTAACATTATACAAGGCCTGCAAACAAATCAGTACCTTATACATTGAACTATCAGAACTTAATTAACTAAAAAAATTTATGTTTCATTTAGGTTCAACTACGGCATGGTACTCTAAAGCAATAGGTTAAAAAGTGAATTTTAAGTCAAAAATTGAGTGAGAAGGGTCGTTATGGAAGTGAAGTGCTTGATGAGCTAGCTGGTTGCCACTTAAGACTTTTGAGAGACAAATTAAAGTAAAGTATTATACAACATTATTATTTGAGTGCTGTCCTATATATCTTTATGTGGAAGTGGGACAAAACTAACTTGATGAAAAAGTTATGTAGGAAACTAAGCATGAGCCATGAATTTTCTACAACCTTGATTTATCAAGTGCTGTAGACACGCTTATATTATATGTAGCATGTAGGTAGTGGTCTCACTCACCACTACATCTAATTTCTAACTTGCACAGCATTTGCTACCATACAATGAAGAGTGCTGGGCGGCAGCAGTATGCTTCTAAATAATTTGTGTGTATAAAGAATAATATTTGGCAATAAAGATCAATCCATCGTCGCATGCATGTGTGTGTTTATAATATTAAATCATTTGCGTATGTGTTAATTGAATATAAAGAATGTTTTACCCCCTCTATTTCAAACTATTTGCCGTTCAAGTTTTTTTTTTCTTTCTTAAATCATGGCATCTCTGTTAGACAAGGGATGACAATGGGACAAAACCTGTTTGGCACCCGCAAAAATACTCACAATAGACAGGGTTAAAATCCGTATTCATGGTTCGAGTAATTACTACAAATTTAAATGGGTATAAGTGCGGGTACAGACATTTCAATTACAGTCCGCCTGACAACCTGCACATACATAATATTATATACTCTATTCGTTCCTATTTATAAGAAACAGTTTATTTTTTAGATGCATTGAATAATTGATGTATGAATACATCAATTATTTAATGAATACATCAATTATACAATAAATCTAAAATGTAAATTCTTTTTTATAATTAAGATCGGAGGGAGTATAATTTAAAGTTATATAACATTCAAATTAATTAATTAATGAATTTTAAACTTTTTTTGCAATTATTTAAACGTAAACCTTTTGTTAGAAGTGTTTAAACCTAAACTTAAACAATTATTGATGCTGCTACTTCTTTCTCCAAAGTTATGGACCAACATCTCTTCTTCTTTTGTGCATCCATCTTTTGTTGTTGTCTTGTTTTTATAGTTAGTCAACTATGGATACATGTGATTCCAAATTCGAATTGTTGAATCATTTCTAAATTATCTCTTAGTTATTACGGTTTTTTGTTGTTATTTTTTATTGTCTTTTCGGTGTTAAAGTGCGGGTAATGGGCGCGAGTATGAACATTTAGATGCTCATAGGACATGGGGACCGATGGTAAAGTTGTTGTCAGCGAGGGTGTGAGCTCTGGTGCAGACATTCTTTTTACAAACACAGATATGATGACACACTGTAATACCCCATCCATTGGGGGTCATTGTCATCTCTATATGAAACCGTAAATATCAATACCTCGAAACAACTGAAATTCATTCAAAAGAGTAACATCTCTCAACATATATTTTTTCATTTGCACAATTAAAGATCAATACCGACTAAAATTTGACAATTAATTTGAAATGAATAGAGTAAATGAAATAGACACTCCTTAAATAACACACAAACATATGCATATTAATCGGCATAAATGATATTATTTTATGGGGCACTCTTTAAGCATTCTAAAATAAGAAATTATTCCATAAAAAAGTTAAATATTTCAATTTTCAATGCATTGATTACAAAAAAATTCAAAAAATAAAAATCATTTAAATGTCTTAAAGAGTGCCCCGAGAGCACTCGTTAACATTTCCCTTATTTTATATATAATTGACCGACAATGGATCAGTTCAAGTGGTAAAGGATTTGTGCCTCTAAATCTTCTGGTCAGGGGTCGATCCCTAACTCATGTGTATGGAAAGAATTCAATTGGGAGAGAAGAACCTACCTTGTGTGCCCCACAAGCTCTTCGACAGAGATTAGTTACTGTTAAGTGTCATTGGAAACTTCGTATCAATATCATGGTAACTCTAAAAAAATTAATTATAATATTAGATTTGAATCGTATCAGATACTAAATTTCGTTTTAATTTTCCCAAAAAACAAAAACATAATCTTTTTGTCCAAGTCAAAAGGTGTTGGTTGCTAAAATAGACCTTCAAAAAAAAGAGTGGTTCTATTGTAGCAAAAATTCTTAAGCTCGCATATTTTATTTATTTTATAAGAACTTTAACTCGACAATTAATATAAAGTAAAACCTAAAACAAATTAATTTAAACTAAATTTACCTACATTGTTTTTTATGTCATTTCGTTGTAACAAATTAGTCCTCATTATTTTTTTTCTTCTCAAAATAGGTCCTTGAACTCTTATGATGTGCACATTCACCCCAAGTTTTGGTATTTTCATTTTGAAACCTTTTAAGTCATTTGTGCTAAGAGAAAGTCTTTTATGGAATTTGGTAGTTTCATTTCAAAACCTTGAGTCATTTGTGCTAAGAGAAAGTCTTGTATGAACACAATTTTTATCATTTATAGATGTTTGAATGTTTAGACATCAATATTGATTGGCATATATTGTTTTAATAAACTGAAATATTTGAATTTTATTTTCATCCCTCTAAAAAATTTCTTCTACTTTTTGTTTCTCCAAAAGTTTTACATCATCATGTTTGGTCTCTACTTTTATGTCAACTCATGTGCATCAATTAAAATTTTGCATTTTTCTTCTGCAGTCATGTTTAATATATAATAGAATTCTCTCTTGCAAGATTTTAAATTTTATTAACAAATGTTTTTGAGGCAATTCTAATAACAATCTAAATATTTATTTAAAAACTCCTTCAAATTTTGAATGATACACATGAAGTAACTTAAAAACAGGTATCAAAAGTGGTGATGCAAAATTTTTTGGAGGACCAAAATCTTATTTAACTTTTTTCATTATATAATTCCATACAACCTTTGAATTATTATGAGTCAATACTTTTGTAAAAAAAAATAAAATTATGAATCTATATCACAACCAGGACTTATCCAACTCATTAATCTGTAAATAAAATTCCACGTCATCCTACTAATCTGACTATGCTCAAACTCCATCTGATATAGTCTTTACTAAAAATGTACAATCTCCTCTGTATATAGTCAAACCACCTAAGCCTATTATTAATCAATATATTGAAGAAAAATAAAATTAAGTCTATGCATCCTGGTGTTTTAAAACCCGGACCGGTGATTGACCGGCTAAAACACTGGATTGCTGGTAGGACCGCATGACCATTAATCCATATATAAAAAAAAAATCATGACTTGAATTTCATAACTATAAAAACATCAATAGAAAGTCATATATAAAAAAGTTAACAAAAAATATTTGATCAATATATTATTCAAAAAGTAAAACAATATTTTATCAATAGATTTCCCTCAAAAATTTTATCAATAAAAAAAAGAAAAAAAAAGTATTACTTTACGTTTAAAAAAAACAGCTGATGGTTAAGAAAAAGAAAAAGTTGCGTGAGCTTTCTTAAAAAAAAAAAAAAAAAAAAAAAAAAAAAATGATT
>Ga0228710_1002112_pt1 | contig 30969 bp, 11 predicted proteins | sample MedpolnodulmetaG_FD_177995 | JGI IMG/M metagenome (GOLD analysis project Ga0228710, IMG submission 177995) | Root nodule microbial communities from Medicago polymorpha collected in Santa Monica, California, United States - pink nodules | ecosystem: Host-associated > Plants > Roots > Nodule...
TTGCGAGGATGGAAATTAAACCAAAAATTTTATAGGGGTAAAAATTGAAAATGATATATATTACAGGGGTGAAAAGCAATATTAACCCATAATTTAATTAAGAATTAAGAAAATAAACGCATGGTGCGGCATTTACATTGATTGAGCTCAATTCTCGTCACTCACTCACTTCACAAGACCCAAGTGACAACAACAACACCTTCACCTCTCTCTCTCTCTCTCTCTCTCTCTCCACAGATCTCTTTGCTCTGAATGTGAGCACAAAAGAAGGGTTATTTACTTGTGTTCGTATTTCCCTTTTCCAAATTTCGATAAATTATTATTATTTGTTTCGATTTGCGGAATAATAATAATAAATTGTATACATTGGATAATGGGTGTTTGGTTTGATTCATGAAAATGTCGCAAAACCTCGTAAAGAACAAGTTTTGCAATTCTGTTTCTGACTGAGTGGAAGGGTTTCTCGTTAAAGGTAAGATCTTGAATCTCTCTATTAACTATTCTGTATTGTATTTTCGAATTCGTTAGATTTCAGATTTGGGTTTTGTAGTTGACGGAATTTCGTTGTATAAAAATGTTTCCTTTCACTATTTTGATACTGTTTGGTAATGTTTTGTTTTGACTGTGATATAGGAAAAAGAAGAATTGGAAATGGAGAAAAAACGTTCAAAAGGAAGTTTCTTTAGCCTGTTTGATTGGAATTCTAAATCTCGTAAAAAGCTCGTTTGGAACAATCAAACCCTACCTGGTAATGTTAATCATGCGATGTCTCTCTCTCTAATATTGTTTTTAGTATCACATTTTTTGCTTGCCTTTGTCCACCTATTTAGGACCTGTTTGGTTTGACTTATTTGAGGTTATCTACAGTCATAAACGTTTGTGAGAATGTTACGGAGACAGCTTATAATATGTCCATAATATGTTTTTAGCTTATTTCCGTAGGCTCTACGGGATAGCTTATCCGTAGGCTCTACGGGATAGCTTATGAAAACAATTTATAGCTTACACGAAAACACTTGGCTTTATTTTATCTTCTGCATAGAAATAGTTTATACATAAGCACTTATACGATAAATGCTTAATTAAGTTGTTTATCCAAACATGGTCGTATATTATTCTCCAAATACTTGACTTTGATGTGCCTATTCTAAATGTTTCTGTTACATTAACTGCAGAAGTTTCAAGGCAGGGAAAGGAAAATCTAGAGACTGTACCGGAATCAAAGTTCTATAGGGTGTGAATTTTTCCCCCCACGTTTTGCTGTCTGTTTTTTATTTTGTTTTGTTGCATTTTTTTATTTGATTTATTTTTTTTGGTTTGGTTATTGAAATTGTTTTAGATAAAGGTGGATGAGAATGGAGCAAGTCCGAGTAATATAGGAAGCGGCGATTTTTCATCAGTTTGTAGTGATGAAGGGTGTGGGAGTAAAGCCCCCGGGTTAGTAGCTAGACTCATGGGTTTGGATTCTTTACCAACTTCGGACGTCGGTGAGCTCTCTGGTGCTTCACTATACAGCTCCAACTTTCATGCTTCTCATTATAATGAGGGTGCTCTTCATTCCATGGATGACTTTCGTCGTGCGGACTACTTAAACACACCACTTAAGTCGGAGAAGTCTTCTTGGGATGCCATGGAATCAAGGGCACATAAAATGGAAAACCAGTCAATGAAGAGATTTCAAACTGAAATGTTGCCTCCAAAGTCGGCTAAACCCATTCCAGTTACTCACAATAGGTTATTGTCTCCAATCAAGAGTAATGGTTTTCTGCCGCCGAAGAATGCAGCTCATGTAATGGAGGCGGCTGCTAAGATAATTGATGGAAGCCCTCAGCCATATACGAGGAATAGAGTTTTATCAGGCAGGTCTTCATCTGTTCCCTTGAGAATTCTTGATTTGAAAGAGAGATTGGAAGCTGCACAACATGCACCTATGTCTAGAAAGCTAGTCAACCCGAACAATGCCAACCCTTCAAATTGCAAGGCTGGTGAGAGGAGTTCTAATTTTGACAAATGTACACCATCATTCAAGGGTTCAAGTTCAAGAGATTCTGAGAAACGTAATTATTCTCATTTAACAAGTAAAGGAAAATCAGGTTCTCCTACAATGCAAGCCAAAAACAATGTTCAAAGCAGAGATACATTGGTTTCAAATGGAAATAGGAAATATATGAAGCAGAAAGAACCGAATGAGATTAAGTCAAACCAGCTCCCAAGGAGCCAGAAATCAAATACAAACCGAGCATTGCCACAGAAAACGTGTGCAAACCGTAATGGCAATGTGCTGGTACAGAATAATCAAAAGCAAAATAGCATGACTTCCAGAGGTAAATCAACTTCAAAAATAGATTCCAATAAGCCGATAACACGAGGTTCATCTTCAGAAGGTTCTACTGGAGTCAGAAAGGCAACAAATAAGGGTGCTACAAATGTCAATGTTCAGCCTAAAAGGTCAAGCTCTAGGGCAACCGATAACCGAAAGGAGTTTCCCCCATCCAAAACACATAATATTTCTCAAAAGAAAAAGTATGGCAGCAGAGGTGTTCCTGAGGCAAGAAGTCCTGATCATGAAAGAAATGATTTTGAAAGCAAGTCCATAAAATGCAATTTTACAACTGATGGAAGTATTGATCAGAATGCATTTAACATGAATGAAAGCAACGATGTTGTTTCATTTACATTTACATCTCCCTTGAAGAGAAGTGTGCCCGAGTCACTATCCTCTGCCGAGCAAGTGATGGAAACCAGAACTAGATTTGGTGTCGACTCTCTTGGGCATAATGATAATCTCCGTCCCAAAAAACTACCGCTATCTCCAACACATATGATAGATAGTGATGCATTGAGTTTCTTGTTGGACCAAAAGCTGCAAGAATTGACATCGAGACTTAACTTACCTCAGTGTACTCTAATCTCAGAGGAGCCTTCTACTGGTTTGAGATCTAATTTGCAAGACAAAGCATCCAGTATGGTAAACACCAATACTATGGAACAAGATGAAATGTTCATTGATAATTTTAATAGCATGCATAACTATCACTGTTGTTCAAGTGACGATCCAGTGCTTAACATGAATCAGCAACTGCAGGTATGTTATATCGTTTTTTTTTATACATATTCAGCTTAATATGTAATGGTCTTCATTCAAGTAGTATTTACTGATATATAGCATTTTGCTAGCTTCTTTCCAACACATAGTCTAAAGAATATGTTGAGTCCAATTTACTGAGAACAATTGTTTAAGACTGTCTACACGCCATTTACTGAGTCTGATTTTACAAATTAGGTTGTGTGCAGTTTTTAATAATCTCTGAACTAAGAATCATAATGCTTACCTTTGTACTCAATCACTTGAACAGACATCAGAAGTAAGGGAAGATCATAGCTGTAGCAGCTACAATGAAAGTGGAAATGATCTAGGTTGTCAGCATTCTGATGCTGGTAAAAAATTTCAAGCTCCTTCTGTCAGTGAAAGTTACTTGGACAGTGAAGACAGTGCATATGGTAATGTTTATCTTTCCCTTCAACCGGCCTTATTTGTTTTGATCTCAAAGCAAATTCTCACCTGTTTACTTTTTTTACTTCTTAAATAAGGCATTGCATCAGTTTTCTAAAAACCTTTAGTATTTTATACATTTTTCGAAAATCAGATGTTATTTGTCAAATATCCTTTATGTTGCACCTGTGTGTTACAAACTTGTTAGGATTTAATTTGTGCCGTTAGTGTAAAATTATTTTACTCATACTCTCTAATCACATCTAATATATGTTAGGAACTTACTCCCTCCAGTCTCAAATGTAAGAAACTTTTCACTTTTTAGATTCATTCAATAAATGATGTATGTGGTCCCTATTATATACCACATACATCATTTATTGAATGAACTTAAAAAGTGAAAAGTTTCTTACATTTGAGACCGGAGGGAGTACCTAACAAAGTGAGATCATCATGTGATTTGATTGGATGCATGTGTAAGAAAAAGCTTTAGACTTTCAGTGCATAGAAGTTAATCTTAACTTGTTACATATCTGTTCATCAATGTTTGGTGAAAACGAAATTCCATGAAATTTGTTGCTTTTCCGTAGCATAGGCCCTTACAATACATATAAAATTCTTGTGCCAATCAGTTTCTTCCTGTTTTCAGGCAGCACCGTTTATTCTTCCATGCAAGATGAAGAAGTATCTAATATTTCCCAGATAAACGAATCTGATTCACTTGAAAATGAAGTGACGTGGTCAGAGCAAAGCTCTTCCATATCTATGGGGCAATATGTGGCTGTCACACAAATATGTGGAACGCCAAACATGGTAGATTTCAAAACATCAAGCGACATGGAACTTGAATATGTACAGAAAATACTTGGCAATGCAGAGTTTATGGCAGAAGAATTTGTCACGGGTCAAACTAATTCAGTCATAATGCCAAATCTCTTTGATCTGTTGGAGAACCATCAGAGTACATCAGGTACATCATATTGTGGAGAAGATCACTCTAAGCTTGAAAGGAAGGTTTTATTTGACTATGTGAGTGAGTGCCTAGAGTTGAGATGTGAAAAAGCTTTTGCTGGAAGTTGTAAATCATGGCCTAGATGGGTGACATCAATTCAAAGGAAGGACTTTTTGGCAGAAGAGTTGTACAGGGAGATGATGAGTTTTAGAAACTTGGAAGATGTAATGGTGGATGAGCTTGTCTGCAATGACATGAGCACTGGATATGGGAAATGGCTTGACTTTGACATTGAAGCATTTGAAGAGGGGTCAGATGTTGAAGGGGACATTCTAGATTGTTTGATTGATGAGATGGTTTCTGATTTGTTGCTTGTTTAACTAACCCCTTGGTAGCTTCCATTTTTCTTACAATATGTAGTGTTTATGAAGTAAAATTGTTAATACCATTGATTAAAATTCTGACAAAGAAACACTGAAGTGGAACATAATCTACTCTAGTCCCTCATGTTTTTCCATTGGGTAGTACTACAATATTATTACCACTTACTGGGATTATATAATACTGATAAAGAGCTTAGTTGTATGGTAACCGGTAACCATTGGCAAATTAATAAGATGGAAGTTACTAATAAAGTTCCCTCCCTGTACAATTGTACTGTTTCCTCTGAAGAAGTATTGTTTTCAATTAGAATAACTACAAAAGCATTTAATATCAATTTGTTTTGACCTAGGAAGTTTAAAATATCTCATGACAAGGAACCAAAGATAAGTGAGTTTTAGTAGTATATATATTAAGCTCTAATGGCAATTGGGGAATTGATTCACTCAAGTATATTCTCCCGCGTTCTTTCATATTTTTCAACCTCAACCCATAACGTCCTTTATTTCATTTTGAACTCTATTTCTTGTCCATTTTAGTGAAGGTAAAGATTTAAAAAGCTCAATAAGAGGATAAGTCCTGTTTATGACTTGTTTGAATTGACTTATTCAACTCATTGTGAGACTGTTTGAAAGTTATGAAAACTTCGAAATAACTTTTAGTTTACCTAAATATGATTAGATGAGACATATCTCTTCTAGTTTAACTAAATTTTTAGGTTTGAGTCTCACAACACTTGCAATATTAGTCTTTATAGTTGCATACACAGGCTATTGGATTAACACCAACAAAAAATATTTGTGTATCCTATAGGCTATAAACATTTAATTAAACTGTTTATTGAAACATTGCGCTAATAACCTAGAGAGTGAGGTCAATTGGAAATGACAAAGTGAGTAGACCAAATGGATGGTTAGCACATGGTTCCTCACCTCTCGTGTGAGAGAGATATGGTCTTCTACACTTTGATGTTTGTGTTGGATGGGAATCCACGTTGTATTATGTATCGCTATGTGTCTTAATGTTTCATCCACAGGTTTTTTTATTAACATGATCCACAATGTTAATGAGTCTCATATGCGATAATTATGTGCAACAGATTTTTACAACAAACCATGTGGTTTCTAACATTATTTCCTTGTTTTACCTCTTGCGCCCTTCCCTACATGTATCTTAGTCTTAATCACATCATTTTTGCTTACTTGTCTATTCGTCTTTTTTCTAGTGTACTTTCGTTTTCTTCTCTCAATGATCACAGCTAAATACATGATGAAGACTAATGTTAAACTGCCTTGAACAAGTAGGAGTCTCCAAAGTTGGATAATAGACAAAAAGTTGTGATTGGCCACCATATTTTAGTATCCAATTTTAAAAAAGTTATGCGGACGATAGTTATGCAGACAAAAAGTTGTGAGGTACTTTTAGTTTGATGTATCAGTGAATGATTGCTAGGTGCCTAAAGAATAATTCTCAAGGTTTTTTCTGCTTATTTTTCTTCACAATTACAGTATACTATACAGTAAAGTTCAATATTTTTCTTCAATGGATTTATACTAAGTTTATGTTTGAAATCATTGTGAAGTTTGACAAAATTATAGTGTTTTAGGGTGTTAACCCTCCAGTTTATAGGGAATGGGCTCAAGTGATACTGAGTTTCGAGGTAAGTAAAGTTTGACAAAAAATTATTTCATCTAAAAATGAATTTAGGTTTTCCAAAACAATTCGTTCATAAATGATTAACCATTTGAGTCCGAATGATATCATAATTTTGTTGAAGTTCTAAAGTGTAGCTTTTGCTAAAATCACGCGACTCATAAGATTCTCTCAACCACACCATAATTCTAAACAAGCAGTAAAATGTACAATTTGCGTTGAATTCAACTTAAAGGAACCCTATTCTGTATTTGCTCTAGGTGTGACATTTAATATTTTGTAAAGAATATTTTTACTTTGGAATACCATAACAAATCACGAACCACAAAACTAAAACATCATCATAATAATTAATTTTCAAACAAAGCTGCAGGGTTTTGCTTAGTCACAAGGTCAAGCCTCCACACATCTTTTTAGGAAGAGATTAACGTGCATCCTTTATCATTTATTTGTGCTTCTTGAGTCTAATTTTTTTTCTTAATAATCTTTGGTTGGGACATTATCCCTCCATACATAAATTTTAATTACTGAGATTTCTTAATACAGAAGTGACATTAACATAGTATTACTTTTTGTACACGGGGAATTATAATTGTAGGCAACTACAATAATCACCAAATTAAACAAGAGAGAAAGTCATTCTAAAAGTAAATTCATAATATGATTTCTGAAATAAAAGTCTATCATCTGCTTTAATTTATACAGTTTGGTTCGAACAATGAAAAATGCAGGTAAAAGACTACATATTTAGAGGGCATGGTCATAAATCAAACAAAGATAGATAAAATGTTCTTCTTGAGGGTGAATTCATCTGCCTTTGCTGCACTTACTGACTGCATCAAAATATTCAAATATGTTCAGACAAGCTGTCCAAATTAACGTACAGAATAAAAGCTTTTAATAAATATCTATATCAAGGATTATGCCACAAACTCATTATCATAAGATTTAACCTGTAATTTTAAGTTTTGGAATAATTATCATTAATAAATTACCTTCCGAAGCATTCCCTCAAGACGTTGAATCTCATTCTTCGCATAATCTGCACCATTTTCCATACTTCTCTTAGCAAGTTTTAAGTAGAGGTTGCCATATCTGAAATACAACAAAAACCAACATCAAATAATATCAAACAACTTAACTAGGGCCTCACAAAAATACCAATTCAAATTATAAAACTCAAGCAAACCAGAACAAAACAAGAAATGTGATATCATTCAAACCTTGCAGTAGAACCCTTAAGCGTATTAACTTTCTCTATAAGTCTGGAAAAGACAACCTTCTTCTCATCGTCGTTGGCACTCACAAACTCCTTCACCAAGCCATCTAGAGAGGCTACTATACCAGCCTACAGCATGAATAATTGGTTCACTCAGCTATCAAGATTCAAGTATATTATTCTAGTCTCTTATGATGCTAAGCATATATTTTAAACTAACTTTAGAAGTGAGTTGACCCTGTTCATCACGGTTGGTGCCACATCTCGCATTAATGAAAACTACAAAATCGTCCAAATCACGACCACCAACATAATCTTCACCGGTTTTATTGTTCTTTGGGAAAAACTTGAACGTGGGATAGGAATGAACATCATATCTGTATTAGCAAATAAACCAAATTAGGTACATGCATTTGTTAAATATGATTTTAACCTAGTTTAATAAAACAAATGAAATTATGTTACTGCACTCACTTCTCAGCTAAATCCTTGTACTCGTCAGCATCAAGATTCGCTATAACTACATCTTCCTCTAGCCTAAATGCCGCAGCAACCTTCTCATAAGTCTAAAGAAATTTGTAAAAACAGTATGAGGATCAGCCTTGATATAGTCATAATCAGGAGAAACTCATCAAACTATGATAGAAGTAGTCTTAGATATGAGAACATCCTTACATAAGCAAGGGCCTTGCAATGACCACACCTAAAATAATAGCAGTGACTTTGTTAAGACTTTGAATATGAAAAAAGTATATTATCATATCATAAAGTTAGGGCAGATCATGATTATATGTATTTACCATGGTGCATAGAACTCCACCAGGACATCTTTTGTTTCATCTAAGACAACCTTATCAAAGTTATCAGGGGAGAGAACTACTACACTGGGCGGAAGAGAAGGTATCTTCACATTGGTACCTACATTAATATTACATTTATACTAATGATAAACATATCAAACACCATATACTAAAACAATGCCAACAAAATAATGTTTAAAACACATTCAAAATGCTATATAGAACATAATAGATGAGTAACTACCAATCAGTAAGACATGAATAAAATTGAAAAACAACATAGGATGGTTAGGTTATACTGCCGAGTATTCATAACATTGGCTCAAAAGTCATTGAAACTTTTGGATAAAAAACTCAAGCTCAATCATTCAGAAAAGTGTGAATGCAAGTAATTTGTAAAAATAGTTTTGAAAGGATGAATTAGCTCCCTTGCCTATGCAGAACAACAAAGGGAAAAAAAAATCTAATGTCAAGAGTCTTGAAAAAGCATTTAAAAGTCCTACATTGCAGACATACTATACTAAGATTGTTAATACTCTACAAAAATCCTAATAAAATGAATAGTAAGTAATAACATTGCCAAAATTAGTACTCTAAGATTATAATACAAATCAACAATTCCTTTTATAATACACATCTTGACATCATGCGCAATAAGAGGATGAATAAATAGAAAGCTAACAACAGCATAACTCAATAAGTAGAAAAGGAACAATTCACATAAATACCTCCTTCAATATTTACGAAAGCAGCAAGGGCCTCAGCGGTACGTGCGCCTTCAAACCTAAATAACACATTCTTTGTTCATAGTTATAGCGGTTGACATTACAATACCAACAAGTAAAGAGCATGAAAATCTCTCAACTTTTCTATGGTAAAAAGAGATGTTTGAAAGGAAAGGAAATGGACAAAGTGCTCACTTTTTTGGACTTAGTGATCCCTTCGGAAACCACTGAATTGTAGGGTAACCAGAAACTCCATACTTAGCGCAAACGCTTTTATGTTCATCACAATCAACCTATAGACATCAATAAATATTGGTCAAGGATGGTTAGAATATAAACTAGCAATTGTATCTCATTTTAAGATAAAAGATGAAGAATAATTAGATACATTTGGTAACTAACCTTTCCAATCAAAATGGTATTAGTTTTTCTAAAACTTGTTGCCAATTTTTCATACTCCGGGGCAAGCTTTTTACAATGTCCACACCTGACATTACAAACATAATTCACATTGAGTTGGCATCACACGACTAACAACACTTACTCTAACGTTCTATTTTTAACACAATTCATGTTGTTTCCACGAAGACCACGTAAAATGTGCGAGACCCATATGAATTTAATCTAATTATTGAATGAAATTCATATTGGTCTCGTCACTTTATACTTAAGTTCCATATTACGCGTGTGAGACTCGTACAAATTTAATCTAATAGAAGAGTGGATGTTGATTTGATTGGGATCAAATGATAAGCAATAAATTCATTTTGTGTGAGGCTTGAAATAATGAAAACTGTGTAATGAGATGAGAGAACAAGAATGATTGTTTTACCAAGGAGCATAAAACTCGACAAGAGCACCACGATCCTTGCCAACCTCTTTTTCAAAGGTGTCTTTTGTGAGTACAACGACATCATTGGCTGAAGCAATTGAGATCAGAAATACAAATGTCATAACTCCAACACCTAACATCATTAACTTTCCCATTCTTGATCTCCACATTGTTCTTTTGGATTAACTTTGTTTTCTCTCCGATTTTTTCAAATCAAAATGAAAAATAAAATAAAAAATGTAGGTGTATTACTACAACGTGTTTTCTTCCTTCTTGTTGGATGTGTTTCTCTATTCACTATTCTTTTGTTGATGAAATCATATTCACTATTCAGTGTCTGAGAAGAACTAAATATAGTATACTTTATTTTAATAATTACACTCCTTAATTAAGAAAGCTCATTATTAATTTTTTATTAGTTAAAAAAACATTATTAAAATTGATAAAAGGAAGGGGTGTTGCGAGAATCGAACTCACGACCTCTCGCACCCGAAGCGAGAATCATACCACTAGACCAAACACCCAATTTGTTGTACAATTTGATGTTTAAAATTATATAATTATTTAAATTAGTAAGAGAGTATTCCTTGCTTTAGTCTTTGTCGCAAAATTTAACTAGGGTTTCACTCCCAAATCCCCAAATCAATCATCAACTTCATAAGTTCTTTTTCGAACAAAAATGTCTAACTCCACCAGCAACAGTGTAAGTTCAATTTTATCATCCCAATATTGTCGATGGTTTAAAGTTCACTTTTTTTCTTCTTCTTTCAAATTATTAATTTGATTCGGTTGAATTAGGCCTCTGGGGTTGATAACACATTCAGACGAAAATTCGATCGTGAAGAATATCTTGAACGTGCTCGTGAGCGTGAGAGACAGGAAGAAGAGAAAGCAAAACCTAAAGGTAAACTAACTTCACATTACTTTCAATACAATCGATTACATTGAATTACAAACTAACTTCATATTATATAGGTAGAGGTCCTCCAGTGCAGAGGAAGCCATTGAAACATAGAGATTATGAAGTAGACCTTGAATCCCGCTTGGGAAAAACTCAGGTATGCTTTCAGGCTATCTGCTGCTTTAAATAACTACTGTTTAGGAGAATATAAGCGCTTATTTCTATAAGGTGCAGCTTGCAAGTTAAGCTGTGTATCCAAACAGGGCCTAAGTGAATATCAAGGATCTATAGGATTTTTAAAAACTATAAGTTTTCTTTTTGATAAAACACTATGGTGTCTTTTGATTCATTTAGCTGATCCCACTTAGTGGGATATGGCTTGGTTGCTGTTGCTGTGTCTGTTTGCTTTTTTGAGTTTGAAAATATGTGTAAGCATTTTATGTTGTAGGCTTAGGTCGTGTGGATTCATCTCCACTGCCCCATAAGCTTTACTGATAAGAGATATCGTGTCATATTTTGCAGGTTGTAACGCCGGTTGCACCACTAAGCCAACAGGTACTTGTTTTTTATTTTGTATTTGTGTACTTTGAAATTGGAAAACATGATTCTTTTCTCATCTTGATGTGTTTTTCAATTTTAACCTCCTTACTCTCTTGATAACCTTTATTTCTTTTGTTGGGGAGGTGTTGGGATTTATGGGTGATTAAGTGTTTTGAGTTTTTCAACTGACTATCAAACTTTGCTTGTTAAAAATATGGGCACATTTGTCATTGAGTGCTAAAGTTTTCCAAATTCCTGTGGACTTGTCGGTGGGTACTTCATCATGTGTCTCGTAACTCTGTTGAAGTACCGTGAAAGTTCTCCTTTTCCAAATTATATGTGGGCAAGGCCCGAAAAGACCAAACGAGTGATCTTTCACCATTGGCAGAGCTCCACAATGCTTTGGCTGTGTTTTGTGGGAGTTTTTTGTGATTTTAATTGTCTTGTGGAAAACCCTTTTTCTAGACATTACAATATTAATTCAAATTGTGACTTTCTCACTTTTGAAATTAATTTTTGTAAGGATTTCATTAAATTTTAGAAATGATCTTAGGGTCATCATAACTGTGTTATATATCAGGGAAGATCATGACTTGATTTACAGTCACATGATTTATGTATCTTGATTTTGACAACCTTGCCAAGGATCCTATATGGATAATCTTTTTGTTATGCAACTTATGCAGTACCTTTGGATTTAATAATGTATACTGCAGGCTGGATATTACTGCTCAGTTTGTGAGTGCGTGGTGAAGGACTCTGCAAACTACTTGGATCATATTAATGGAAAGAAACGTATGTAGTCTTTTTGGCATATTTATTTTTGATTTTTCAGTGTATATATTGCTTTAATTGCCGTCACTTTGCTCATGGTTATTCTTGTATTATTCCACAGATCAGAGAGCGTTGGGCATGTCTATGCGAGCTGAACGTTCTTCTCTCAAACAGGTACAGTGATATAGGTTCCAGAAAATGAAATAAATAACAGAGAAATACCATTTTGATATTTACAGATTTGGGCCTTTACAAAAGTGATATCAGGTCCTGGGTTCTGAAAACAAAAAGAATTGCATGGACAGGTAAAACCATGCCTAGACAATAGAGAGTGCCCAGTCCCTAATGTCCCAACTGATTCCAGCCTACCCCTCCTCTCTTCTCATCCCATCCATATACTCTCCCTCTCTCTCTCCCACAATGCACCTGCCGCACACGTCCTCTCTACTGTAGCCTCTACGAAACGAGTCACACCCTTCTCTCTCCTGATTATGATCAGGTAAGTTGCATCTCATAGTCCGATCTGGCCACCCCTCCTCTTAGGCCTTATCTTATAGGCTTCTTCTCTAGCCCTCCTCTTGGGCCTCATCTCATAAGCTTCTTCTCTAGTTTGGGCCTTGAGTCTGCACCATTCAGCTTAAGATAGCCTTCTAGTCTATGAATTCTAATGACCATGCCTGTACCTTTGACATTGCTTGAAATAATACGTTTTTTGTTCACATCCATGCATGCATGTGTCCATTATGTGTCATTTGGTTTCTGTAGTTTTATATGTGCCTCTGCATGACAGTTGTAAATCTTTGTGATGAACGCAGGTTCAGGAACGGTTTGAAAATCTGAAGAAACGGAAAGACCTAGGAAGCTTTACAGAGCAAGGTAAAGCCTAAGATAATATAAAGAGAGTTGGCTATTTGTTAAATAGAACTTTGCAACGTTAACGTCTATTATGGTTTTATTTTATGAGTAGTGCTAGCAACACTCTCTTTTTAGCGCTCTCTCTAACACTCACTCCCTTATTGGGTGAAATCAATGTATGTTCCACCACTTTATGTGGGTTCCATTTCCGAATTGAAGGACACATTGATTTAACCCAATAAAAGAGTGAGAAAAGAGTGTTGCTAGCCCTACTAATTTCTTTATTGGCCTGAAATTGTAGAAGCTCAATTCAACTGACCTTTCAATTAAGGAGATTGATCTTTAACTAAAATTTTGGAAGAGTCATAACAATTTGCTAATTTTTCAATTAGTAGTATATAGTAGTTTTGACTACTTCTAGGAGTGATATGTAAATTTTGAAAGTATTCATGTTAAAATTTCAAATTTTGGTAGCTCAAAGTCCAGTCTACACACTTTGATGTTCTGTCACCTTAATGTGGAAGTTGAATTTTATTTTTTTGCAGATTTTGATGAAAGGATATTAAAACAGCAACAAGAGGAGGAAGAAAGAAAGCGACTGCGTCGGGAAAAGAAAAAAGAAAAGGTCCGATCCATATGCAGATTACAGTTTCTTATTTTCAATTAGTATACAAAATCTTGGAAAAATCCTTTTTCTCTCCCATTTCTGTCTAGCTTTCTGATTTGCTTTGAGTAAAATGTCATTACTTAACTGTTAATGAATCCATCTATCTTTGTAAAAATGATTTTATGATATTTTAAAAAGTTAAAGTTCCTTTTTTCACAAAGCAGCAATTAACTAATGCTCAATTTTTGCATTCAGAAGAAGGAAGCAGTAGAAGAACCTGAAATGGATCCTGACGTTGCTGCCTTGATGGGGTTTGGAGGTTTTCGGTCGTCCAACAAAAAGTGACATTCTTCTACATGTGGGATGAGCTGTGTGAAATTTTGAGCAATTTTCTGCAATGTTGAGCAGAATCTGGTAGCTAACAGTTTGGTTCCGGGCGGTTTTAGGATGAACTATGATCAAATGGAAAATAGTTGGGATCAAACAATAGTTTGCAAGCTGTCCATGGTGTTATATATTCACAAGATTGGTTTGTTTATTGTACATTTCTTCTGATAGCTAACATGATGTATCATATAATCTTGAAACATGTATTATCTACCATTATCTATGTGGGGAGTGACAGATTGCCATGGCTCAGAGATATCCATTATGAACATTTGATTTAATTCTATAGTGGGCTAATGCTTTGCAAGGGTGAATATTTTTTGATCGAGGAAGATCACTCACTACTATAGGTTTCTCACATTGTTCAGCTATACATGCTATTTTTTGCCCAATAATAACTATATACATGTTTAATTGATGATTTTCTAGCCAGAATAATAATGCTTGTATTTGCGATAGCATATGCACAGCTTGCAGTAAACTATAAAGGGTTTGTTGAATAAAAAAATCCTCACAGTTTAAAGTCAAATAGGTTTGTTGAATCGAGGAATCCTTGGACGAACACCATGTCTGGAAGTGCTTGGTTGTCTGTCCATTGCTATTTCATGAGTACTAATGTTGTAGAACATGATGTTTATCATTGGACCACCTTGAAACTCAGTAACATGTGGACATGCATTCTTTTGAAATGTGAATTCTGTTCACTATGTTGTATACGTTGAGAAATGATTTTATGACAATAAACTTCGCAACTATTTTTTAAGTGGTTATTGCGGTTCAAATAGTGGTCAGTTACGTTCACTAAAATGGTAAACATTCAAATCTACATCTACACGTAGTTAAAAACTTAAAAATTATGGTTAATCACATTCAAATTCATGGTTAATGATATTCCGTGTCCAGGCAATGAGTTTTGACACTTGTATTAAACTTTTTCCTGCAAACACATATATACACTAGTGCAGCAAACTTTTTTCTGCTATTCGAGTGCAAATAAAGCATAGCCAATGATGTTCTTAAAAGTCTTCTTCATGAGCCGGGTTACCTGTAGGGAAAATCAATTTTTGCACACTTCAAATAATATTAACATATAAAAAAATTCATTCCATGAAGTATATGTAATAAACACCAAGTATGGCACCAACAAATACTAGAATGCAGAAAATTTATTTGGTTTCTAAGACCCCAATTGATCAATTCTTTTCGATTTTCGTGGGTGTGAATTAGCTGATATAGTTCCCACTTCCTAGCTTTCTAGCTACTCCATCCAACAAGGAATTTGCTGATAAAACTGTGTTGTTTTTTACAACACTGAATCCATTCCCCCAACAAGGCCCATGCTTTTACTTCTTTTGACAACAACTACATTAATATTAAACTAACTAACAATGTTAAAGAATCAACAATGATCAAATCAAATGCATCAGCTATTAGTATGTTGAATTTTTTGAAAAGAAAATAGAAAAACATGATTCATTAGCTATACATACAAAAACAATCAAGTTCAATCAACCACAATTGCAAGGAAAAGGACACCGTCTGATTATTATTCAGTTGCTTAAGACCTGCATTTTTCTATCACTCAATTAATAGTGTAATACTCAACTAACTGTCCAGTTGTGTAGTTTTTCACCAATAGACCAGTAGATATGTACTTCCAATTTGTTGATATTGTTGCTGTCTACAATATAATTTTTTTTTTGTTGGAATCAGCAAATTTTATGAGCGTGCAAGATGCACAACAAACTCGCAGGGAGAAAGAGCAGCATGCAAGGGTCACCGATATACCGGAAAACCAGAAAAAAAACAGCACCCTAAAAGACCAAAAACCAGATCTGCTACAACACATGACAGCAGCCGAAACCCTGCTGCAACCACCAAAACTGATGCTGAAATATGCAATACTGACAGCCACAAAAACCTCAGGCACCGCATACTACTGCCTCAGCCTCGAAACACCAGCAGAACTCCGCGCCCCTATCGCAGCAAACAGGCTTTTGGATTCCATTGCCACTCGTAAAACAGACACGCCGGTCATGGCAACTGACTCAAACACCACCTCCACGACAGAACCTTTATGGCTTCCACCACTTCCTCCACATCAGCGGTCGACTGATTGAAAACTCTATCGGTTCTAGCCTTCCAAATACTCCACACCACCGCGTGCCAAATCAACCTCAAACCTTTACAATATATCTTATTAATTCAGTTAATGTTAGAATATGAACTAAAGTCGCATACCTTGATTGGATTCTACTCAAATTGTATAGCGGCTTTAAGTTAGACTAATTTATGATATGTTGTGATATCATTCTGGTTAGGATCTAGTTATGATGCTGCATATAATTATCCTTATATGTAGCTTGATTGGACAAGTTTTGTTGTGCATTGTAATGTAAAGTAAAGGTTTTTTTATACATTGCAGTTATTCCAACTTCATGTATTTTCATCTATAAGTTTGTTTGGGTATTGACTTGTATGTTTCTATTAAATAAAAAACTGTGCAGGACTTCAGGAAATTTGTTAAGAAATATTTGTGATATTCAAAATACAATGATGTGGGCAAGGCACAGAAAACTGGTATACCTATATCTTAAGTGAGTTTCCAATTGTCTTTATTCTTTACTACTGGTCTTTTTCTCTCTTGCTGCTCCTTTGCTCGGTTGATAGTATGCAAATTGGTCCTTTCAAAACCCCAAAAAGTGAAAAGGCAAAAGTTAAAGTGAAAGTTCGTTTGAATCTGCATGAATTGAGTTAGCAACTTTTAAGTCTATAATGACTAGTTACCCCAACCTTTCTGTATTTACTGGTTGTTTAGATCCTAGAAAATACTAAGATGGAGTGATGGACAATGACACTATTCTCTTTTTCCAACAGCAACAGCCACAGCCACACAGGCACAATAACAATATCTGCATGTATTTTAATAGCGAGATCATCTCCTTTTAATCTCTGCATAGAGAATTGACATTGAGGAATTTCACAAAAGATTTATGTTGACCTAGCATCAACCATTTCTGAACCACACCACCCACAATATCACACCATAATGCAAAACAACAAGAAACCTAAACCTTTGAAACACACGTATTCCTTTCATATATAGCAAATGCATAAGCCAGTGCATCACACGATTCTTTTCATAGCGACACCATCACATGCATCTCAAGTGACACTCACATGCATCACACATCACAAGAGACATTAGCAATCAAAAAAAAAATCAATCATGGCAAAAGGCAAACCCTAAACCCTATCATCTAGCGATAACAATGAATCAAACATTCAAACCCTATCATCACCAATATAATTAAAGCAAGGAAACCCACAAACAAAAGGTATAGAGAAAACAAAAAGATAGAAACGATCAAACCAATATCGACCATGACCATATGACCCCAAAAAATAAAAAATAAAAAAGAGAGATCCATCAGGTACACGTGCAAACAATTAGATGCATTCAGAACAAAAAACAGATTGCTAAAAGAACATTTGATGATCCAACGAATTTCTTTAATCAAGGAAATACACTCGAGAAGATGAAGGAGTGATGATCCCTCATACTCAATTACTCAAGTGTAATTTTCTTGATTAAAAGAATTCAATGGATCAAACAGCAACATCACCACCAACACTCTATCCGTTGTCAAAACATGAATTCTTTCTTGGAGCAAGCAGGTGTATTTATAAGACAAGGTTTAGGGTTTTGTACCTGAAGATTGCATTGCAAGATGGGTTAACCGGCCCAAACCTTACCAAATGTACAAACTAAAAAATGGTTTAAATATATGAGATTTTTTATTATACTTTTTTTAAAACAAAATATTAATTTTAAATCAAATTATCTATTTTATATTATAGCTATATCAAAAAGGAATACATGATATTTGTGTGACTTTTTTCTTCTACTTTTGTCCTTCAATTACAATGTTCAAATTTTTATTTTTTTATAATTTTATTTAAAATCAAACATCATTAAAATTTGAACAATCTCAATGCAATATGAACAATGTTTTATTAAAAAAATTATTTCTGAGTTTATTTTGATTTACTTACTAAAAATATTTAAGTGTGGTATATGCTAAAAAAAGTATAGCAAGATGCAACAACATAAATATCACGTAAAAAAAAAACATAAATATATAATTAAGAGCAATGGCGTGCTTGTTACTTTTAAAAAAAATATCCATTGTTTTAGATTTATAAAAATGAAAACCCAAAAGTTACTTCAAATAAAAAGTTCTTTTGGGTATCTTCTTCAGAAAAAAAAGATTATATTTTTTCTTATGGCAAATCAATCTTCATTTTGATATTGTCCATGCATATGAACAAGTAGGGTTTACCTCTTGCTTACCTCTTAAGCAGGAGGTGTGGTGTCTTCTTGTTTGTGATATGATGCGTCCCGAGTAGTTGTAAGCTCTTTCTTCAAACAGGGATGTATTTGCAAAAGACACTCTTATATTAAAGTAAGACGATGTGCTAGTAGGCAGCAAAGTGAGTAAAAAAAAAACGAGGTGATCATACCCCGAGAGAGGCCCCTATTTATAGTGATGTGCTGTGATTATATACTCCATACTATTCTTGCTCATTTGTATTAGTTCACTATGGTACGGAAGCAATCTGCTTTGTTTAAGGTAACTGATTATAAGATAGTCAAGGCGCCTATCAGATTAGAATGAGGTCCCTCTTTGTAGAAACAACCCACTTATTATGTGATAGTTTGTTGACGGCTACATGTAGTTGAAATTTTTTTGAGGAAATGTAGTTGAAAAATTAAAAATTATGGTTATCACATTCAAATTTTTGGTTAATGATATTAAGTTTGTAATCAATGAATTTTGACACTCGTATATTCATTAATATAATCAAAAGAAGAAGATGAATAAATCATGGGTTTGTTGGGATTGATTTATTTTTTAGCTTATCAAAATAATAGCTTATGTAAATAAATAAAAACTTCTATGTTAATTCATAAATTCTCACCAACGAAAATTGTATCTTCATAAGTTGTTTTTATATAAACTACGTTGAAAAACTTATAAATAACACATAAAAGTGTCATTATTTGCATTAGATGTATAAAATCAATTCAAACGAACCCTATATTAAAAAGGAAGCAAGCTTCAAGCTTGATGAATACAAGTGGATGCTGGATGTTGATAGCCAAATTGTACAAGCAAAACATTGCAACGGAAATTAAGTAACATTAGCAAGTAATAATTTTTTTCTTTAGAAAAAAAGGAAAGATGTCATGTATGCATGAGAGAGACTGGAAACACAGTTTTGTGCATGAGTATTGATTGACTATGGTGGGTGTTGGCTTTTAATTTTATCGCCATTTGTTTGTCAGTTTTGATCAAGGGAGCAAAGTGGTAAGGAAAGTTGATAAAGTAGTAGGCCAATTGAATCAGTGAGGTTTGGTACTACTTTGGTTATAATGTAGTACTTGATGAAAAAGACCATTGGCAACGGATATTAGAAGCAAGTTGACTGGACTGACATAAAAAGTTTCTTTTTCAAGGAAAACATAGAATTTCTGAACACTCAAAAGTTTCCTAATAGAGAAGGAAAATAATAAACAAAAGAGACAAAAAAAGTGGAGATGCGGGGTATCGATCCCCGTACCTCTCGCATGCTAAGCGAGCGCTCTACCATCTGAGCTACATCCCCACGTAATTGTTATTTCGCGCATGTAATATAAGTAACAATAAGTTTTATTCCAGTTTTAGAATTTTATGTGAGGTTAAGTGACTTTAATTAGTACCCCACGCATGTGGTTCACCTAAAATATGAGTGGACTTGCTATGATTAAAAGACATTAAATAATTGAGCAAATTGTCACTTTAGTCCTTGACTCAAGATTAAATACAAAAAAGTCCCTGACTCTGCACTTCCGTTATCACTTTAGTCTTTAACGTTAAATAATTATGTTAAGTGTGTCACAGGGACTAAAGTGAAAGTAGAAAATGGTCACTTTAGTCCCTGAACCAAAAATCAATATCTCCAACTTGAATCTCAAATCCGTAAATCTCTAAAAAAAAAAATACACTAATATGTGACTTTTTTCTCTTGTCAAAAAAAAAAGTGACTTTTTTCTAAACATTGTAGACTTTTTTTTTCTTCCAAATATATTGAACATTGTATGTTCTATAAATTGTATTGAAAGTTTTATGTATTTTTTATGCTTAACGGTAAAACGTTGTCCATAGTATCTGTGTAACAAAAAAAATAATGTTGATTAATCTCTATTTTTTAATTTTAAAAAAAAACTATATTTTGAAAGAAAAAAAATGTTATATTAATCTTGTCAAATAAAATAATAAATTACGGATTTTAGATTTTCAATTTAAGGGATTTAGGGATGACATTTAGGGGTATGAGATTTAGGGATTTGAGATTCAAGTTGGGGATATTATTTTGGGAAGACTAAAATGACAATTTTCTACTTTCACTTTAGTCTATGTGACACACTTAACAGAATTATTTAACGTCAGAGACTAAAGTGATAACAGAAGTGCACAGTCAAGGACTTCTCTATATTTAATCCTGAGTCAGAGACCTATATGACAGCGAGGTGCAGAATCAAGAACTAAAGTGATTATTTACTCTTGAATAATTGGATTGTTTGGGTTATAATATTTCTAGACTAGCCCCACTTATTTTGGGATCATATCATGTGGTAGCATCAATAGGTTGGAACCAACAATACCATTCTTTCTGCTCTCTCCCCCTTAATTTACTTTTCATGTTATTAATAATTGCATTGTTTGGCTTATAATATTTCTAGATTAGCCCCACTATAAATAAATTAAAAAGAAAATTGAAATTCTAGAAGTAGTATATCCAAAAAAAAAATGTAATATAAATTTAGTTACACTTGCCATCAAATAGCTTTGACTCGAGGGACGAAAATTAATGAGGTTGGAGACCTTTTTGTTCATTTTTACTAGTACACTCTTTTTACTTGTTTCCTTTTTACTACTACCAATATGTATATAACATTCTTTTTACTTGTTTCCTTTTTAATTGTCATTTTTATAAAAACAAAAAAAAAATGTTACTAATTAACCAGTTGTCATTTTCAAAGGAATAAAGATTGGTAGACATCCTTAATATGTACACCCTTTTGTACCACTCTAAAAAATTTAAGTTAAAAAAATATGTGATATGTGTGGCCACATTTTTTCAGTTGCGTGACCACTATTTTTCCACTTAGTTAATAAATTTTGGAAAAATAGTGGTCACGCAACTTAAAAAATGTGGTCACACAGACCATATATTTAGTTAACTGAAATTTTTCAAAATCGTACAAAGGGGTGTTCATATTAAGGGTGTCTACCTATCATTGTTCTTCTCAAAGTTCAATGTAATATTAACTGTTACTGGTTTTTTGTCAGCGATACTTTTAACAATTTATTGAAACAATAGGTCAAAGGTATTACAGAAAAATACAAACACAAATCAATTTAAGTAAAAGTACTAACATTATTATGCATAATAAAAACTCTTTAGTATCCCCGTGAGTTTAACTCAGTTGGTAGGGATATTGCGGGGCCAGAGTTCGAACCCTGGACACTCCACTTCTCCACAATGAGCTCTAGTCACCGGACTGCTTGACAAAAAAAAAACTCTTTAAAAAGTAAAAATGGAACGAGTGTAGATATTTCTTTTTTAGGACGACTGTAAATATTATTATATGTTTTTGTTATATGTGTACTATTACTCTATGATATTGCGTTGTTACAAAAAAAAACTATAATACTACTATTGTTAGTGACTATCTTGTGAGTGCATTCATCCCTTACAAGTTACAGACTAGCTGCTGGTAATATTTACCGCAAAAAATAATAATTAAATCAACAAATCGTGGATTTAATTTTCAAACATTGCTATATTTTGCCGTATACTATAATTTTATGCATCAGTTCTTCATTGATTCGGTAAGTTGTTTCGAATCTCTAATTTAATAGCTAAACATTTTACAGGTAAGGATGTAAAACAATGTTCAGCACGCGTAAGATTTGAAGTCCCTCCATATTTTAGAAATAAAAAATAATCAACCAAAAATTAACTGAACTGTAGGTTCCCAGTCATTTTATAGAAATAAAAATTGAAATATACTGCAATTTCTTGAACAGTAATATCTACCAACAACAGATCCAATTCATAAGTACAGAAACAAACTTAAAAGATATGAGATACCAAGCCATCTCTTACTAAGGGACTATTTGATGTACTGTGAAACCCATTTGAAACCATCACCGTAACCCATTTTCTTCACAATACTGCACATGAATACCTCCATGGGTCGGACATTTGAGTCTGTCAAATTTACCTTACCCTTGCCAGTGGTGAAATTGCTTAGGCCCAAATGGTAACGCAATTCATCTTCTGAGGCAGCATATGGAATGTCAATTTTGTTTCCAAGGACAAGGAAAGGGACATTTGCCAATGATTCATCAGAGAGGAGAGCATCCAACTCCTTTTTTGACTCTGCAAATCTTTCCTTGTCATAAGCATCAACCAAGTAGACCACTGCATCTACCTGCATAGCAACAAAATCATGATCGCAATGATGTAAAAAAATCGGTTAAAATATTGAACAAGTTACCAAGTTGTAAATCAATTCAGAGCCAGAAATGTGTTATAAGGTACTAAAAGCAATAGTCTAAAGTGGAAAGGCAGCTATCAGCAACTCATCATGTTTGTTTCTCAGTTAAATATTGAACAGGGGACACCAAACCATCAAGTTTGTTTCTTGGTTAAAACATTGAACTAGTTATTAAGTTGTAAATTGATTCAACGGCAGAAATGTCTTATAAATTATAAGCTAGTGTATACAATGGATAGAATAGAAGGGCATAAGTCTTTAGCTTAAGCTGTATTAATGTAATTTGTTAGATATAAGAACATTCTGCAACAAGATAGCAGTTATTTTCTACAATAATATTTTTAAAAACTAAAAAAATTTGTCAATAATTTATTTACTTTATTAAAAACTAAATGACTGTGTTAGTGTGTTTCCATTATGGTACCGAACATAAGAATAAAATCTTCATGACAGTTAGAATTTGTTTGTAGATTCCAAGCCAAAATCTTAGGCAGTTCTATATCTGAAATCACTAACTGATAAACTCACAAATTAGCCAGTCTAGCCACACAAACAAAATAAAGGTACATGTTTCCAAGTCCAAGACATGATATAATCAGGGAAGGCCTAGTGGCATCCAAATTTTCATGATTAAGATATTCTCTCACTTGGCTACACTAGCCATGAAAAAGTATTTAAGGCATATAAAAAGAGAGACCTGGGCATAGTAATCTTTCCAGACTCTACGAGCAATCTGATGACCCCCCAAATCAAAAGCTTTAAACTTGATCTTCCCAATACTCAACTCTTCTGATGTCGGATACTGAGTCGGCTGATGCTGGACTAATCTCTGCAAAACCAATTCTCATGATAAAAGAAACATTACACCAAGACAGAGATAAAGATATATACACACACTTGCTAGCTATCAAAATGTCTTGCTTGCTAAAATCAGAAAGGATTAAGTGGTCAAAGAAAGAAAAAAATATGAGCGATCCAAATAAAATTTAAAAACAGATGCTAGATGTCAAGGTAAGAGCAACACACCAAAACAAGTTAAGGGCATGTTTGGATAAACAACTTATGTGCAACGTACAGCACAAGCACTTATCATGATAAGCGCTTATGTATAAGCTTACATAAGGTATTTTTATCGAAAAAGATAAAATAAGTTTTTGTATACGCTATAAGTTGTTTACATAAGCTATATTGGAGAACTTATGGAAATAAACTAAAAAAAGTTTATGAAAATTGTCATAAGCTGTTTTCATAACTTGGGTCTCACAAAACTTATGTAAGTAGATAAGCTCAAATAAGCCAATCCAATCAAATCATGCATGGGGCAAGGTAATGGAAGAAAGCTGAATAATTGAATCACATGCTTATGTCAACTGAGGTGGAAAAACAGAGAAATTAATCAATATTTTAGAAAAGTGTAAAATAATTTTAAACTAAGAGCAAATGAAATTACGTTGATTGAGTATCTAAGTAACACAATTGCGAAATTTCTCAGTAATAATAGCATTCAGAGACATGTATAATATATCATATTGATCCTAGAAAACTCCGGTAACAGTAATAAGTGTAAAAATCATGAACCCCTTTGACTACAAAATATTCAATTAACAACAAATCATTATCAACAGTAAATAAGATCACAGATCCGTTCCATTCGAAAAGAACAATAAGGGTAATAATAATGATAATAACTGGGAAATTGAAGAACAAACCTCGTCTTTGAGCATGTGAAGCAAGGTGGTTTTGCCGGCGTTGTCGAGACCTAAGAATAAGATCTTAGCCTCTTTCTGCCATAATCCAAGCGATGCTAGAACCCCGTAAAACCAATCCACCAAAAACATCGTTTTTTACGATCCAATTCACTTCAATTTTATGAATCGAAAGTGAGACAAATTTCACGTTGTGAGGAATTGAATGACCTAACCTAACCCCAAAAACAGTGTGATTAGAAAGAGAGAGAGAGAAAGAGTAGGTTGGTTTATTTATAATCGCGTTCGCATTGTTTTTGTTGTTACTATTCGCATGTGGGACAGACTTGTTAGACGTACACTATTTATCCCCATCTTTTGATTTTATGGATGAAGATAATTGAAGTTATAAATTTTATTTGATTGTTTTAAAAAAATTACTAATAGTATAATTGGAAAAAGAAAAAAAAACAAAGAGTAGACTTGATCGTGTGCTCCTTCTTTGATTGGGAGTAAGTGTGTAAAAGATACCTTGACGCTCAAGTATGGGTCTTAGTAAGTAGCATGTGAGTAAAAGTGAAGTGAGTAATGTGATTCTATCTAGAGAGCAACGTTTTACTTATAGTGATTTATTTGAGAGCTCGTTCCATAGTTGTTCTTGTTTCTGCTTCTTAGATTCGTTCGTCTTGTTACAGACTTACTCGAGCACTTCAAAGTAACTGGATTTGAGATATGCAAGGGTGTGTATCTAGCCATTTGTTGGTGCTTAAGGTGGTCGAGTAGGTTGGTACTCTATTTGTCTCTCGTGTGAGGAACGAGGTGGTTCCTAAGGTGGCGTATGAGGTTTTATCATGTGTTGCGCGTTATTTTGAGACATGAGGTATCATGTGGTGATGTAAAAGGCAAGATCTTCTGATGCACCATGCTACAATACGAGATGGTCACCTTGGATGAACTTGGGTCTAGTCTCTTTGTTGGTCATGTGAGCCATATTCCTAATGGATTCTCTTGTTAGACGACTTATGTGATAATTGGGTCAAGCCTTCTAGGTTTATACTATTACATTAGTCCATGTATTCGTAGTCATTGTAATGAATAATGGGTCTAAGAGTATAGAAGTGAAATTTTAGAAATTTTCTCAGGTGAAAGAAAATTGTTAAAAAAAAATTACGTGTGTGAAATTCTTGAGATGGGATGTTGCTTACAAATAGTTTCCCTTGTCCCCATAGACTTATAGCTCATGGATAAGGTATAAGTCTAAAGGTCTGATCGATATGACTATTCAAAAGTTGCTTCGCTCCTTTGTCCAAGTTTTGGGTTCGTGTTTGTGCCATGACAATTTGCTGATGCAATGATGCGACTGTTGTTTTTTAGGGGTGCAATCTGAACATTTGAATTCTTAGGTCCTTTATATAATAAACAAAAGACATAAATTATCAAGACTAAGGAAATACATTCGAAATAGTTATCTTCATTTAATACACCTCTACATTTAAATTTTTTTCCTTCATGAATACCCCTAAATTAATTACTCTTGATTCCACAAACTTACTTACTTTTAATATTCCTTCTCATAATAAGTAAGGGAACAAATGAAATTTACCTTTAAACACACTTTAAAGTTGGTCAATGTTTCTCGGACCAAAATTTTTTCACTTTTGTTTCTTATACAAAGGACCAGATAGAGTATTTGAGAATATTGGTATATGTTTACTCTTTAGTGACTTTGAGTTAGAGGTGTTGCGTTGATCGGGTGTTGCCCCTACCCAACCGCACCATAATGGTCAAACATTTGCTAAATGTTTTGAGTTGCTCCGTGCACACTAGAAAGTGTCTTGAACAACTGCAATATTCTTCAACTATTACCATTTTAAGTCGGGGGCCAAATCAATATACATTCTTTAAGTGGTCAACCAAGTTGGTCTTTGTTTTGTCTAATTGAGTCCAAGGTTTCTCTTATTTACAAGAATTATTTCTTCATGGTTGCATTTGTCCCCAACTAACCTGCTTATATCTTTATGATTTTGCCAATGTCCCCATTTTTCCTTTTTTTATTAGAATCCAAATACTAAAGGGATGAAATGTGCCCGAGCAAAGTTGTTGCATTCAATAACACATTCTACCATTGAGTTTTTAGACTCATTTAAACCTAATGGAACCTTGAGAAATCCTTGGTCGTTGATGCGGCTAATCTCGTTTTGAAGACATATGAGTGCAATTTCTGATGTGGTGTTGTTTTTACATGTTTTTTTAGGCAGTATGCAATTTCTGATGTAGTATTGTTTTATTCAATTTTCTCAAAGTTTTAAATTATCATATCATCATCTACAGCTATCACATCACCATGATAACATATGAGTTCAATAGACATAACTATTATGTGAGAATATCTCAACTTTGAGTCTAACACATTCAATTGATAGTGCCTTTTCCATAATTGAATCAAACTACTTATATTTAAACTTACTACTCCAATCCATATATTTTCGACAACACGCTTATCAAAATTTGGCAACAACAACAAATCAATCGGTCCTCAATCATATCCCTGCTCAACTACTCCCACAGTAGGAGGTTGTGTTGGCATCCCTGGCAACGGTGAGGGAATATGTGGCGGTGATGATGGCAACTCAATGTCAACATCATCCTATTCAACACATGAACTAGCATCTTCTCGTGCACTCTGATCACGACCATGCCCGTGTCTTGGAGGAGCATTTTCCTCCCGCTCTCTGCAAACGAAACTATGCAAGGTCTCCTTACCATGTCTCATCTTACCAACATTACCAGTCATATCTACAACAAAATATTATCATTCCAGCATTTCGTCGAACGCTAAATTTCTTCGATCATCTATTATGAAATATAAAATGAACTATTTGAAAGATATCTCCCAAAATTGCTTCGACACATATCTCTCGAACGCTAGATTTAGGGGCAAAAAAGAACTTTGCGAGGCCTGAAACTGAAAGCTAGAGGGGGGGCAAAAAAGCACACATATAAACTAACTTTTACTTTTCCCACCCTATGGCTTTCCTCACGCGCCCTATTTTTTTCCAAAATTACCCCTGGTCCGGATTTCGTTTTTCGGAATGAATTGTTATAATTTACCAGATGTATCCGGATTTTAAAATCCGGAGTGGCCTTTTTTCCAAAACTTTTTCATTTTTATGCTTTGAGATTCGTAAATAAATGCAAAAAAACCTATAAAACATAAATAAAAAAACAAAAAGATAAAAACAACTCATTTCTTTGATATTTGAATAATACATTACAATAATGTTGAAGCTTTTTACATAAGAACCTAAAACTATTTCTAAGGGGGGGAGGGGGTAAGCTATACTAGTGGCTCTGGCTGAGAGGACATACCACTGGCTTCACTGTTGGTGGGGAGACAGAGGGGGCACAGGGGCCTCTAGGGAGCAAGAGACCATGATGGTCAAACTTACACCCCAGACAGACCAACCTCACACCCAGACTGACCCCTTCCCTATTAACCGATCATATGACCTCTGATGGATTTCGAAAGAGGCCTCTTTCTATGAAAGGCTAACAATGGAAACACATTGTTGTAGAAGGAATAGGAGAAGAGGAGAAAGAAGGTGTGAAATTTTTTGAGGAAATGAAGCATATTTATAGGGGAGAGAGGGTTAAAAAAAAGGTGGCAAGTCATAATTACAGTCAAAAAACGTGTAAAAACACGTTTTTTGACTTGACCACCATCCAAAACGTTTGCAAAACGTTTTCTTTGTGGTGCAGACCACCGGCCAAAATGGTCTGGTGTAGTTCGGATTATATAATCCGGAAAGCATCATGGTTTCCGGATTATATAATATGGAAAAATACGATACTGGGGTGTATCTACGCGAAACTTGCATTTTTCAGTAGGGTGATGGATGGTTCGGATTTTATAATCTGGATTGCTTCAGCATTGGATTCTTTTGTGTGATCCACATTGCACCGACAGTTTTTGTGGTCCACAACGCCCATACACCTCTATAAATAAGGGTTCATGTTTTCATTACAAGTAAACTACACCAGAAAAAAATCATGGAACTCCCTGACTTTGATCTGAACACCAAGCTAGCGGCAGTCTACTACAACGGTGGAACACCACCCCATCTGTTTACGATTCGCCACGATGTCACCCTCTCCGGGCTGGAGGATGAGCTGGATCAAATCAACCGTCAACTCAACCACAGAGACACGAGGAAGGTGGTCAATGTTGAATATCGATGTCCATTGTCCGACTTAGCCAGATCTCTTCGCTTCAGCCGGTTGAAACTCACGAACGACGACGACGTGAGAACCATGTTCTCTGTCTTTGGTCAGCACAGTACTAGATGACTGATTGAGTTGGACGCTTCGTTGGTTAGATCTGCTGAACAAATTCTAAAAAGTTTGATCCGACTTAGGAACTACGAAGAGATCAGGGCACTCCTGGAACCACCAAACGAAGAAATTAGTTTAGATGATATGCGATAATGTGCTATGTTTTAATTAATTGCATGTTTTATGTTGTTTTAACTGCATGTTAGTTGTATGTTGTTGAATTAAGTTGTTGCATTATGTTTTGAATAATATATATATATATATATATATATATTATTTAAATTTTCATTATGTTTTAATTTATGTCAAAGATGTTCATTTATTCGATTAAATAACCGAAGATATGTTGTTCGGTTTATGAAATCCGGATACACATAGGGCGTAAGTGTATTCCGGATTTTGAAATTCCGAAAGCTTCAACATAGGATCCTTTTGTATGGACCACATTGCACCAAGAGTTTATATGGTCCACAACATCCAATGACCTTATAAATACACCCTCTCCGGTTTTCAGCTTTAATATCAGCAAAACACACAAACACACCAAAGAAAACCGTGCACATTTTTGTCATTAAACTGAGGATCTTTCTCACGCGGTTGCAAATAGATGGGTTAGCTCTCTATTTGACTGCGTGATGAAGATTTTCAGCATGCTGTCAGAAATACAAACAAACACACCAAAGAGACCAAATAAAAGGGCCTGATGAAGTTCATACTTTAAAATCCGGAAAAACTTCATGCTATCCGGATTATAAAATTCGGAACACCTCAGTAACATTTTGGACGGTGACGTTTCACCAAAGTTTTGACCGGCTAGTGGAGTTTTAATGCGTTTTTTGGACGGTTTTGAATGAAAAACACGTTTTCCTTGACTTTCAAATGACTTAGGACTTGTTTTAGGCTATAAAAAGGCTTAGATCTTCAATATTTTCCTTCATTCTTCTTCATTTCCTTTCTTACATTTTCTTCAATTTTTTTTAGTTTTTTAGGTAGCTTTTAGGAGTGTTTGTGGTGTCATGGTCATTGTTGATCGCTCATACGATCCCTGCAATTGCATTGCAGCTTATGCGGGGGTCGTATAACGATCAACAAAGACCTTTGACATCAAAGAAAGACACAAAATTTCATAGCGTATGCGTCTGAATTTTATTTTCCGGAAACACTAACAATCTGGTCCGGAAAACGTAATCCATATCAGGGGTATTTTTGGAATTTTTGCAGGGCGCACGAGAAGGCAGCAGGGTGGGAAAAGTAACACTCATCTAACTATTAACTGTCCCGGCCCGGCCCATTAGACAGTTGAACTTGTTCGCACTCCCTGCAGCAGCATCATAAGTTTGTTCTTCGTTTTCTTTCTTTTCTTTCTCCCTTTCAACAATAAAAACACCGAGACAAAGAGAAGCAAAAACTCGAAGTTGTCTTATTTTCCTTCTTCGTAGAATATTTTCCTTCCTAGTACTATTATGTCTTACTATTTCATACGAAGAAGATCACCTAGGATTACTACTACCACCTTCTCCTCGTTTCTATCCAAACTTGTCGGAAACTTGTCCGGTTCGCCTTCACCAACGTTGTTTTCTTGTCGCCACTTATCACATTCCCTTCCTTTCTTCCCCTCCCCGTGGCTTTCAAGAGACGCTTACTCTCACGGGCTATTATCTCCCACGCGGGCTCGCTTTTGGGCTTCTCAGCCCGCCGCCGCCGAACACTCAACCTCCGATGGGCTCACTGTCCAAGGAATTCTAGCCAACAATTGGCCCATTCTTGATGTAAACGACAGCGATTGGAAGAGTCATGCCGCAGCTATAGCTCAATCTATTCACTTGATCAAACGTCGCTTACAGGTAAATTAAACCTTCAATTTTCTTAACTAAGCATGATTAAGGTTAATAGTAACTTGTTAATTACCGTTTATCTTTGTTCATGGTGACAGTGGAAGAAGTTGAAGGTTAGGTTGGATATGTTATCAGCTCAGCTGAATAAGGAAGACCTTTGGGATGATCCTGTACGTGCTGGTAAAATAAACCGGGAGCACGGTTCGCTACTTGGGAAAATGAAAGAGGTGAATGGATTGGAGAGAGAGTTACTTGAGCATATTGAAATGATAAAGCTTGCTCGTGAAGAGAATGATTCAGAGTTGGAATTGGTGGGGACTCCCTTCATCATCTAGGCATGTATTCATTTGTCATTTTTTTTTTTTTTTTGTCACCATAGGGTTTGAG
>Ga0228710_1002113_pt1 | contig 30965 bp, 14 predicted proteins | sample MedpolnodulmetaG_FD_177995 | JGI IMG/M metagenome (GOLD analysis project Ga0228710, IMG submission 177995) | Root nodule microbial communities from Medicago polymorpha collected in Santa Monica, California, United States - pink nodules | ecosystem: Host-associated > Plants > Roots > Nodule...
AGAACATAATCATCTCTTGACCTAATCACAAAGGATCTAGCTACTCATGGCTAAAGCACAAATAACTAATATGAAAGAAGGATTCATTACATGAAATTGGTAACCAGATATGAGTTTTGATGGTCTCTCACCTTCTCTACAGATCTCCAGCTCACAAAGTTAGTTTCTTTCTCCAAAATTCCAACCCTTTCCTTCAGAAAACAACTTCCCTTTTATAGGAAAATTCCCAAAAACGCTAAAATCGTACTCCGATGCTGTAAATCGGAGCACGATGGCTTCATTAAACTCAGAACTCAACTGAAGCGTCTGCCAAATCGTAGACCGATTTTGCTCCATCGGAGCACGATTTTTTACGAGACAAAATGTCTCAAAAATGCAGCAAAATCGTAGCCCGATGCTGTAAATCGGAGCACGGTTTCTCCTTTGTTTCAGCATAAAAAATCAGTCTTTTTGCAACTTCTAACTCATGCACAATCACCTGAACTCAACCAAAATTACATAAAAACTATAACAAAAGTGTTATATGACCTAGTATCATCATTAGCCAACCCTAAAAGAATACGATGCTGTAATAAATATAAGAGAACACCAAAAAAAGTCAGGATAAATATATTTAGTCTTTTATCTTATACTTTTGGGTTTAGTTTAATACTTTTATAAGGGTCACTTTATTTTATTATTAGTTTTAGTTTGATTCTTAAGTTTTAAAATTTTCTTTTTGATCATTTGTATCAAATAAAAAATAAGGCTAATGAACTCAATTGAAAGTTTTAAAATTTACATGATTAAACTAAAACAAAAACATATGATAAGGAACCAAGCATTATCAAACCTATCTACAAACACATGTTAAAAAAGTCTAATATTGATTATCATTTTTTTAAATAACAATATTAAACTCCCTCCGGTCATATTTACAAAAGAAAGTTGACTTTTTAGATACATTGAATAATTTATGTATTTAGTCAAGAACCTAAACCAAATACATAAATTATTTAATGTATCTAAAAAATTAATTGTCTTTTATAAATAGGACCGAAGGAAGTATTTGATAAAGAAGAAAGTCAAATACAAACTTAGGTGTTTTTGACTGGTGTTTCTTTTAACAAAGAATGTGAGTTAATATATAATTTTGGCCTCCTTCTTCCTATATCACAATGGACAATGTGAGGTTTATTTCAATATGAAACTCCAACAAGCTCCACATTGGTTGAAATTGAACATCTTTAATCTTCATTATTTAAACAGGAAAAAATCATCAATAATCATACTCAATTGTAAAAAGTATACTTCGATTTAAGATAAATAACTTCAGGAATTTACAAATGCCAAAAATCAGGTGGAAAAAAGTAACACAATTTTTTTGTTGGCCTCTCCAAAAAATCTTAGCCATGCATCAACATAATCTTACACCACATCTTTGCACCATTGCCAGCCAATTGCTCATAACTCTAGCTTAAACCAAAAAGTTTTGGCACCGATTGTTGTGGATTCCAATGATCGCTGATATCAATAATGGAAAGTTTTTTTTTTTTATCCCTATCAAAGAAAAATTATATTTTTTTCATTTTTTTTCTTCTTACAATCAGTTATCATTTTTATCTTAATAACATCAAACTTCTTTTTCTCGTTCATTAAAGATGTGATTTACGTCTCTTTCGTTCTAAAATTGAGTCATATTTGTAATGAGGGGTAAATTACCTCCACTTCATCAAGAAAAAATGTAGGCTTACTGATATGGTTTTTTCTTACTATCAATTACCATTTTTATCTTAAGAACGTCAAATTTCTTCGTCTCCTTCATTCAACATGTACTCACCTTTACTTCGTTCCAAAATTGAATCTTATTTGTCATTAGGGTAAATTATCAATAATTCATCGAGGAGTAACATAGATCACACCATAATGGAATCATTGGTCTAAGAGTTCATATTCCTCGCTCAAACCAAAAAAATATAATACCAACAGTTATGGATTCGGAAGAGCGTTTGGAGCAACGATAGACAAATGATGCAGGACCATTGAGATATTTAGTCACCTCTCTCATATCTTTACCAGTTTGTTCATTCATAGTTGATGTGGAACTATTATTCACACTTGAATACCAACAATTTCACCCCCAAGTTTGAGTATGCCGCATCACAATACTTAATCCAAACACCAATTTCCTAATCTCGCTCCCTCGCCAAGCCAAACCAAGACTCTAATACACTTGTTGTGGAGTCGAGGTAGGTCAAGAGCAACAACGAGCTAAAGACTCATGCCTAACAAGAGACCAAGACACCATATCTTCATATGGATCACCTCTCTTATTTATTCAACACTGAACATTTTCATAGTTGATATCTTACTAACATTCACTAGGGGTGGGCATGGTTCGGTTATTGAAAAAAACTGAACCGATCCAAACCGAATTGTTGAAATGGTTCAGGAAATCCAATCTGAACCGTTTTAAGTTTGGAATGAACCGAACTTATGGTTCTGTTAACCGTTTTGTTACCAACGAACCAATCAGATTGAACCAAAATTAATATATTGACCCAAAATGTATTTTTTTGGGTACTTTTGCGAATTTAATTGTGTGTATTTGTTTTTTTTTGTCTTTTTTAATGTAATTGCAACAAAAATAAAATGTAATTACAAATCTATATTGGTCTTGATTATATATTAACCAAAATCACAACTTTATATTAGTTATTGACGATAGATATGAAACTAGGCACGTGTTCATGTTTTCTTTTCCTTCTCTTGAGCACCTGTGCATGTAACCGTCAAGCACATATGTTTGTGTTGTCCACTCATGCACAAACACAAACTGTAGTGCCTTAGTTAAATTGTTTATGTAGGCATGTTTTCCATTTTAAAAGGATTACTATAATTGAAATAAATATAGGGTCTGTCTATTCTTCATTTAAATATATCAAATTCTTTTAATCATAGATATTGTCAATTTGTACAATTGTAACTTTGTATATAGCATGTGCAATTGTACGAGTCATGTATATTAATTGTGTAAATAAAATTAAGTATGTAGAAATTAATTCATTTATATTAATAGTAACTATATCCTATCGGTATATTATTATTAATATAAATTCCAAGTAAATAGTTATTATTGTTTGTCTCTGAAAAATAATAATGTACCTTCATTTAATAAATAAATAATTGAGCTTTGCTATTTGTAGCGAAACAAACTTCACAAATTACTCACGAATACACTAGCACCGTTGGATATCTTTTTGTTACAATACATGACTGACCGACACAATACATGGGCAGGTGAGTAAAAATTTGGTTTCCCTTCAATACATGTCGGGCAATTATCGGGATACCGCTTTTCGCAATAAATAGTTTTTTTCTAAATAATTATTCTCTCCATTCCTAATTATAAGCATATTTAACATTTTAGTTCATATACATCATTAATTGAATGAATTTAAAAAGTTAAATTTACTTATAATTGGGAACGAATAAAGTATTTAGTAGTAATTATGATCTATAGTATGTTAGTAGTAATTATACCCTATCGGTATATTATTATTAATGTGAGTAACAAAAATATATTTATTATTAATGTAATTTTGTTGTGATACAATAACCTTATTCATGATTTATGCTTGTAACTTTATTCATGGTTTATGCTTATATTTATCATTTGCAAATATCCTATCGATATTGGAATTGGTAATATAAGTTTTCTTATTATTGTATTTATTTTAAGATCATAATATGAAAGAGTTTTATTGAAGGATAAGTTTGACTTCGTATATGTGGAATCATTCCATTCATAATTTTTAATGATTCCTTATTCTTTCATGATAGTCTCTTTTCTTAGCTACACGAAAACTCTGATTAGGACTAACTATGAATTGAAAGATATTTAACGAAGGGACCAAAATCATAGATATAAAAATATAGTATATTATAGAATATTAATTAATACCATAACCGTGTACCTTGAATAGTTGAAGAATCCACAGAGACTTAAAAGGGACGTGAGATAATTAGGTTTTGACAGATGCTTCTGCCGCCTTACTGATGGAGTGTTCTTTTGTTTCCAGTGTGTCTAACCTAATAGGATAGTTAGATTATATAATCATCAGTGGAGGTTGAGACTTCTCAAATGGGCTGACTAATAAGAACAGTCCAACCCATCACGGTCCATTCACAATAAGCCCAATATAAATAACAAGTACAATAACATTAAATATTTAATATTATATATTTCATTTATATTTTAATAATTAATAAAAGTAAATCCAAAATGTTCAACAATAGCCTTCAAATAATCTTTAGCATTGCTACTTTCTGGAATGCTTTGCCTAATAGATTTCTCCATAGTGTACATAATGACCTTAAGCGACTTCCTATTAGAGTTTTCCCGGTCTTTATGGAAGATTTTTTGAGTTTGAGCGGACTCATTGGTAAGGGCAACATGTTTGTGAGTTCTTAAAGCTAAATTAACGTCATTGATGGAAAAATCTATTAGGCAAAACATTCCATAAAGTAACAATGCTAAAGATTATTTGAAGGCCATTGTTGATCATTTTAGATTTACTTTTATTAATTATTAAAATATAAATGAAATGTATAGTATTAAATATTTAATTTTATTGTACTTGTTATTTATATTGGGCATATTGTGAACGGACGTGAAGAGTTGAACAGTTCTTATAAGTCAGCCCATTTGAGAGGTCCCTGCCTCCACTGATGAGTATATAATCTAACTATCCTATTAGGTTAGACACACTGAAAACAAAAGAACGCTCCACCAGTAAGGCATCATAAGCATATCTCAAAACCTAATTCTTTAAAGTCTCTTTCAAGTCTCTAAGGATTCTTCAACTGTTCAAGGTACAAGGTTATGGTATTAATTAATATTGTATAATATGCTATATATTTTCATATCTATAATTTTGCTCATCTGTTAATTATCTTTCAATTTATAGTTAGTCCAATTCAAAGTTTTCACGGTGCTAGGAAAAGAAACTATCATGAAAGAATAAGGAAACATTAAAAATTATGGATAGAATGGTTCCACATATTTGCAGTCAAACTTATCCTTTAATAAAACTCTTTCATATTATGATCTTAAAATAAATACAATAATTAGAAAACTTATATTACCAATTATAATATCGATAGGATATTTGAAAATGATAAATATAAGCATAAAGCATGAATAAGGTTATTGTATCACAACAAAATTACATTAATAATAATATTTATTTTTGGTTACACACATTAATAATAATATACCGATAGGGTATAATTACTACTAACATAATATAGATCATAATTACTACTAAGTAATTATTTATTTATTAAATGAAGGTGCAATATAATTTTTCAGAGGCAAACAATAATAATTATTTACTTGGAACTTATATTAATAATAATATATCGATATGATATAGCTACCATTAATATAAATGAATTAATTGCTACATAATAAATTTTATTTACACAATTAACATACATAACTCGTACAACTGCACATGCTATAGACAAAGTTACAATTGTATAAATTGACAATATCTATGCTCAAAAGAATTTGATACATTTATATCAAGAGTACAAATGTCCTATATGTATTTTAATTATAGTAATCCTTTTTAAAATGGAAAACAAACCTACATAAACAAGTTAATTATGGCATTACAGTTTGTGTTTGTGCGTGAATGGACAACACAAGTGTATGTGCTTGACGATTACATGCACATGTGCTCAAGAGGAAAAAAACATGAACATCTGCCTAGTTTTATGTGTCAGAGATAATGCGCGCGTGTGACATAAGCTTGACAGATACACATGTCTGACGTTTTTTTCCTTCTTAAACGGGTCGAAACAACCTGCAAATGACCTGTTTGGATCTCTCTCTTTTCATGGTGATGCACAACAGGCACAAAAACATTTACATTGATAAATAATGACAAGCAAAATTTCATTATAATTTTGAAAACTTATTGATCAAACAGAGATTAGAATTACGAGTTTATTATAAAATTGAATATGCCGACTTAAAAATTGCAATCAAAACAAAGAATACATGAATCGAACGTTATAATATTCAATTAGTGTCATGCATATAAACAAATTCAATCAAGAAAACAAATCGTTGAAATAGACATGGATAAAAAGGATTATGTTTATTTCGTACTACTGTACATATTTACGGCATGTAATCGCTATCACACACACACACACATATATCAACAAGCAGCAACAATAATGTTCAATTGTGATAATAACAGAGAATTTCAATTTTAATATTTTGTATTGGTTACAGTTATTCAAATAGCCATAGAACAAATTTATTTGGCTCTGATAGCAATTGAAAGATATTTATGAGAGGACCAAAATCATAGATATGAAAATATATCACATTATACAATATTAATTAACACCATAATCATGTACCTTGAATAGTTGAAGAATCCATAGACTTGAAAGAGACTTGAGAGAATTAGGTTTTGAGAGAGGCTCCTGCCGCCAAGGTAGTCAAGATCGCGTCCCAGGTCATAGGATCGCACGACCTTACGTGCCACGACCACTCCGTGCTTCGACCTTGCTCCGGATCATTTTTAGTCGATTTTGTGAGCAGATTGTTTTTTTTGGTTGCCAGAAACGTATATAAAACTAGATATAAACAGAGAAGTAGAATAAGAAGGAGATAGAGGAGGCGAAATGAAGATGAAATCAAAGATTTTCATTGTTGTTAATTGTCAAATCTGAAACTCATATTTCCTCTGCTGTTGCCGCACTCCATGGTTGAAGAAGAAAACTAGGTCAAGTTAGGTTAAAGTTGTAGAAGACTTATCTCTTTTTTTTTGAAGAAAAAAGACTTATCTCTTGTTTGGGCCCTAAGGCCCAATACCAAATATCTTCCTTTTATAAAACACTTTACTCTTTTAACAAAACATGTGTCTTTCAAAATGAAAAATAGTAGTAGTACTTTTATTCTCTCAACAAAATAATAATAATAATATCTAGCTCTTTTAACAAAACACGTGACCTTGCTCTTAATGCACAAGACATGATTTTATAAATTATAGATAATAATACCTTGCCTTTCATTCACAAAAAATACCTTACCTTTTATTTAGAAAAAAGGTAGTACTACTAGTAGATAATGGTATCAAAAAAAGATAAAATGCTATTAATTAACTTAGTTTAATGTTGTGATTTATAAAAAGCTAAATTAACCTACCTAAATTGGCACTTGGAGAATCAAACCTAAGACCTCAAGGAGGAGCATACTCCCAGATCTCAAGCCAATACCACCAGGCCAACCCAAGTGAGTTTTGTGATTTATAAGTTATTTTGTTTTTTATTATAATTTTTACATTTTTGTGTGTGTATATATGTGAAGTTACAATTTTGCCTTTGAGTGGGTTCTTACGAACCGTGTTACGTTCCTCGTGTTTACGTTCCTTTAGCAGCCAACCGACCTACGTAGGATCTCGATCATGACTACATTGCATGCCGCTTTACCGATGGAGATCTTTTGTTTTCAGTGTGTCTAACCTACTGAGATAGTTAGATTATATACTCATCAGATGAAGGCATGACCTCTCAAATGAGCTGACTAATAAAAACGGTTTAACCCATCACGGTCTGTTCACAATAAACTCAGTATAAATAACAAGTACAATAACATTAATATTTAATATTATATATTTCATTTATATTTTAATAATTAATAAAAGTAAATCCAAAACGTTGGACATGCTACATACCATGGTATGCTATGGAATCGCATGCACAGGACACTCAAACATAGTGCAGTTTGATCATATTAAATTCTCATATAACGAACTTGTGTAAAACTTATATGTGCATGAAGTAAAGGATCCAAACAAAAAAAATAAATCATGTTATTCACCCTCTCTTCAAACCATCCAATGTTTTTATTCATGAATCATGCACCTTCTTAATTTTAGGATTCTAAATTATTCACTAACAGCAATTTACAGTGTCATCCATTACATTACTTATACCAATTCCCAAGCTACGTAATGGAACGAAGAAAAAGGAGATAATTATGTACAACAACTAATATATTTTTAATTATAGTCAATTGAATATAGCAGCCACACACATCATATTACCGGTGCCAAAACCGGCCCAACCTACCGGGCCACTCCGTTTAGCCCGTTATTTTTGATGGGTTGAGTCGAAGTATTTAACTCGCTTTCTATGGTTGGTTCGTCCCGCTTAACTCGTTGAAAAAACGGGGCAGACACAGGCAAGGTGGGTCAGCCCGCTTAACTCGCTTTTTCTTTTTTCTTAAACTTATTTTATTCTTTTGGATTTAATTTGGTTGTTGGATTTATTTATGATTTGTTTTGTGTTGACATATTTTCTTTATTTTGCTATTATGTATGATGTTGAGTTCGACAATTTGTCAATTATCTTGTTATTACCACAAATTTATTTGATGCCTATTCTTTTAATTATCTTGTTTTTACCACAAATTTATTTGATGCCTATTCTTTTATATTTTTTCATGAGAAAAGCAACATAGTTTTTGCAACAATTAAGTTGTAAAAGAAAAACATTAAAAAAAGTTGTTTTTTTTTCTTTAAAAAAGAAATAGTTTTTCGTTTGGCGGACTGGCCTGCCAACTCGTCTGTCCGTCACTAAATAGGGCGGGGTGAGATTTTGGACTCGATCACCTAATTTGACTTGGCTGATCTCGTTCCGTTTTAAGCAGGCTTATATGGGACGCGCCTAAACCGGGCGGGCCGGCCCGCTTTGCCATCCCTACATCACATTAACTTTTGAAAATTGATGTTCACACTTCACATAAGGCTAAAACACACCTGTAAAATATGCAAATGCCCCCTTGGTAGTTAACTGCCACCGATTTATACCATTGGTAGTTAACTACCGAAGTTTTCCTCGGCAGTTAGTTGCCGATTCGATCCTGCACATATGCAGAATAGAAGCATCAGTTTTCCCATTTGCATATTTCCTCCAAACTTGTCAAATTCTCTCCAATTTAATTTTGGACGAAAAACAATTGAATCATCTGAACTTTATCACAAGTAAGTAGTATTAGTCATTTGTAATCATAATGTTAGTTTGTGTAGGTTTTTTTGTTGTGGATTTTGGTAGTTTGCATGTGGTTAAGGTTGATGTATGAATTAAACTTTTGGTAGATTGCATGTGTAGTTTATGATGTTATAGATGAATGTAGTTGTTGTGAATGTTGTTTAATTGATGTTTATATAGAATGTGGTTTTGAATGGTATAAAATTAACACAATGCAGTTGCACTAAAAGTGTTTGTTAAAATGCCTAAATGAGAATGTTAATGTTAGTTGTTTAGATTGTGATAGTGTATAACTCCATGGTGTTAGAACTGTGTGAATTCCCAAATAGAGTTTTATTTTTGATGAATGTATCTGAGGATATTTATGAATGTATATTTTTGTTAATTTTGATGTCTATTTTAGAATGATAATTTTGATGTTAATGAATTGTGAGAATTTGTTAATTTAATGATGATGTTGATTTTGTTAATGTAACATTTTTCAATGATGTTAATTTTTTAAAATTATGTGTAGATATGTCTGGTCAGGAGCAGGGCCAGAAGATTGACCCATCTAGGTTGATATCTGGTAGAATTGCCGTGACTGGTAGCGTGAGACGGGCCAGGGTAAAGCGCATATCCCAAAGAGGGGAAAAGGTAGAGGTCGGAGGTCGGATGGTGAAGGCAGTTCTCAAGCTACACAACCTACACAGTCACAGGTGGATGACCCGACGCAGTACCTAAATTATTAGGATCATGTACACGGTCACAGATGGTGGTTATGACGACCAACAATTTTCGAATGGTGGCGATGTTCAGCAGGGTGAGGATGTTGTGCCTATATTAGACGAGGATGACATTGCAACTCAGACAGCCCCACATACGTTACCTGATCAGCCTCCCTTTCCTGGAGGACCTCTAGATATATCTTTGCTGTCGTCATACGCTTCGCATGTTGCATTGCGGCTGTGGTATAATTCAAATAATGTAAGTGTTTTTTTAATTGTCTTAAATTATTATATGCAATACTTAAAAAATATCATATCAACATATGCAGTTGTATGCTATTTTTTTTTTCAATTATTGTTCGGTTAAATTTAAATTACGCGCGTCAATTTAAATATAAATTTAAATTACGCGCGTCAATTCAAATTTAAAATTGTGCACGTAATTTAAATTTAAATTGGCACACGTAATTTAAATTTAAAATTACACGCATAATTTAAATTTATATTACGCGCGTCATTTTAAATTTAAATTTAAATTGGCGCACGTAATTTACATTGCAATGTTTTAAATATGTGTTGCATAAAATGTTTATATTGTGTTTTTTATTATTTCAGATTCGTAAGAGCCGTAAAGTTAAAGCAATTAATCATGGTGCTAAGGTGGCGGATCTCCGACGTCCACCACATAATCAGGTGTGGTTTTGAGATCCAGTAACGGTCTACATGATTTGATTTACATAGGCTACACCAATGTGCCTCATGCTTTGCTTATGGCTCTGTACGAGAGGTGGCATACCGAGACCAACAGTTTTCACTTGTCTATAGGGGAGATGAGCATTACTTTGGATGATGTTGCGTGTCTGCTGCATATTCCCATTGAAGGGCGGATGCTGGACCATCCAAAGAAGGTGTCTCAGGTTACTGGAGCGGAGCTGATGGTGGTGCACTTAGGTGTTCCACGTACTGTTGCTGTGAAAACTTGCAAGGATGAATATGGTGCTTGCATTGGTTATAAGACGTTGAAGAATCTTTATGAGGATCACCTCTCTGCTGCTACTAGATTGATAGATGCTCAGATGACGGAGCATATACATGAGAGGGATAGGCGTAGGACAGCTTGTGTGAAGTGTTTCCTCTTATATTTGGTTGGATGTTTGTTGTTTGATGATAAAAGCAACAAACACATCGAGTTTATATATCTGATGACCATGAAGAACTATGCAATGATGGGTGATTATTCATGGGAAGGGATGACATTGGCATACCTTTAACATTGTCTATCTGAGGTCTCTTTCTCTAATGGCAAAGCTCTTGGGGGAAGCACTGCACTACTTATGGTAATAAAGTGTGTAACACTTTTGAACCTTAACTTTTTTTTTTGTTTTTTTTTCTCTTGGTAATAACCTATAAATGTGATTTGTTTGGTTTGTGTAGGGATGATTTTTGGCGCATTTTCCTAATTTGTATAATGTTGATGATAATGCAAACTATCTCTCAAACTATTCGATTGCGGCCAAATGGGAGATACAGAGAGGTCATAGAGAGGGGAAGACCTTCAGTGTATTACTTGATCGTTTGGAGCTGGATGATGTATGTTGGAGGTCGTATGAACAACATAGGGAGATCTAGGAGTTTGAGGAGATATTTTGGTATTCAGGTTGGATCATGTGCGGGGTTGAGAAGGTGTACCACCACTTGCTTGAGAGAGTTAAACAACAGTACGGATACGTGCATGACATCCCTAGACCTCCGACATATGTTCTTTCTATGCGGGCTTCTCACATTCCACAGCCTTTCATTGACTTTCATCCTCACACCATTAAGGAAGAAAGTTGGGGTGAGCCGACAGGAGATATACCATGACGGTTTGAGGATGGATATATGCCATGGTATAGACGGGTGTTTCACTCTCAGATTTTGCCACCTATTACAGGATCTCCTCTGAGGCCAACAAATTAGGAACAGATCATTGCACACCAGCAACAACACCAGGAGAGAGGTTCGCCTGATACCTATGATATGGTTAGTTGTGCTGTTTGTCAGGCTGATGATTACTTGGGTCAGGAGGGGATGTGCAATGAGCAGCTGTATGCGGCATTGCGTCATGTTAGGGAGCAGTTGGCACCGATATTGACCAGGAGGCGTCGAAGGCCGAGGAGGCATCAATAGCAGCAGGAGTAGGACCAGGATCATGATTAGCTGTAGTTGATGTTTAGACTTGTTTTTTAGTTTTTGTATTTTGATGACATTGGTTCGTTTGTTTATATTTTGATGACATGTTCTTGTATTTTGGCTTTAACTATGTTGGTATCTTTATAACGTATTGTGGTAATTGTTTAATATTCATGTGAAATATGTTATCGTATTTTGACTATTTTGCATAGTTTGTGTCAAATGTTGATGAATCCGCTAAAAAACAATGTGTTAAAACAGGTTATAACAACAAAATTTTGGTTTAGCAGAGGCATCATGACGCATCAGCAGTTAACTGCCGAGGAAGATACAAACCAGCGGCAGCTAACTGCCGAAGAAATGAGAGTCGGCAGCAATTACCTGTGGAAGGGCATTTACGTCTTTTTCTAGTGTGTTTTAGCCTTCTTTGAAGTGTGAACAACAATTTTCTTAACTTTTAATGTAATTGCAAATCTATATTGGTCTTGATTCTATATTAAACATTATTATTTTTTGTTAAGAAATAGTTAATTATGCTGAGTTTACATTATGTTATGTTAAGAAATGATTTCTCTATGTGTAAGTTGTAAGGGAAAACCACTTGTAACATTGTGGTTGCCAACGTTATCAATGTCACCAACCACAGCGTCATTCAAATGCTATCCATTTTTGTTGATCCATCATTAATTGAATCATTGTATCATATATCTAATCTAAGGATACTAGACAATACCAGACATCTTGGTGTTGGATCAACAAAAATAAGTGTTATCATTGTATCATATCAACAAAAACAAGCTGTATAGTATCTAAGGAAGTTAAGTTACATAGAGAGACATCGATTGTCGTTAGAGTTTCGAACGAACTTGAATCAATCCTACACAATAGCAGACATTTTCCCACCCTATAAACAACTCCAAAGTGCAGTAACCACCACCCATTCAAAGAATGTTATCATTTCTAAACTTAGGCCTCTATCCCATGGTTGGATAAGCAATTTCAGCTCTCTCCTAAGGCTATATAAACAAAATCAACTTAAGCCTAAAAATAAGCACTTAATGAGTTAACATAACCTCCATTATTCGATACCTTAAACTATGCAAATAATCTTCTCCTTTTATTAACAGAAAAAGTGAGCCTCTTAATGTAATATAAGTTTTTCGATACATACAACAATACAAAAACCAAATAGTCAACAACAAAGAAAAAACAATAATCTAATAACAAGAAACAGAGGAATGAAAACCAAAATTCATTTCCTCCAAATACATTAGCAACTTAAGTGCTTTTTTTCTTCTTCTTTTCTTCCTTATCTTCCTCTTTTAAGTGATTTCTCAGCAACTTCAATTTCCTCTAAAATCCTCACTCTTCTCTTAGCAGGAATAGGAGCAGTTGGACCAAAACTAATATAATGACCTGAAACAGCATTGAGTGCAGAGTACATATCTCTAAAAGAAGCTCTTGCAAGAAGTGCTTTTTCTCTTCTATATTTAGCAACCCAAGAGTTTGAAGTGTCTCTTAGTTCAGCAACTGCAGTGGCTACATTTGGATCATTCTTGTCCATTGTTATGGTTGTTCTTACCTTGCTTATAACCTCCTCTGTTTCTTTCACGTACTCTTCATCTGTAGCTGCAAATGCAGGGGTGACATGAGCAAGAAATGTGGTGGTGAGGATGGTGGCGGTGGTGGAGAGGAACTCCCGGCGGCGGGAGTGTATGGTGGTGGAGGTGGTGGTTGGTGTTAAGGTGGCTGAAATGGTGGGGAGTTTGGTTTTGATGGGTGGGAGTGATTTGGGTGTGGAGGTGGGAGTTATGAGTGTTGGTGAAGCCATGGTTGTGTTGAGAGAGTGGGAGAGATTTTGTGTTGTGGTGATATGAGAGGAAGATGTATTGGGTTTTTGCCACATGGCCTTATCGTCTTATCTTTGATTTTGGTTTTTGGATGAGAAAGCAACCAATGGTTTCTAAGGTATAGATCCATGTGTTGTGTCATCATAGAATTCCAATTATGGTTTAAACTCATATACTCCCTCAATCTCATTCTAATATTTTATAGGCTTAATTACACTTTTGGTCCTCGCATTTTGACCAGCTCACGAAAATGGTCATGTCTCTTTCAAATCGAACAAAACCATCATAAATTATCATGTTTTTTTGCAGTTTTAGTCCTACCTCCTATTTTCAACTCCAGAAACGCAGAGAAATGACAGTTTTAGGCAGTTTTAGACCTACCCCCTATGCTCAACCATGAAATATACAAGGAATAAAACATGTGGGTACAAGAAATTTACTCTATTCAACACACTAACCAAAAGAACCCTAATTTGAAACATATATTAGAAATTAGGGTTTTTTGCTTACTGTGTTGAATAAAGTGGATTCCTTGTACCCACATGCTTTATTCCTTCTTTATTTCATGGTTGGGCATAGATGGTAGGTCTAAAACTGTCATTTCTCTGCGTTTCTGGAGTTGAAAATATGAGGTAGGACTAAAACTGCAAAAAACATATAGTTTAGGGACGGTTTTGTTCGATTTGAAAGAGGCATGACCATTTTCGTGAGTTGGGCAAAATGCGAGGATCAAAAGTGTAATTAAGCCTATTTTATATGTTATGATTTATTTGTAGGGTTAATTAAGTTTTTAGTCCCTATAAATATTCACAGTTTTGTTTTTAGTCCCTACAAAATAAAATCACACTTTTTAGTCCTTGTGACACTTTCCTTAAGCATTTTAGGGACCAAAACTGTTGATGGAAATTTTTTACAGGGACTAAAAGTGTTGATGGAAAAATTTATAAGGACTAAAAATGCTGATGGAAAATTTGATAGGGACTAAAAAGTGTGATCTTATTTTTTAGGGACTAAAAACAAAACTGTGAATATTTATAGGGACTAAAACTTAATTAACCCTTATTTGTATATATCAGGAGAAAAATACTATCAAAATATGTTATTTGAATAATGCATATTATCAAATAGTATGACTTAATATTGGATGGAGCGAGTAAAAGATTTCCAACTATACTTGAAGTTATAATAACATTAAATTGGAATGTAATGTAGTGTAATGTATGAATGAACTATATGAACTGAAATGATTAATGGTCTCTACTTAAGAATAAATCGTTTAAGAGAATTTGTATTCAATTTTTTTAAGTAATAGTAGTGTTTTGGCAAACTTTTACTTGTCTTTCTATCAAACTCACAATTATTATGATTCCTTTTTTCGAGAAATCGGAGAGTTAACACAGACAAAAAAGAGTTAGAAATGTTTTGTAAAAAACAAAATGTTATTGAAATAAGATTGGGCAATTAACTAATTTTTTGGTCGTTTAGAGTTAAAATATTACCATGGCAAATTCTTATTTATCCACCAATAAAAGGTGGGTAGAGTTATCAATGCATAGCTGACATCAATCGAAATCATTCATTTGTTTTTTATTGTCTATAACATAAATAGTGAAAGACAAACGAATGACTTTGATTGGTGTCAACTCAACATGGATAACTCTACACACCTTTTGTTGATAGGTATTGCAATTAGCACCTATTCATAATAATAATAATAATATTAATAATATTGTTAGTGAGATGTCAGTGTTGTTTGGTGTGCAAACGTACTGGAGTCAAGTCTTTACTCTTCCTCAGAAAATGCTCAAATTAATTCAAACTGTATGTAAAGTGTTTCTCTAAACTGGTAGATTTGATTTTTAAAAAGAACTCGTATTCATTTGGAGTATCTTTGTTTACCTAAGTTAGCTGGTGGATGGAATATTATTAATTTGAAGTGTTGGAACCAAGCTGCTGTAAGTAAACAATTCTGGAACTTCCCCAACGAGAGTGATGTTTTATGAGTAAAATGGGTTCATAAGTATTACATTAAAAGGAGAAATGTACTACTTATTGAAGTTCCTTCAGAAGCTTCATGTATAGTAAAAAAAGTCTTTGATGTAGCCAAGACTTTTGCAAATGCCAATAGTAATGTTGCTCAACAATCAAACTTTTCTATAAAGAAAATGTATGATGTCTTAAGAGGTGATTTTTTGAAAGTTAGTTAGAGAAAAATGGTATGCAATAACCCTGCCCATCCAGAATGTTTGTTTGTTACTTGATTAGATATACATGCTAGATTACCAACTTGCGACTGGTTGAACAAAGTTGGTATAAAATGTGATCAATTGTGTATTTTGTGTAAGAAGGATAATGAAACTCATTCTCACATTTTCTTAAATTATGAGTATTCTGATGTTGTTTGAACAATTTGCAATGGAGTAACATAAGCATTAATACCGGCAATTGGAAATTAATGATGCAATGTGTCTATAGATAGTACAACAGAAACAAAAGTATGCATTACTTGAGTAGAATGGTTGTAAATGTGACTCAGTATATGATTCGAAAGGAGATGAATGGTAGAAGATTTCAAAACTTGCATCAGTCAGTACATGAACTCTTTAGCCAAATCAAAATGATTGTTTACATTAGAAGGTTGCAATCTAAGAAACTAAATAACCTAATGTTAAGTTTATAAGGCCTTAGATTTTTCTCGTGTTGTTAGAGCTTCGATCGAAATTCTTTGTTTATGGTTTTTTATCACCGTACTTTAATATCTGTTTTGGTTAATGAAATATATTTCTATTTACAAAAAAGAAAAAAATGTTAGTTAGATGTCAATTTGTAATGCCATTTTCCGATTTAAAACTATTGGTGAAGATTTAAGGCCTTATCTATTATATCTAATTAAGAAGAATTGAGGCATTATGGATTTTGTTTCTCTTTAACTTTTTTTTAGGGCCATATTATCTTCCTTTTTTTTTTCCTTTTCAGGATCATGTTTGACTTATCTTTCCACAAGAAGTGTAAACTTGAACCGAACATACATGGATAATGGTGGAAATGCTCATTTAAACTGGTTTTTAAATCAGATATCGAGTTTTGTTTTTATATAAAAAAAAAAGTACATGGGTAAAATTTTCTCACCAGCCAAGTCACTTTAGATATACACATACGAAAGAAGAAAAAGAAACACTTTTTGTGTCGTTAAGATGTATAGGGCTCGATTGGTTTAAATTTTTTTAAAAAAAAATATTTTCAATGATTTAGTCACGTTAGTGCATACGTTTTCTTTTTTAAAATCATTTTGTTAAAAAATGAAATTTAAGCTGAAAAAATAGCTATTTTGATTTTCTTTTTAAAAACATCATTTTTAAGTTTTCAACCATGAATGTATACTTTTATTTTTTAACACGAATGAATTTTCAACCATAGTTTATGTTTCCTTTTTTTTTTTAACACGAATGAAGTTTCAACCATAGTTTATGTTTCCTTAAAAATGTCTAAAGAATAATGTCCAAATTATTTATAACAAAATCTCTTCTATTTTAATCTATAATAAACAAACTCATACTTAAAAAAAAAAGTATTATTTCCCATTCAAAAATATAATTTTGAACACAGTAGTAATTTTTTAAAAACTTTAGGTTGATAAAGTTGCTCTCAACAAACATGGGGCGTCTATGTAGATAGGTCGAAGGCCTAATTGTTGCCTCCGCCAGAATTTTATGATGGTTGCTAAAATATAACTTTCGAATTTTATTGGGTCCATTTTTTTTAAAGAAAAGAGCTTAAAACCATACGACATGTTAATATCAGCTCTATCATAATGCGTTGTTCCACCAAAAAAATTTAATGTTGTGATCAATTTAGGAAAGGCCAGGGACTAGGAAGGTTTGAATTAGGTGCAATGTATTGAGGAACTACCGAAAAAGCATCAAGGAAAAATAATGTAAGAAATGCTGAGTACTATGTGAAAAAAGAATAATGATATTGATGATGGATATATATGATCAGTATAAAATAAGGTGATTATATTGTTAGGATGGTGAAGTGTATTATGTATGGTAGATCGATACTTAAAAACAACTCAAAATTCTAATGATAATCTATTTTGTCACCTTTCCGTTGAAGTTTAATGTTTTCTACAATGATTTGGTTGATGTGTGTTGATTCGACAAAAACAAGAGAAAGTGAATATAAGTTGAGTTTTTAGAAACTAATATATGTTTCCTTATTTTTTTGTCAAATTGACATCAATTAGGTCACAGTCTCGATTGTAAGAATGAATATATCTGAAGTTTCGACATATAAAGAGAGCAAGGTTAGTCGTTGATATAAAACCCGACCATAATTGTTTTTTTTGTTTGTTTTTGAAGTAGCATATTTCAAATAAAGGCCTAGCACAAGGAAATCCGACCATAAATGATTGACATAATTGAAAATAATACTATACACTTTAGTTTTGTATGGTCCCTGCTACAAATATTTTGTTTCCTCTTTGCCCAACGTTTTAATATGATAAGTGGATCGTGTGCATTGGAAAACTCTCCAATTTTCTATGGTGGTTACATGGATATGGATTTGCTGTTGTAAAAAAGGATAGTTTCACACTAGACGGTTCAAATTACACATTAATTTTATGATCTTGACTATTAGTTCAAATCAAACGATCTTAATTTGTTGCCGTAGAAAATCAAAGTTTCTGGTTACATCCCTACCCTTGATTACATTCCTCTCCTTTTTTAGTATTAAACACTACTATCTCTCACCTTTTAATTAAGGGCCTATATCACACTTGAGATAAAAATTCATAATACCTGGCCCTTAATTAAGATGAACTAAGTAAACTCTTGGTTTACCTTAGAGGTTTTTATTCAATAAAATGAGATTAATCTAATTATATGAGCTTGAATTCTATTTGCATGAATTTAGCTTGTACTGAGGCTAGATTTGTTTGCACAAGTAGAGGGACACAAAGGGGATTAAATCGTTAAACATATTTATCTATCTAGGGTTTGCCAGGATATAGTTTTTATTAAGGTGTGTTTTAGTAAAGATATAACTAAAAAGTTGTTAAATACACCTTAAGGCACCTTAAGGTGAATGTTGCTAAAACACACCTTCTACAAAATAAGTGGGTGTATGTTAGCAACTCCTATAAGCATTTGCTAGAATACACCCACTTATTTGTTAGAAGGTGTGTTTTAGCAAGTTATAACTAAAAAGTACTTAAATGCACCTTAAGGTGTAGCTTTCTAAAACACTCTCATATAAAAACTAGTGGGTGTGTTCTAGGAAATCCCTATCTATATTGTTTGTGTCTATCAAGTGTTTGGCAATTTGTTTTTATAAGAAAAATTATTATATTTTTGTTGTTGCTGCGTATACTTGTATAGTATCCACTTCAATATTATTTTTATTTTTATAATACTTTGTTTAAAAAAATATATGTGTTCTGCGTAAGGATTGATCAATCTAAGACCAATCTCATTGTCTACGAACGAGACTAATTTAAAGTCAGAACAAAGTTTTATATAAAATCGTCCACATGTATTGACATTAGAAGAATTCAAATCTAAAACACAGAAAAAAAAACACACTCCAAGATTTCAAATCTACTTGAAATGGTTGATGTCTTGCCGTAAAAACTAAAAAGCAGCTTATTAAAATACATATATCAAAGGTGGATCACATCTTGGTTGAGAAAAGACGTAGGAAGTAGTTATTTTGTTGCTTGGTGGGTTTTCACAGATAACTTCTGATTTCTTGATGTATAATGTCACAATGAAAATAAATCTTGGCTTCACAGCTCATGCCGTTAAATTTATCTCCACAACAAACCAAAGAAACCTCAAATTGTTCTAATAATAAAAGAAACACGTCTAGAGACGACAAGGCAGCATTCAACAATTTTTAAGAATCGTGCAATAAATATGTAGCATCTATCTTCTATTGCAATTGTTTGATTTCTTAAGATGATTCAACTATACATTGATCATTTTCTCTGTATATACATTGATTAATGGATCTAAAACGGGACTAACAAAAGAGGTTTAAGACTAACAAATTGGATAAAATATGACCTGAAAATATGTTTATAAATGAAAGAAATCTTTACCTCAAATTGATTTTGTAAGATTGAATTAGGCCTAATCTAAATTCGGAACCTAAGATGATATCAAAACTTACCAAAATTCATTAGGCCATTTGTTACTATGTTTTTGCCAACGGTGTTCAGTCCTGCTGTGGGAGGAGGTGTTACCAGTCACACATTTGATAGGGAGAAAAGAGTGTGATTCATATGGAGAGCCATTAAATGAGTGACTCTCTTGTCTAACTGATGCAGCAGAATGCATGTTGGAAAGGGTCATTTTGATTAATATCACAATTCACAACCTGTTTCCTTCTATTTCTCATCCTGCTTTCTTTCATATACTATAAGATAAGATATAAATAATCTTAATAACTATAAATTCACAATCTATATATATATATATATATGTTTAAAATTCCCTCCAAAAAAAAAATATGTTTAAAATGAAACATAGACTAATAAAAGACTCTATTATTTTTTTAGGAGAAAAGACTAATATTTAGGAGTAGTGATACATTGACTATCATATGTAGCAAACCTTCCATTCTACATCTCCACATGATATGTTTGGTGGAAGAGAAAGAAAATGAATGATAAAAAAGAAGAGAAATAAAAAAATAAAAAATACCACACGGGGTGGTATATGAGAGGTGTGAGAAAAAAATGAGTCAACCCATAAATATTTATTATTTAAACATTAAAATGGAGACATGTTTATCTATGATTCTTTTATTATTTATTTTTTACATATTACATATTTCAAATAAGAATCGTATTATTCAAGCATCAAAATAAGATATACTATGTATTTATCTCTATCTTTTCCTAACTTTTTATTTTCGATAACTTACACACGTTTTAAAATACACATAAAAATTAAAATACATTATATTTTAAATCAAATTTTCATTCTTAGATAAAAATTTAGATGAGTTTGAATCAAATGAGCTAAAGAAAACTTTAAAAGATCACTTCAAGAGTCACTTATATACTACTCACAAATATCATCATATTGTCAACAAAGATTCATTGTATGTTTGATTTCACAATAGATTTACTACGATTACAATGAACTACCGTGATTTTAGCTCCTAAGATAAATTGAGTCTAAAGAGTAAACATCACATTGTCAAACAATTGATATTTAGTATCACGATAGATAGATTTATTAGAATTACAATGAACCACCAACTATCACCATGATTTTGTAAAAAAAACTACACCAATTTTAAGAAATTCACCGTGATAACAAACATTCTAAGAAACACAAATTTTCAAAGAATTTGAGTTAAATAATTAACAATGGGACCCATCTAGATCAAACTTTTCATGTTGAAAAATCATTTCTACTAAATAAAATGGCCAAGTCCCAAAAACCATCGGTGCAATAATAATATATTTATTAGTTGGTTTTTCTCCTTTTATCACTCCTGTCTTTCTCCCTCTCTGCTGTCTTCTCAGCTTTTGCAATTAATAACATCACACCATTTCCTTCTTGTTCTTCCACACAACACCACACGCCTCATTCAAACTTTTTCTATCACTTCTCTGTCTCTCTGCTCTCATTCTCAAACCTCTTTCCTACTTTTTCTAACAAAGGTGATCAATGTACTTTTTTTTTTTACTTCTACAACTAGTACTTCATCTTCACCTTAATTTTTCCATTTTTGTACCATCAAATCCTTGTTTTCTTCTAGACAAAATAGTCCATGCTTAATATGAGAAGAAGATCTTCATGTTGAATATGTCTCCTTAAAAAGTTTCTTAACTCATTCTCTTTTCAATATATCAAAAGGTTTAGTTACTTTTAGAGTTTCTTATTTTTTTCTTTCTGCATTCTCTTTACATCACACATTTTATTTCCTTCATATTTTTCACTTGAATGTTGACTTGATCTTATATCTAATATCTTGTTTTTTTTTTTGGTTGAATATTTGATCTTCGTCTTATATTTTTTTTCATCAATAATTTATTTATGTACTATTGCAAATTTTGTTGTTTTCTTTTACTTGTTAGTTATTATGATCATTACGTAACATTTACTTGATTGATCTACCAATGCTATTTGTCGGGTACCTCTTTGATTTTCGGTTGATCATATCATATATCACACCTTTTCTTTCTGTCTTTTTCTTCTTTTGCGTTTTTCACTTTATCTCTTCTATTTTGTGTTACCTTGTTGCATAGATTAAGCCATGGAAATTGCTTAAGTAAAAAACTAAAACACTGAAGTTTCAAGTTTCAAGTTTTTTCTAACTAAATAAATGTTTTATTCTCATTTGATATAGTTGCTTGATTCAAGTTTATTAATACTAATACTATTTTGTTCTTGTATTTTTCTCATTTCTAGTTGTTCATTTAATCTTGGATTCCATAAATATCTAAATTTGTGTGTTCTCTTCTATGTCTTTGTTTTCTTCAAAGTTTTAATTGCACAGTTCCCGGATTTGATTTAATTTAATAATCTCAAACTCCACATTTCGATGAGGTCAATGTGAATTCTGGGGAAGGACAAATAATCAGAAAGATTTTTAGCATATTCTATTTCATGTTGACGTGTTAAGACTTTTATATTTCACATAATTGAGTCTTTCATTATCTTGTAATTAGTTTACATTAAGCAAAGGCTTGATTCTTGCAGACCATATATATTAAATATTAAATTCATGTGTCTTCTTCTGTTCAGCCGGTTTCTTTATCCATTCATATAGCTTACGGCAAATTGCGCATTTGACCGAGTAAAAAAGGAGCTAGTTTCCAACAGCAACAAGGTGTGAATTTTTTTTAATACTTTCTATACTGATAGGATCTTTGGAATCAGGATTGTTTACTCAATTGACTAAGCTTGGAATCTCAGAGTTTTTTCGAGTGAGATCTATAGTACAAAAGTAATGAACATAGCATGATATTCATCTAAAGTGTTTTTCTTTTTGGAACTGAGAAAATGGGGTGTTGTGTCTCAACAAGCAATAGAAGTAATGACGGTTCGGTTATTCCATCTTGTCTTGAAATCGGATTGTGTGGTCAAAAGAAAGCAAGAAGAACATTCTCTGATCATGTTGTCTCTCTGAACAAGTTAGCATCCTTACCAAACAGAATATTCAGTAATGGAAAGAGTCGGTCTTCTTGTATATTTACGCAGCAGGGTCGTAAGGGTGTTAATCAGGATGCCATGATTGTTTGGGAAGTAAGTATGTTTCATGTTATGGTTGTTTTGATGATGTTTGATTCTCATTGAATGAAGAGGGACTTGGAATTTTGGTTAATTTTTGAAATTTACATCCTAGTTTTGATCTTTGTTTTCTTTAGGATTTTGTGTCAGAAGATGCGATCTTCTGCGGTGTGTTTGATGGTCATGGTCCATACGGTCACCTTGTCGCACGCAAAGTCAGGGATGCCTTGCCGATAAAATTGCTTTCATTTTTGGATTCATCTGAGTCAAGGCGAAATGAATCCAGTAAAGCTAGTTTCAAGGACATAAAGCTTGAAAGTGGAGAAGCTGAGAATAATTTCTCTGCTGAAGATGAGGTGAATTCTATGTGGAGAGAAGCTTTCATGAAGGCATACAAGGCCATGGACAAAGAGTTGAAGTCTCATGCAAATTTGGACTGTTTTTGTAGTGGAAGTACATCTGTGACTGTAGTGAAGCAGGTAGATCAAAGATCAGCATCTATCATATTGGTTTTGTTTCTTTTATAAATTTCTGTCGAGTATGACTCATAGTTTACTGATAATTGGGCAGGTCGCTCGATCAAGAGTAATCTTGTAATTTGGACCGTAGTATTTAAACACAAGTGATAAATAATAGAATCATTATGTACAATTGGCCTAATCCCATAATCAAATCGTGTTATTTTCTTCACTTTTTCAGGGTTCAAATTTGTTCATGGGCAATATTGGTGATTCAAGAGCAATCATGGGATCCAAGGACAGCAATGACTTGATGGTTGCAATTCAGCTGACAGTTGATTTAAAACCTGATTTGCCAAGTGTGTCATATGAAATCATCATTCATCCTCTCTGTTTAAGTTTATTTTTTTTTATCTTGTTGTTAACTTATTCAAATTTTGATGTAATAATATTCTTATAGGAGAAGCTGAAAGAATTAAAAAGTGCAAGGGTAGGGTATTTGCATTGGAAGATGAACCAGAAGTTTGTAGGGTGTGGTTACCTTTTGATGATGCACCTGGATTAGCAATGGCTAGAGCATTTGGTGATTTTTGCTTGAAGGAGTATGGTGTGATTTCTGTCCCTGAATTTACGCACCGGATTCTCACAGACCGAGATCAGTTCATTGTTCTTGCCTCAGATGGTGTAAGAAATTTCAATTTCATATCTGCTGCATATTTGATTGTTCAGTTTTTTATTTTTTTTCAATTTCAGAAAGAAAAAAAAATGTTATTTTGTTCTGACACCTTTCAAAAGTTTAATGTTAGGTCTCAAACCTTTGTGTCATCTTTCGGTCTCTGTGCAGATATGGGATGTTTTAAGCAATGAAGAGGTGGTGGAGATAGTATCATCAGCACCAAGTCGATCATCAGCAGCGAGGGTTCTGGTGGAATCTGCCGCACGAGAGTGGAAACTTAAATATCCAACTTCAAAAATGGATGACTGTGCTGTTGTGTGCCTATTTTTGGATGGGAAAATGGACTTAGAAGAATCTGATTGTGACGAACAATGCTATTCTTCCGCAACCATCCAGAGCAACAAGCATTCGGGTAATCCAGTTGAGTCGGATGATGGTCAAAAGTCCGAGCCTTCTTTGCAAAGGAACTTCACTGTGAGAACCTCAGAATATAATGAGACATGTGTAGGAGAAGGAGGAAAAGGAGGAGAGTCTGTCGATGTTGAAGACGGAACATCATCAGCTGAAGATCAAAACTGGTTAGGTCTAGAAGGTGTCACCCGAGTAAACTCACTGGTACAACTTCCTAGATTTTCTGTAGAACGACCAAACTCTTGAAATTTGTTTATTCAGTTGAAACTCTTTCCTGTAATGCTTATAACAATACGGTGAATTCAAGAAGAATTATTATTTTTTATTTGGTAATTACTTGTAGTAAATGACGATTAATATTCAGTTGCGAAAAATGCGACTGACATTAAGAATGAAGCTAAAAGCAATTCATTTTTTTTCTTCATATAGTTGAACATGACTGAGCCATGTGAAGGCTTCATTTAGTAGCCGCTATAACATTGGTAACATTCTTCCACAAATAGCAAGTAATAAAAGTGAGGCCAAAATAACACATACCATTTTAAGAAATGGAATGTACTGCAATTCACTGAACCACAAAATATCAACCAACAAATGAGGCTGCTACCATGTTAGTGGCACTGTGCATGAGACACATAACTCACCGAAAAATTTCACACCAAACTTAACTGAAACTTGAACTATATAAAATGCAGCCACTTCCTTCTAGTTTCAAACACAAAAACCTATATCAATATTCAATAGTCTTGTAAACAAAATGGCTTACAAAGCTTCCACTTTCCTTGCACTAGTCCTCATCACCAATATTCTTCTTAGTACTACTTGTCAAGCACGCAATAGTATTCCGAAAAACTCAAATACCGATGAAAAGAAAGAGCCGCAGTGGTTTTTCCATTTTGATGGGATTCCAGGCTTCGGCAGAGTAGGATTCCCGCCTTTGTTTAGTTCTACACCTCAAAATCCATACAATGGCGGCGGCGGACAAGGAGCAGGATCAGAATCAGGACCAGGAACAGCACCAGCTGGTGGCAGTTATGTTCCAGGTGGTGATGACACCTTTATCCCTAATCCTGGTGTTGAGGTTCCAATTCCTGGCAGTGGTGGAGTTGTTCCAGTTCCAGCTGCAGTTCATCCTTGAATTGACTCATGAGCCATCATGCATTATTTTACTAATTAGGCCTAGTTTCTAAGCCTTGTTATGCTTTTGACCAATTTAAGCACCCATGAATAAGTCTTCAGTGTACACTATTTATTACATGGTATGCAAATCCATAATGTTATTTACCTTTTTAAGATTAATTATGTATGATGTAAGCTCTAATGTGTGCAACCCTATAATTAAAAATACTCTTATTAATTGATAGTACATCCTCTATGTAAAAGTATTTGTATTTAATATTATGAACATTGGCTCATACTAAATATTTTTCTAGTTGCACTTATGTTACTCTAGTTGTTAAGGTAATATGTACCTCTCTGTCCTACAAGTCAATGCCGGGATAAGGTTGCAAACAGCATAATATGTAGACTTGTAATAAATTTAATCAAATAGTCTTGTTGGTGCAACAATTAATGGAGTTGCTAGCTACTACCATGTGAATAATAGGTCACAAGTTTGAGTTAGTATGATTTTTTATTTTTATTTTTGGAAATGAGAGAGATACGACTGTCTGTTAATGGTCCTTATCTTGTAGAAAGAAAGTCTTAGTATACCAGCTGTAATTGCTGCATAGTGACTAAGAGGTCACATGTTTTTGGGTGCATCTGCAATAGTCAATATACTCAATGTGAATCTGACTCTTTCATGGACTTTGCCAATGGTTTGTTTTTGTAGCACAAAGTTGTCCTTCTGTGAAAATATCAATGAATAAATGTTTTTTGACACACTCTTGATTACATTTTTTATAATTTGTTTTTCCACTCTTGACCCTCCGGTTTTCTGGGAAAGTAAACTCCTGTAATCTGGAGTCTAGTTGAGAGATAAGTAAAGTATGCCTAAAAACTGTTTCAATTAGGATTTAAACTCAAGTACTCCAAATCAATATAACGAAAATTCGTTTATCACTTGAGTCCAACCACTTGATTTTTTCATTGCTGATTTGTTTTTAATAGGTTAATTTAATTGTTTCCTAAATTAATCACATTTTAAGTTATGTGTTGACACATATTAGGAAATGAACTACCACCATAAAGAGTCTGTTCAAGAGTGTACTATCAACCATGAGGTTAAGATTTCAGTATTACAAAGAAGATAACTCTTGAATTTCACACTTCAAGTCATTAAATCAACCTTTCCTCAATTCATATATGACAAATGACAACTCTAAATATTTCCCTCTCCTTCACATATATATGAACAAAAGAAATGCTGCACATAAATGCAAAGTTGGTGTGCCATCAATATGCAAGCAACCACACCAAACTACTACAAATTTCACATGCAGCATAATTGTTTGTGGTCTTCATCTCCTCTACCCCACCCAAACCACCAACCAGAAACAAAAACAGTAAATAAAAAACACATACAGTTTTCATCTCCCAAATACACTCCGAGGAAAAGGCATTTCAAGTTGAGTAACTAAATAGTTAACAGAAAACAAAGGAAATTTGCTCTGCTATCACTATCAATTTTTAGTTTTAGTAGTGTAATTTGATCATCATTTTATTTTAGCTGTCATCATTTTTTATCATTGTCAAGCAAAAAGGTAATGAAATTATTAAAGTGGGATAAGGATATGTTAACAAAATATCAAATGTAACAGACTAGATAAATGGTGCAAATTTTGGGATTCCAGAGCAAAAGTTTCGTAACTCAGAAAGTTAATAAATTCAAGTATTACACTTAGAGTCGATCAAATATGACACATGACCTTCGAGCTTGGAATTATTTCTGTAATGGAAGCCTTGCTATGTCACAGAAGTATCCTGACAAAAGAAGAGGTTGTAAGAAGAAAAAAAATTAAAGAAATGCTAGTTTTAAGTTGAGGAAAGTTGTAGACAAAGAAGAAAAAGTATATAACTTGTGAATAGATATAACAAGCACAGATAAAGCAAAAGTACCAGCAAAGACATCTACATACCAACTTCTAAAGCTGATATAAACCAACTGGTATTACTAGAGCAAATAGGGGAAATCCCACAATTACAATATTATTCCTCTAATAGAATATAACAGTCCTTATTTTCTTCAAATACTGATGGACACAGGTCTGAGGAGCCTATGCTATGTGTCCATAGCCTAATAAGAGTTAGTTATTTAGGTAATTAGAAAATAAGGCATGTTGTCTTTAAATAGAGATTAGAAATTAGAGAATGATGATGTTGTGTAGACTTGGGGCTTGTTGGCATTTGGGAGAGTCTAGAGTCTCCAATATAACACCGTTCATGATTCGGTTTAGGAAGGAAACTGAACTGTTGCAACAGTTCGGTAAAACTGAACCAAACCGTTAATGGCTCGAGCCGAACTGAACTGGTATAAGGGTTTGGTGCATTGGTTTTGTAGTTTCAAACCAAACCTGAACTAGCCTTACAGAAAACCGAACGGTACTTTTACGAACCAAACAATACCAAACTATTATTATTAACTAATAATAGTGACAGTTGCAAAAAAACCAAAATTTATCAACTTAGGACTGCTATTATTAATCTATAATTAGGATAAATAATTTTAAAGACTCTAGACTTTCCCAACACCAAAAAAACCCAAGTCAACACAAATAATAAGATCATCATTCTCGAATTTCTAGTCTCTATTTATAGGCAACATGTCGTATTTCCAAATTACCCTAACTAACTCTTATTAGACTGTGAACATAGCACATGCTTCTCAAATCTGTACCTATCAATATTAGAAGATAGTGTCTTCCAGAAACCTAAAAGAATTGAGAAAACTTCTATTATTTTCCTCAATGGCACCACCATCTTTCTAAACATGGACATTTAATACTTGCCCTGCCAAGCAATGTAGTCAAACTCGAGATCCTACCTACGATCGGGAAGTGGGTGAAATATTGTAACTTGAGTATCATAACACAACTCATAAGCTCCTACCGTAAGATAAAATTGTACTTATACATATACATATACACACACGAGCATGAATTTGATTATTTTAAACTAAACAAAATACAAGAGAATGAATTTGATTGGAAGAGTACTTGGGCCATACAGCCCAATTCCCTCATCCTCACAAACATATAGAAGTCTAAAGCAGAAAATAAATAAAAAAGTGAGTTGGGCCTCATGGCCCAAGCTCTCTTTGCTCCTTCACAAAAAAAAACTAGCTCTACTAATTAACAGACAAAGAGAGACCATGAGCCGCCTCAACCATGGCTGTCAAGATTGCGTGACATGGAAGAGGGAGAATCACAGATGGCAGCACGAGCGCAGGCAGATGCGCATTTGCAGTCATTGGCGCTAACCAAACGGGTCATAAAACCAAAACCAGACCTGAAGACAGAAAACACCGATTTTGGCGTCTATCCACACACAGAACCGGAAAATCACGATTTTAACCACGACAGAGTACTCCAATGATCCTGGTCACATCGCAGCACAGAAGTCTGGCTGTCGATCGTAGACTTGACTGCCTTGGTGCCAAGTGATAATACATTGTTCACCACCCATTTAATTTAATTGTATATGTGAGCCTTCCTATGTGGTCACATGGTACAAAAATATAAGCACTGTCATTGAGGAATTCTACAACAACTAAGCCTTAATCCTCTGCGTAGTGTCAGTTACATGGATCTCTAGATCTTTCTTAATCGTTTCTCTTATAGTTTTTCTATGTCTAAATCAGCTTATAGTGATCTAACTATCCTCCATTTGGTGGATACTTACTGCAGCATCTGCAGGTCTTCTCTCTACATGCCCAAACCACCTAAGCCTAGTTTCCACCATCTTTTCCACCTAAGCCTAGTTTCAATTATCAAAATGTATATTAAACAAATTTATTGATACTGAGACAGTTGATTGACAATGAAGAGTGAAGACACTTTTTAGTGATAATGACCAATACAACAATCATACCAAAACTCATTCCATTATTTTCCAGTTTCAATGAGAAGTCGAAAGTAAAGAAAAAGTCAGAGTAATTGTAATAACATATATTAATAAATCTGCCTTCAAACAAAAATATAATAATAAATCTTTAATTTTTATGTCTCTATATAAATTAAAAAAAATGTGATAAACCATGCAGATTAGGATTTAGGGTCTTTGATCATTGATCATCGGTAGGTAGGCGCTGCAAGGTAACTTCAGGGCCATTTAAGGCCGCTGTTATGAAACTAAATTTAAAGGTATTCTCATGGTTTTGTTTGTTGTGAACTGGGTATCCTCTGCACGCACCTGCAGATACTAATCATTCCCCTCAAGAAATTTAACACCATTGCATTTTTAGTGCTGAACTCAATATCAGAACCTCTTATTAAGCGATATAGAGTTCATATCATACATTCCCATGGTTGATATGGTACAACAATTAGAAGCATGCATTGAAGAAAAACATCTTATGAGGACGAATAATTAAAATAAATAATAAAAAAAAAAGTAGATGGGCACGATACCTAGTTGAGAACAAAGAGAATATTCTTCAATGTCACGAATCAAACGCTAAAAATCTGGAAAACGATGAAGCAGAGGAATCCGAGGAACATGAAGATGAAAAAATAATCAAGGAAGACAAAGAATCTGGTCGATCCATGATTCCTCTTTCTGTTCGTTTTTATCACAAAGGATTCGTTGATCTCTTCAATCTTCACCATTGTAGAGAATGGAGAGTTTCGATTCGATCTTCACCGTTGTGGTCACCCGTCGGAATTGCAATAGCTATGCCTACGGGCGCCAAAGAAAAATCCAAAACCTTGTTTTGGAATTTATTTATTTATTTTTAGGAGCTTATTTCCATCACACTTGTTTATGATAATAGTTCTATAATTAATTTGTGTATGATGTTTTTCTTATATCATGCTAATAATTGATCCATTTGGATATCAAATAAAAAATAATTAATAAATAGGCAATTACCCCCTGAAATTATAAGTTTCGTTGATTACTCTCTAAACTTAACAAAACTTTCAATTACCCCTTGAAATTGCACAACGTTAATCAATTTACCCCTTCCATCAAATTTTTCTATTAATCAACATGACGTTTTGCAAATACCCCCTAGAGTTTTGCACTTATGTGCAAAATGCCCTCGAACTTAAAAATTTATATTATTTTTTTCTTAAAGGCAAACAATTAACCTTATTCACCTTATTCTTTCTTAACCATGTTGTATTTTTATGGAAGAATACACTATTATAAATAATACATGTAGGACACTTGTGATTAGATCTAAGTAAGAAGTTATGAACTAACTTAAACAATAGTAAACT
>Ga0228710_1002116_pt1 | contig 30954 bp, 20 predicted proteins | sample MedpolnodulmetaG_FD_177995 | JGI IMG/M metagenome (GOLD analysis project Ga0228710, IMG submission 177995) | Root nodule microbial communities from Medicago polymorpha collected in Santa Monica, California, United States - pink nodules | ecosystem: Host-associated > Plants > Roots > Nodule...
ACATTCAACTAAAAACGTGAAGCCCACGTAAAAAAAACGTGAAGCCAAAAAACTCACCTTCATCAACCGGTGAACACTTCTTGAGTGCTTTCATCATACATGCCTACAAAACGTCATTGGTTAGTGTCCTCGATATTCTGCTTTTCATTTGCAGATGATACCTCAGACACTCCATGTGGAAGCTTTTTGACAACCCCAAGCAAGATGACACTTGACCAGTCTCATTGGTTGTTGATTCCAAGCATGAGTCTGATGTGGAGTGAGGGGAAGCGAAGGATTGTGTAGCTTCTGACTGTGTATCTTTTAAACCATGAACCACAAGATTCCTATCTGGTTGACCCTTTGTTTGTTGCAAATTTGCATCGGCATCTCTAGTCTTTTTGATTGTATATTCTAGAGCTCATTTAGAGGTGACTTCAACGGTCAGCTCAGGTTCTTCTCTAGCTATGCGTTTTGAACGCCGAGGAGAAACTTTAATAGCAAGAGAGAGCCTGAAGTTTCTCCTCGGCGTTCAAAATGCATAGCTAGAGAAGAACCTGAGCCGATCGCAGATGTCATCTCTAAAAGAGCTATAGAATATACAATCAAAAAGACTAGAGATGCCGATGCAAATTTGCAACAAACAAAGGGTCAACCAGATAGGAATTTTGTGGTTCATGGTTCAAAAGATACACAATCATGAGTTACACAATCCTTTGCTTCCCCTCACTCCTCATCTGACAAATGCTTGGAATCAACAACTAATGAGACTGGTCAAGAAGTTATGTTGTTTGGGGCTGTCATAGGATTTAGCAGCAACAAAAAGCTTCCACATGGAGTGTCTGAGGTATCATCTGCAAATGAAAAACAGAATATTGAGGCCTAGCTCATCCTTACAAAACTGGCTTGTACGGTGATGAGTGCCTCCTCTTTATAAACTCTTCTCAAGAATCCTATCTATCAGATGTGGGACTAAATCTCACCGAGTGTTGGCCGCTAACAACATAACACCACCATATTGAGTTAATATTCAATTTTACTATGTTTGGATGTATAGAGATGGGTAATGCAATATGTGTTATTTGATTCCACTTTATCGATTTTAATCGATTCATGCGCAGTCAAAATGTTTGTAAACTGAACTATATACTACAAATTGATAGGCTAAAAGCTGAGAAATATAGAAAAATGAACCATGCCATCTATGTCCAGGTTGCTCTTTTGGAAGGATACATTTATTCTTAGCTTGTTGGGATTTCATGTAGTTTATGACGTTGAACTTGTGTCCGTTTGGTGTGCATGATTAGCATGATTAAAGCATATACCTGTGTTGACATTCACATTGACTCGTTGACACTAGTATTTGAGAAAATAGAATTATTGAATTGGGTGGTATTTTTCTTCATGTACACTGAAGTTTCTGAAGTCTGATCGCTTGTCTTCATTGTTAGCTATGCTTCATTCTTTGCTTTCTCTTAACTTTAGCTTGTGGGCTTACCTTCCAGGGAAAGCGAAGGTTCGTTCCAGTATGGTAACTATTGGGGAGAGGTGGATGAATTACACGCTGTTGTTCAACATTTCCGTAAATCAAATTGTGTAATCCGTGCAATTGTTGGACATAGCAAAGGTATCTTGAATTTTTTGCTTATATGAAAAAATATACATATATACCTAGATATGTTTTTGGATATGTGATTATATGTGCCAATTTATACAATCATTCGTCGATCATTTTCCATTAAGCACAAGCTGTGCAAAGCCTAAAACAGAGGGAAACAAAGTCTGAAACAATTAAACACAACACAATTACTAAAACTTCAAAGCAAACCAGGAGCAGAATAGCACACTAAATATACTTGTTCCTAGCTTTCCACTGCGACCACACGGCACACGCTCGCAAACCAAATTGAAGTTAAACACATTCTGAATACCTTTCCGCAGTACAATAAACCTGTAAATTGCTCTAAATGCTCCTGCCCTTCAGCTGCAAAAGCTGTTGAAACACTGAGCCACTGCAAGATTGAACTCCACAAATAACGCAACAGGGCAGCCAAAAAAAGATGCTGCAAACTTTGCTCTTCCCCACTGCAGAAGGCACACTGAATGTGATCACCGTTTAGCATGTTTCTCCGAGAATGATTGACTTTGGTTGGAACTCTATCTTGGAGTAATCTCTAAACCATCACTGAAATTTTAACTGGAATCAAAGGGTTCCGAATGCACTGAACATAATTGTTATTCAAGATAAGAGAATTCTTAGTTAATTTATAGCACGTTTTCTTAACCAAATACTCCCCCCTCCCATCCACCCAAATCCACCTATCCAATTGAGTCTTTCCGAAATCCACATTATTTAAAAGACTAGAACATTCTAACACTCAGTGTTAACTTGTTAACTAGCATTATATTTTCATCTATGGTTCTTAAAAGTTGACTTGTCAATGTAACTTCTGTGTTCTGACCAATCCATCTTCTCAAATTCTTATGTCCTTTCACGCAAATTTGTCTAGACTGATTGGACTTATAGTTTCTGTGTCATGATGCAGGAGGTGACATAGTGCTTCTGTATGCTTCCAAATATCATGACATTAAAACTGTTGTCAACCTCTCTGGGCGTTATGATCTGAAGGCTGGCATCGAAGAACGCCTTGGTAAAGATTATTTGGAAAGAGTTATGAATGAAGGTTTTATTGATGTGAAGACGAGGTCAGGTAAATTGTTTGCTCAGGCTTATAATATCACAAGCACAAATATCGAGCTAAACACATTCGTATACTATCTTGTTCAATAACTGCAAAATTACTTGAGTTTAGAACTTTAGAATTTAGATAGATTTTAACGCGCATGTTTCCATCACGCATAACGAAGATTTATAAATTCTTTGTTTCAATCTATGTAACACATACACGCTGAATTACCATGTTATTTATTAAATGATCATTTGAGGACATCTGCTGTTGCAGGAAGTTTGGATTACCGTGTTACTAAGCGTGCCTGCAGATTTGAGGACATCACGCATGGATACAAATATGCACGAAGCGTGCCTGCAGATTGACAAAGAATGCAGGTTAGGGGAAAAGCTGTTTGATCTCTTTTCATTTTACTTCTTTGTTTTTCAAGCATGTGTGGATGTTTAAATATCACAAATATTTCTACAATAGAAGCAATAAAAAACATGATCACTCTTTGTTTGTCAAAAAAAACATGACCACCTCTTAATTTTTTTAAGCATAGCCATTAAGTGCAATTTTTGAAGAAATTTTAACCACCACGTTTCTGTACTTTTTTTTAATATTTATCAAGTAATCCTTTAACTAAATTTGATTTTAATACCTACCTGTACTGTTTTCAAAATAGTCATTGTAAATAACACATAATAGTACTTTAAATAAAACTCATAGTTGTTCATTTTATGACTTTAGGAAACTAATGAATTGAGAAAAGGAAACTTGCAAGATTAAAAATATGTTTTTGATAATCGAAACCAAGTTGTTTCATTTTCAATTTATTTACTCCCTAATCAAGTGGGGCAACCCATTTTAGTATTCAAATTTGTGTACACAATCATGGTATAGTTCTTTGAATGCAACAATTGTTGATAAACTTATCAAGTTACATTGATGCATAGATATGCTAATGCCAAATTACATCATATATGGCAAGGTCCTTACAGTTCACGGTTCTTCTGACAAAATTATCTCGGTACAAAGTGCGTACGAGTTTGCCAAGATCATACCAAATCACATGCATACTGTAATCATCAAGACATGTTATCCTCAGTTGTTATGAGCTTCATCGCGGAAAACATTGACCACAATAAGGGTATTGTTAGCTAGGTCTGACTTGCTTGGACATGAGCTCCTCATTTTCCTATAATGTTCTTGTTTTCTAAGTGATATAGGTCACCATTATTTTCCTTGTTGTATACCAACCTTCATTTGACATTAGTGATTATGGATGATTAAGTAAATTAACTCAATAATTCAAACACCTTCATCATGGTAAATAATCCGGATGAAGATATTAACAAAGGGTAAATAAGATTAATCTCTTCCAAGTTTGATGAAATTAAACTTGATGTCATACTTACCTTTTGATTTAACAATCAAAATGGTCTCTGACTTTGTGAGGCGTTCTCAATTTAGTCGAGGTGGTGAAGATCGGTGCTACGGAGGTACTACGGTGGAGATCGGCGCTACGGAGGTACTACGGTGGAGATCGGCGACGGTGAGAGAATATGTTTTTAGATCGCGAGATGGTGCCCTGTGTTCTGCGAGAATGTGTTGTTTTATTTTTCTAACAAAATAGATTTTGACCTAAAATATTTAAATATAAAAAATTCATATAAAACTAATTTCAGTCAAATGGTAGCTAATTAGTCTGATATTTGCTACCACTAGATTCCGTAGCACAGGTATCCTAGCAAATCTTATATTTTCTTGTAGTGAAAAAATTCTAATGGTCCAAAACTGGGAGATTATTTTTTTTTATAGAGTTTTAAAACATTTCTCCCAACACCTTGATTCTCTGAGGAAATAGTTGGAACAATGCTCATAGTTTGAACATAAGAGCAATGTGCCAAAAGACTCTCCGAAGTCCAATTATGAAGTTTATCATTCATGGCTATTTTAGTAATAATTGTACCAAGCATTTGAAAAACACATCAATCAATATTTCTTCTACAATTCCTAAATTGCTTGTAGCAGAAGAACCCTTCAAGATAAACTATAATTGGATTAACATGATAAATTCAAATTTGCAATTACACAATAAATGTCACACTTGGTAATGAAAACATGCCCCAAATTCATAAGGAACCACAAAAAAGTGGTCCTTCCAATTGCACTATTATGATTGGCAAGCATCATGTAGCTTGGATCATGTAAGCAAGAAGAGCACATCAAATTTAAGAAACGGTATGCAGATAAAACATGCACAGGAATTTAGTCACAGATAGTGTTTATACAGATAACTAACCAACAAGTTACATTAAAATAAAGATATAGGAATATAATTTCAAGATGATTGTAGAAACATCATTTGAATTACTATTCACTAGGGGGCAGTGTTATATAGCTGCTAAGGCATCACTCTACAACAAACTATCCTATATGTAATTACTTTATAATAAATATTTTCTCATGGTGCTGTTTTGGTTGCCAAGCCCAGGAATGAATGGTACTTTTGTTGCACGTAGCCATAAGAAAATTAAGTTGGCCACTGTGAAGTTGCTTGCCTGGAGATCATTTAAAACATGGTACCAGGGCCGGCCTAAGGGGATGCCACTAAAGCAAGGGCTTTAGGCCCCCGATTTTTTTAGGCTTCATATTCTTATCAATCTAATTTGATGTTGGTTGTTTTAAATATATTAAGACAAGTAGTGTGTAATCAAAGTTTGTAAAAGTACAAATAATAATTTATATTTGTATTATTTCAATATTATTTTTTTATTTTAAGATTTCTAACAATTGGTAAATAATGTCTATATTAAATGTTATTTTCAACACGCGCACACACGCACGCGCACGTGCGCACACACACATATATTAACGGAGTTGATTATAGCGAAAGAGGATATACTCTCACAATGTGACAAACCAAAGTTTGATTTCTAACTGACAAAATACTCATTAATTTAGTGTCTGACACACATCATATAGAATTACTTTCGATTGAAGGAACTTATGGAATTATTTTCTTAATTTTGTCTTATTCTATCTAAACGCATATAAAAGGCCTCTGTTTAAATTTTTCTTTAGGCCTTAAAATACATTAGGCCGACCCTGAATGGTACCTTGACCATTTCACACGGTTCTGAACTGCAACTCCAGGTCCATGATTATTGTACTCAGCATAGTACAATGTGTCCAAATAAACTGCAGTATTGTTCCACTCTAGCCAGCATTTGGGGCTCAACACGTCACTGATATAGGACTGCATGAATGCTACTCGTGAGTAAGGCTTCCACGGTCTTCCGAGGAATGTTCGGGTAGATTTGACGAAAGGAAGAAATTCAGGATCAGCAGAGACGTTGCAGAACTGAAACGCGAAACCAAATGGTAGATTAGGTTTTTCTGGTCCTCCTTGAGCAGTGATGGTGTTCTGTTGGCCTGTTAGTCCTTTCCTTAACAATATGTCACAGTCTTGAAAGACGGCAGCTGCCTAACCAAATATGAAGTCAACCGAGCCTCTGATTTTGCAATTCTTATAGAATTGGCGTTTGATGTTCGCACACAAACTGTCTTGAAAACCAGAGATTTCACATCGGTAAAAGACAAAGGTGTCTGAATCTGACAATAGTGCCACTGCATAATGATTTTCAGGCCCTGTGGTGTTCCTGAAGGAAATGTCCTGAGCAATGAAACCTGGACCCTCAACAACTTCACATAAAAAAGTAAACTTTTAAAACATATGTAAACCAGAAAATGCAACCTCAAATTAAAAACAAATGTAAGAAGAGAGAATCAAGAGTGGTTGTAATCCTTACCAAAGGTATAAGTATAGGATGTGTCTAACTTATCTCTCCCCCAGCTTAAGTCACCGGTGATGACAGTGGCACACATACCATCTCCGATCATCATGAGCTTGGACTTGCTATTGTTGATCATAACATGTTCATTGTAAACACCTTTCTTGATGTGTATTACATAGCGCTTCTTGCTTCCGTTAGGTGCTGCCATCACAGCATCCATAATCTTCATATAGTTTCCACTCCCATCAGATGCTACCACGACATCTGCAGGCACCACACTCGCCTGTAGAAGCTTCCTATCACCTGGTTTAACCCAAGACGGAAATTTTCCTTTCTGTGTGATGGTATCTAATATATCGGAAGAGGAAGTTCTAAAGAAGAAGCAGAAGAAAAAAAAGAAGAAAAAGATTCTGGAAGGACTCATTGGAACAAAGTTTGAAGGTCTTTGTTACAAAGGTTAAAAAACTTTAAGAATATAACTATTGTTTTTTTTGGTAGTGAGAATATAACTATTGTTTGAATACACATACTATCAACACAGGCATATTTATGGTCATGCAATCACAAATACATCCAAAACTCAATAGAAATATTGTAAATATTTTTTCTAACAAGGGGAAATACAAACCCAACACATTACTTCCAAGTTTAGTTTTAGTAAGCATACTCTAGAGTGTAACAATAAAAGAAATGGCATTTGACTATGATACAGTGTAATTAAAATTTACATCCCAAATTAAATAGACATGGTTTAAATATTTTTGTTTTTTATAAGAAAGGGAAATACTAATCCCACACATTACATGCAAGTGTAATTTTGGATAATAGAAAAGGTGACTTTGAATTAATCAAAGGCTGGCACCAATATATTATGGTCCATCCTAAGAAAATTAATCAAAGTGTATAGAGGTTTCTTAGAAACTGTTGCTACTAGCCACATCCGAACTGCATCCTATATGGTTCAGCTAGAGCAGGTGTTAGACACAATGTAAATATTTTTCTCTATCATACAATTAATCCTATATTTGACTATGATACAATGTAATTACAATTTACAACCCAAATTCAATAGGCATGCTTCAAATATTTCTTCCTAACAAAGGGAAATACAAATCCCACACATTACATGTAAGTGTAAATTTAGTAAGCATAATAGAGAAGGTAACTTTGAATCCATCAAAAGCTGACACAAATATATTATAACCATTTTCTACCACCAACATCCAAACTTCATCCTATATGGTTCAGCTAGAGCAAGTGTTAGATAGCCGAGATTTACAGGTTGAAGGAAAGGCAGTTCGTCAATATCTGCAAATGGAAAGAAATAATTCTAGTGAAATCAAACTCGCTTTGCAAAGCTGAATTTTTCGGACTTGTAGTTCGCACACTTGAAGATGTGAAGTTAATTAGATATATATGATTTTTCGTGCGAAAAAGAATTATATTGATAAAATACGTACACATAAAGTTTGATATATTCACCGGAAGTGAATGATAAATGTCTACATTGTTAAGAGACAGACATATTCACTTGAAGTGAATTCCTAACCTTTTTCTTGCATGACTAAGTTTAGTAGCACATGAAAGACTCATTTTATATGAAAGATGTGTTGTAATATATTTGTATGACTTACGTGATAGTAATGAGTATATGAAATTCTTCGAAGGAGTTCATTTTCATGAGATATTGAAGAAATGATATCATATGTCAATTTTAAAGATTTAGAAATGAATTTGTCATAATCGATTTTATGATGATGATATAAATATTATTAGAACTCTTGAAAAGATTTTAAAATATGTTGATTATAGAGAAGTTTGAAATGAAATATGTTGGATGCAAAATATTTGCTTGATTATTATTTAAATTAGATTTGTGCATACATTTTTTATATAGTTAGTGCATTGGACAAATCTAGTTGATTATGTACGAGAATGATTACGATGTCACTTGATGTGAGTAAATATCATGTCCTCGAGAAATGATGAACAATTGAGTTGGTCCTGAAGTACCATATTTTAGCTTAGATGAAGACACTAATGTATTTTGCTAACTATATATATCGTGATATTTTATTTTTGTGAATATTAGTAAACATAGACATTGGAGCAAAGTCAAACTTACAATTTGTATCTTAAAGAAACAACAAAATCATCCGATCATTTAGAAATGTTAACACTATATCAGGAAAATGGAGGATGCTTTTTTATTAAGGATTATGATCAGTTTACACATACAAGAAACTTGGAGTTTTCTTATTCTAGAAGAAGGCTCTTTCTATAACTCAATATGAAGACAATATCTCAAGAACCACTAATTTGGAAAGAGCATGAAGATATACCATATCTTTCTACATAGTCACCGCCAAGTAAGGATTTTGGATAACTAGCATAAAAGACTATTTGACTTTCCTCGTCACATATATAATTGTCTTTATGAAGGGAAGATACAAATGTGTTCTGCACTCTTTTTCCCTTAACCATGGTTTTATCCTATTGTGTTTTTTTGGTAAGGCTTTTAACGATGCAGATTATAACACAAAGGAAGATGTACTCTTTTTCCTTCACTAGAATTTTTTCCCACCGAGTTTTTTCTAGTAAGGTTTTAATGAGGCATATCCTTGATGGACATCGAAGGGGGAGTGTTATGAATAATAATGTTGGTGGATGTCCATTCTTGATCTTCCACATACTTTTTTTTGACAAAAACAAAACGATATTCATTCATTCAAATCGATAGAGTACATCATTCAACACCGCTAAAAACGTAAAGGATGAACCTGCGAACAAACTCACAGCTTCCAAGTTAATAGCATATAACGACATAATGCCTACAAAAATATATGATAAAATTAAAGTGACCGGAATACCCATACTTCCGGATCTGCAACGTTGACGCTCAAATCTTTGATTGAATAATCGATCCTTCAATATGAATCAAATGAACACCGCAACAAGATGAAAAATCAACAATGCCGCACAAGACGACGAACAACACACCATCACACTCAGATGACGAAATCACGAAGAAAAAACGTGAAAAATGATTATTTAGATTGAAATAGATAGAAAAAGATGAAGATGGGTGATTTTAGGTCAAAAATTGATCCAAAACCACCCTCAATGAAAACACTGGAAGAGACCCTAGAGAAAAAAAACTAGGGCCGACTTGTTGGAGAGTTGTATTGAATTTTGTATCTTCCTTCCACATACTTGTAACTCCCATTGGTAAGTGGGTTGTAATGTGCTTATTCATTTACATATTTATGTCCTATAAATAAGATTTATAATGTAATGTAAAGACACACTTGTGAAGTAATACAATACACTATCTTATTCTCTCTTGGTCACTTTCACTCTATTCTTATATAATAGTCAATATATTGTGATAGTTTTGATTAATTTCATAACAGTTGACAATATGTTTTAGTTTAAGTGTGGCTTGATGTATGAAAATGTTTAATTAATTGTGAATATTCGTACAATAGTGGAAATGATATGAATGTCTAAAATTATTATAAATAAATTACAAATATAAATTACAAAATATTTTCCAAATATATTTAAACAAAATAAGTAAAGTTTAAGCAAAAACTAATTAAAATTGCCAAACAGCTTTTTGTTAGCTTCAATATTAAAATAGCTTTCAATGCATTGATTGATTTGTTGGCATTTTCAAGCAGCAAATCACAAACACAGCCTGAAAACAAGAGTGAAGTGAATTAAGATGTCCCTAGCTTCACAAAATCCATGTTAGTTTCTTATATTCAATATTAATTTTTAAAAAAAAAAAAAAAACCATGAATAATTTATTATTTCTTATTTGTTTTTGTAGCTATTGAGCATCATCAAAGAATCACAATACCCAACAAAAGTGGTGAAAAACTTGTTGGCATATTACATGAATGTTCTGGAACAACAACCAACGACATTGTTATCTTATGTCATGGCTTTCGATGCTCTAAAGTTTGTTCCTTTCTTTTTTTTCCTTTTCTTATTTACTTAAATTTATGATTAAATTCTTTTATTAATTTGTATTTTTTTTTCTTTTTATTACAGGATATCAATCTCATATTGAACCTTGCTGCTGCATTGGAAAAGGCACAAATTAGTTCTTTCCGTTTTGACTTTTCTGGAAATGGGTATGTTTCTTTTGATTTAGTGTCTGTTTGGATTGACTTATTTTTGAGCTTATGTAAAACAGCTTATGCAAATAAATTAACTTCTATGTATTATTTTTGAGCTGTTATGTCAATGCAGTTTATGAAAAACAGCTTGTGAAGATACAATTATTGTTAGTCAGAACTTATCAATTAACATAAAAAAAGCTTACATAAGCTCTAAAATAAGTCAATCCAACCGGACCCTCAGTAAACACAACCATATTAACCGAATATTCATTTTGACTATAATTTGATACATAGTCAATCGCATTCTAAATGTTTGTGAAATTGTCTTTAAAATTGATTTATACTGAAAAATGATAGGCTAAGACCAAGCCATCTCTGTCCTGGTTGTTCTTTTGGAAGGATAAATATTTTTAGGATTGATGTGATTTCATGTGGTTTATGACTTACATCGCATCAATACTTGCATTCCAATTGAAGGCGTGTCAGTGCTGACATCGTCACATCTGGAAACATTCAAATAATCCTCTTTTTTTTTCTTCAAATTATTACCAGTGTCGTGTCCAGTGTGTGCTTTATAGTATATATAGTATATGATTTTGAACTTATGCTTTTTAGTGGGGTTTTGGGCGAGTTGATAATAGCTGAAAGATGATTAATTGGTGTACTTAAAGCATATGCCTATGTTTTAAGTTTGGACATAGGCGTGGATCACGGGATGAATGAATTGAATCATATGATAGTACGATCATTGAAATATAGTGTTTCTGGCCGTCTGATGTGTTTGCTTTGGTTGCTGATGTTATTATACTTATTTATCATAAATATCTAATGTTGTTATTACTCTTACAGTTCTGGTTTTTAGTTTAGGATTATCATTTTATCATGGTATTAGATGACAATTCCTTTTCCTAAATTGGGTGGTATTTTCCTCATGTACATGTACACTAAATTGATGTACTAAAGTTTATGCTATCTTGTCTTCATCATTAGCCTTGCTTCATTCTTTGCTTTGTCTTAACTTTAGCTTGTGGGTTTTCCTTCAAGGGAAAGCGAAGGTTCGTTTGAGTACGGTAACTATTGGACAGAAGTGGATGATTTACACGCTGTTGCTCAACATTTCCGTGATTCAAATCGTGTGATCCGTGCAATTGTTGGACATAGTAAAGGTATATTGGTTTGTTTGTTTATATTGAAGTATTTTGAGCAACATGAAGACGTTAAGATATGGTTTTGGATATATGATGATGTGCTCCAATTTATACTATCATTCATTGCTAATTTTCCATTATACACCTCAATTATGACAAGTGTCATTATAAAAATATTTTGTCAACCATGCTTTGGATGTTAAGATTGCAATGTTGAATGATACAATATGAAGAGATTTGTGTAACTTCTGGCAGAAAAACATAGTTGTCAATAAGTCTAAAAATGAGCTTTCATTTATCTGATATAAAGCTTCTAGCATGAGATTTGTCAATAAGTCGAAAGTTACTATTCTAAAAATGAACTTCATCATTATCCTTCATTTTAACATAGTTGTTACTTGTTAACTAGTACTATATCAAAATAGGTATTCTATAGATCTCTGTCATGATATTTGTTAGTGTAGCTTCTGATCAATCCATTTTCTCAAATTCTTATGTACTTTCGCCCAAAGTTTGCTAGGATGATGGAACTGTTAACAATTGTTTCTGTGTTGTAATGCAGGAGGTGACGTAGTCCTTCTGTATGCTTCCAAATATCATGACATTAAAACTGTTGTTAACCTCTCTGGACGTTATGATCTGAAGGCAGGCATTGAAGAACGCCTTGGAAAAGATTATTTGGAAAGAATTTGGAAGGACGGTTTCATTGATGTGAAGAGGAGTTCAGGTAAATCGTTTACTCAGGCTAACAATATCATAAGTACAAAGTTCGAGTTAGACATTGATTGTTAACTGTCTTGTTCAATAAAAGCAAAATGACTCGAGTTTAGAACTTTAGAATTCAAATAGATTTTAACGGGTACGATTTCCGTCATGGATAATGAAAATTTACAAGTTCTTTGTTTCAATCTCTATCACTTACACATAAGCATTGTATTATTATGTTATTAATTAAACAATCATTTAAGGACATCTACTGCTGCAGGAAAATTGGACTACCGTGTTACTGAGGAAAGTTTGATGGATCGCTTGGGTACAAATATGCATGAAGCGTGCCTTCAGATTGACAAAGATTGCAGGTTAATGGAAAAGCTGTTTGATCTCTTCTCCTTTTACTTCTAGGCTGTATTGTTTTCAAAGTAACCATTGTAAATAATATGAAATAATGGTTTTAAAATATTTAAGTTTCTTTAAATAATACAAAATAGTGCTACATATGTTATATAATGAAGAAGCAGGAATACTGCAAGCAACAATTCTTGAACTTATCAAGTTACATTGATGCATATGATATATAGTGCTAATGCCAAACTATATCATATATGACAGGGTCCTAACGATTCATGGTTCTTCTGACGAAATTATCCCGGTTCAAGATGCAAATGAGTTTGCTAAGATCATACCAAATCACAAGTTACATATCATTGAAGGAGCTGATCATGCATACAATAATCATCAAGATGAGTTATCCTCAGTTTTTATGAGCTTCATCAAGGAAACCATTGACCACAGCAAGAGTACCGCTAGCTAGGTCCTTTCTTGCTTTGATATGAACTTCTCATTTTCCATGTTGCCGACCCCACTTAGTGGAAAAAGGCTTGGTTGTTGTTGTATTGTTTTGTTTTCCACATGATATTTGTCACCATTATTTGCCTTTTTATTTTACCAACCTTCATTTGACATCACTATAATTAACCAAATTATCTATTTAATTCAAACACCTTTCTCATGGTAAATAATCCAAATGGAGATATTGGTAAAGGGTAAATTAGATTATCTCTCTCCAGGTTTGATGTAATTACACTTGATGTCATATTTATCTTTTAATTCCATAAAAAATTGAATATTTCAAATTGGTCTTCGACTCGATAAAATCTCTCATATTCGTCTTTCGGGTGAGCCGAGTTACCTTTGGGTCTAAATGTCACCCACATTCACCCGTTCCAATGCATACAAGACTGTGAAATGTCACTCTTCGACCTAAAAAGACCTGTTCACATCCTGTTTTTGTGTCGATTAAACTGCGTTTTGGTTGGTTTGGTATTTCATGTCCGCCCTTAATTGGAGGGAATGACTTACCTTTTAGTCCCTAAGATTGAGCATATGACATATCAACTTATAAAGTCAGACCAATTTGATTGCCCAGTCATATTGTGTTCTTTGTTGTATGACTAGGACTACTTCCAATGGTACGCTTAATGTAGATATTATCGATAACATACCGTTTAGCCTCGAGTGTTCACAAAGTGGTGAATATGTGAAACATTGTCTAGAGCCCAAAACCAATGTAGAATATTCATATTCTCAAAGACTAAAATAAGAATATCTTATAAAATAAATGATCATTTGGGTGGTTTACTCATTTATCTTTCTGTATATGATTAGCTCTGTATATTTCACAAGATAAATTAATATATTAAATTATTAAACTATAGAATTGTCTGTCTGCAAAAAAATCTTGTAAAAAAAGAAGCAAAAGTTACCTTGTAGAATTTGTGAATTTTTTTGCATAATTGATTCTTAAATCATCCCTAATGAGGCTATGTTTTGCGGAACAAAAACGGAACCTTTGATGGAAATGGAGAAAGGGGATGGTAAGGAAGGTAAGTGAACGGGGGAAAAGATAAAAAAGACATGTGAATAATACAAAATTTAAAAAGTACATTTGCATAGTGTTTGAAATGTCAAATAAAATATTACTTGGATGAAAATGCAATAAATTGACAAAATAACTCAATGATTTGGTGATGTTTCAACTGAAGAGATTAGGATAGTATATGAAATTTCATAGTATGTTACTATTCTATATATACAAGAAAAAAGTATAACTTTTTATGTATTATTTTTGTGTATTTTGTATCATTTTTAGTTATTATTATTATTCACAACTTCTTGAGGTAAACCATTTGAAAATAATTTTTCTATAATTTCAATAATAAATATTTTATGAATTTTAATTAAAATAATTAAATTAATATCAATTTTAAATCAAAACTAATTACAAATAAAAGAACTATTTAGCTAAACTATAGATTTTTTTTAAGTTCTGCTCCCTCCAGTTATAAACAAAAATCACATTTTAGGTTCATTCATTTAATGATGTATGTGGGGTTCACATATATCATTAAATGAATGAATCTAAAAAGTGATTTTTGCTTATATTTAGAAACGGAGGGAGTACATGGTATTTTTATTTTTTGAGAAATGTTAACGAGTGCTCCTGAGGCACTCTTTAAGGACTATAAATAGTAAATATTTATGAAAATACATGTAATCAATGCTTTGGAAATCGAAATATTTAACTTTTTTTTATGGAATAATTGATTCTTTTAGAATTCTTAGAGTGTCCCTGAGACACCGTTAACATGACCCTTATTTTCTTTACATTAACTTTAGTTCACACATTAAAATGCTGTAAGTATACTCTTATGAAGCGTTGACTTCTCACAGCAAAATCACAAACACAAGCACAACTTGAGAACAAGAGCGAAGTGAAAATGTCCCTCCCATGTAAGTTTCTGTTATTCATTATAAAATTTTCAAAGAAAAATAGAAAATTGATGAATGATTTATAATCTCTTATTTGTTTTTGTAGCTGTGGAGCATCATCGGAGGATCATAATACCCAACAAAAGTGGTGAAAAACTTGTTGGCATATTACATGAAACTTCTGGAACAACAACCAACGACATTGTTATCTTATGTCATGGCTTGCGATGCTCTAAAGTTTGTTAATATTTCCTTTTTTACTTTAATGCATGCATAAATTCTTTGACCAGATTATATTAATTAATTTGTATTTTTTTTTTCCAATTTAGGATACTAATCTCATATTGAACCTTGCGGTTGCATTGGAAAAGGCACAAGTTAGTTCTTTCCGTTTTGACTTTTCTGGAAATGGGTAAGTTATTTTTATATCCGTCCCAAAATAACTGTGATCAATCAAGGTTTTAAATGCATGCATAAATTAAAGAAAGTTTATAAATGAAAAAGAGAATAATATTTTTACTGGTATGGTTCAGATGATTTTTTGAATGACAAATGTTTTAGCATGTTAATTGTTATGTTAGTATATTCATCTTTGCCATGAATCAAACTGAAATTTTTGGTATAAAATTCATCTCTATAATTTGTTGAGAATGTGTCTTAAAATCAGTGTTTTTCAGTTTCTGGTCAGCATAATTTGAATTAAGTAGAGGAGAGAATTTATGGATTGCTCTTGGTGACCAATTGGGGATAATTTCTCTGCTTCTCCAGACGTAGGTCAATTTGAGCCGAACTAGATAATTAAACTATCCTACTAGATAATTGGCTAAAAGCTGAGGAATATAGCAAAAATGGACAAAGCCATCCATGTCTTGGTTGTTCTTTTGGAAGGATATATATTTTTTACTTTTTTAGGATTGCTGTGATTTCATGTAATTTATGATCTGTGTAGCCTTGACCCTTTTGATTGAAAATGGGCCTGCTATCCGATCCTGCAACGCCGACACCGCTAATAATTTGAGAAAATTACATAATTCAGTGTAATTACAAGTGTCAGTGTCGTGTCGTGTCGGTGTCGGACACAACACATGTCCTACACCGGGACACGCCTAACCCGAGGAGTGTCCGTGCTTCATAGGGCCTGGTGGATAACCATCAAACTTATAGCATTTGTCTTTGAATATGACCGACTAGACCACAGTGAGAAAACATTGGTCTCTCTTTCTAACCAGAGGTGGAAATTTTAGAACCTTGCTGTGAAGACTGAACAGCACCTGCCAATTGATTTTCAGAAATGATACTAACAGATTCAACAGATCGTTAAGTTTCCTCTTATTGACGTCGTGCTAGAACTCGATATAGAGGGAATACAATCTTGATATAAAATTCGGCCTGTAACATGATTAAAGCTTTCATTCAATCCCATTAAGAAATGAAGAACTTACTCAGTGTGAAGATAATTGATTAGTAGTTGAACACCACCACAATTGCAAGTATGAACTGTGATTGTTTTGGAAAAGTTGATAATAGCTGCATGATTGGTGTACTTAAAGCATTTGTCTATGCTTTATTGAAATGTAACTGTTTCTTCTGCAATTCTAGAAATAATGAACTCCTTGTCCTGGTGTAAATGAAGCGGTATTTCTTCATTTACACCGAGTTATATGTAATAAAGTTTCTGATATCTTGTCTTCATCATTAATCTTGCTTTGTCTTAACATCAGTTAGTGGGTTTTTCTTCAAGGGAAAGCGAAGGTTCATTTAAGTTTGGTAACCAATGGACAGAGGTGGATGATTTACGTGCTGTTGCTCAACATTTCCGTGAATCAAATCGTGTAATCCGTGCAATTGTCGGACATAGTAAAGGTATCTTGATTTGTTTGCTTATATGAAAGAAAAAGGTATATCTATATATACTTTTGGATATATGATTATATTTGCCAGTTTATACAATCCCTTGTTGAAGAAAAACCAGGAATGTGCATTCATTTAACTGCGATGTGAACCTCATTGCCTATCCAAACTTATAGTATGAAATTAGTCAATAACGCAAAATGGAAAGAAACCATTGCAAAACCATACCATAGATGAACTTGATGATTATCTTTTATTTTAACAGTTGTTTTGTTACTTGTTAACTATTAGCAGTATATATGAACATAGGTTCATGAAAAAACCTAATCTAATTGGTTGTCGCTGCATTTCAATTTTCATGTACTGTTCTTGATATTTGACTTGTGGGGGTAGCTTCTGAGCAATCCTTCTTCTCAAATTTCATGTGTCCTTTCCCCCATAGTTTGCTAGGATGATCGAACTATTAGCAATTGTTTCTGTCCTGATGCAGGAGGTAACATAGTGCTTCTCTATGCTTCTAAATATCACGACGTGAAAACTGTTGTCAACGTCTCTGGACGTTTTGATCTGAAGAGAGGCATTGAAGAACTCCTTGGTAAAGATTATTTGGAAAGAATTAGGAAGGAAGGTTTCATTGATGTGAAGAAGAGCTCTGGTAAATCGTTTACTTGGCTTATTTAATCTTCAAGACCATCTAATAGTTTTATCATTGTGAGCCTATGAAGCACTACTGATACAGACACAAACACCAAACACATTGACACTGGTAAAAATTAGAAAAATAAATTAATTGAACATAATCACGTGTGTCGGTAACGACACATGTGGGACATACCTTGCGTTGGGCATGTGTTTATACTAAAAGTTGGAATCGGGGATACACTATTACAAGCACAAAGTTCAAGCTAAACATTAATCGTGAACTATATCTTGTTCAATGACTGCAAAATGACTTGAGTTTACAACTCTAGATAAATTTCAACGGGAAAGATGTTGATAATGAAATTTACAAGTTATTTTTTCAATCTCTCAGTACTATATTAATTATTGAGTGATTGTTTGAGAACTTATATTATTGCAGGAAGTTTTGATTACCGTGTTACTAATGAAAGTTTGATAGATTGCTTAAGTATAAATATGCATGAATCATGCCTTCAGATTGATAGAGAATGCAGGTTAGTGGAAAAAGATGTTTGATCTCTTCTGCTTCTAGCTTAGCTCCATTTAAGTTATTTAAGGACATACTAAAGAGTACAGCAAAAATATTTCTATAATTCATGCATAGATATGCTAATGTTAGATTACATCATATATGGCAGGGTCCTTACAATTCACGGTTCTTCCGACGAAATTAACACCGTCCAAGATGCACACGAGTTTGCTAAGATCATACCAAACCACAAGTTGCATATCACTGAAGGAGCTGATCATCTATACAATAATCATCAAGATGTGTTATACTCAGTTGTTATCAGTTTCATCAAGGAAACCATTGACCACGACAAGGGTACTGCTAGCTAGGCCTTCTTGCTTGGATATGAACTCCTCATTATCGTATTATTTTGTTTTCTACGTGATATTTTACATCACTATTTGCCTTTTTTTAACCAACCTTCATTTGACATTACTGTGATTAACTGGGTAATTCAAAAACCTTTCTCATGATAAATAATTCGGATGGAGATATAGGAAGAGGGTAAACTAGATTGATTTCTCTCCAAGTTTGATGAAATTACTTTGATCTCATATTTACTTTTTGATTAAATCGGTCTCGGCGTTCTCAATTTAGTCCATGAGAATATAAATATTTCGAATTAGTCTTCGCCTCCGTAAAATGTTTTCTCATAATCATCCTTCGGTCGAGGTGAGTTACCTTTGGATCTAAATGTCACCTACTCTTGCCCGTTCCTATCAACGCAAGACCATGAAATGTCACTCGCAGGTAGTAAATAGGAAGTTAGAGATTGTAGCTGCTTTCAGTTAGTTTGTTTTTCTGTTTTGACTTTGCTTGTTAAGCAAGTTAGCTTCACCACATGATGTATAAATAACAATAAGTGAATGAGAAATAACAAGTGCTGTATTTTGAAGTGAATTCTTGAAAGTTGAATCTATCTCAATTTTCTCTCCATTCTCTCTTTTTCATTATTCTGTTATTCTTTTTTTATTCTTTCTCAAAACAAGTGTATCAAGTGAGTGAATGAAAGTGTAAAACTGATTGCTTACACTAACAGAAAAGACCTGCTTGCATCCTGATTTTGTTGTCGATTAAACTGAGTTTTCGATAGGTTTGGTGTTTCATGTCCACCCCTAAATGACGGGATGGACTTACATTTTAGTCCCTAAGTTGAGCATACGACATATCAACACGTGAATGTGGAGTCCATTGGACGTTTATGGGTTGGAAATTGCTCTTCTCCCTTTCAAAATTGCTCATTCCCTTAATTATGCCCAACATGAGTTAAGTCACGCTCGACTTTTTTCAACGTGAGTTAACTCACTTTGGACATTTTTCAGCGTGAGTTAACTCACGTAGGTACTTTTAAGATCGGTGAACGACCAAAAACAAAAGGGAGAATAACAATTTCCTTATGGGTTACATCAGCAACTAGGACAAACGTCAACTCATGGGAGCTTCTAAGAACTAAATTAAGCAATAATACTTTTTTCATAGATTCGTGGAGTTTTTTGTTTTTGTTTTTGGAATATTTGTAATTTGAAGGATTAGTTTGTGACCGTCATATTAGGTCAGAGACTAATTTGATTGTTCAGTCATATTGTGGTCATGAAATATATCAGGCAGGTTGTCAATGGCTAGCAAATGGTGCTTTTCCACCTCATGTTAATTCCACCAATATCACACTCATTCCTATTTGGAAACATAGGAACAACAAGGTCTGAAATAATATTATTGAATCCACTCAATCCATTTATGAACGGGAAGATTCCATCCTCACTAGTTGGATGAATGCACAAACCATATGCAATCATGTTCCTAGGCAATCTAACACCCAGGGTGTGTTGTTGTGGCAAAAACCAAGTCCCGCGAGGTATAATTGTTGATGCTTCCTTTTCTCATGCACTGAATAGAGTTGGAATTGACATGTGTATTCGGGATGAAGAGGGTTGTTTTGTGTTGGCCAAAACAAAGTGGTTGTCTCCACTTCTTGATGTGGATTTGGGGAGACCTTAGAACTATTATTGGCTCTTAGCTGGGCTCGTGACCTTCAGTTGGGTATTGTAGACTTTGAGGTTGATTCCCAAATTGTGGTGGATAGTCTCTATGGTAGTTAAAGTGGTGTTTCTAATTATAGTGCAGTGATTAACAATTGTAGATGTCTGTTAGCTTCTGATTTAATAACTTATGATATTAGGTTCATTAGGAGATGGAGCTATAAGGAGGACTAATAGAGCCTACTATCTCTCCCAAACTTTTTTAAACTTTTTGCAAGATTTTTTATCCCTCCATCAAAGATGGAGCTATAAGGAGGACTAACAAAGGTCATTGTCCCTCCTGAACTCATTTAAAACTTTTTACAAGATTTTGTTTCCCTTCATCCCTGATGGAGGTATAAGGAGGACTAATAGAGGTCACTGTCCCTCTCAAAAATTCTTTTTAAAAATATCCTAGTATGTTATAATATTTTTTTGGTTTCAATATTTATTTTCTTTGAACTTTATACGACAATGTATTGACCCTCTTTTGATTCAATATATTGAACCTTAAACACCTAAGTTTTAGGCGTAATTGCACTGATCTTTAGCTAAAATCTTTTAACACCGAAAAACAAAATAGAGTTTTTTCTACAATTTATTGAAGTATTGTAATCTTTAAGTAGAATTCCGGTTTAAGATCCCTCATTGCAGTTTTGCTTAGAAATATTGAATCATTGCATGTGATTTTGTGTGCACATTCTCAACCACTACCAACAATTCACCGGTCACGATTGCATTCTCCTACGTTTGCATTTTTTGCTGTTTCATATTTTCTTTTTGTGCTATTCAAAGATCATTTTAGTCTCATCATTTTTCGACAAACCTCAAGGTACTAAACTTTCTTATATCCTTAAAATTTCTTAAGGATATGTATCAATTCTGAATATATCTTATAATTTCTTAAAATCTTGTATATATATTGTGTATTTGACTTTTTTTTACTAAATTTTACTTTCAATTCAGTCCCCATAAGCTAAATTCCTGACTCCGTCCCCGCCCTCCATCGCATAGTGAACAACTTATCTGGTCATTTAACGCATATTAATAAGACAAATAAATGTATGAGAGAGAGAGAGAGAGAAATTTTTACTAAAGCGAAAGATATTGAATTGACAATAAGCCAAGTAGTATTTTTTTGTTTTCACCACCGAAACAATTTGATGATACAATTGAAAAAAAATATAATTAATATTACATTGAAAATTGAAGAACAATACTTATTTTGAGACAATTGTTTTTGTGTAAACCAGCAAATTAGTCTCTAACTTTGTAGAACTTTTTCAAATAGGTTGATGAGATTATAAATATTACACAAATATCTCTGATTGAGACCTACACTTCCAAATCCCAAATCAATACCATTAGACTAACCCAGACGAGTTAACGTATATGAGCACTGCTTTACCACACCACTCCAATGCATTAGAAATTTGGGATTGGTCTCTATATTTAACCATTTATACTATCAATTAATATCTTATATTTTAACGATTTCCTATCAATTTTATTCTTTAAGTCATTCACTTATTTAGTTCCTAACATAATCTTGAAATAACTAATATTAATACGTAAAATCAAACAACTTTATGAAATATTCATAAAATCAATCATTTATTTAAACGTGAGCAGAAATTAATTTGGTGATAATTACGTGTTTTTTTCTTCTTCTTCTTAATTTGGTACGTACCTCACCCTTTGCTCTTTTTCCCACGTAACAACCCTTCCCACCACAAAGTCACCTATCACGATAGATAATGCAATGCAATTGTCACCTATAAATAAACTCATTTGCATTTTCAGACAGCAAATTTCATACTAAACTTGAAAACAAGAGTGAAGCGAAGAAAATGTCCCTAGCTGCAAAAAATCCATGTTAGTTTCCTAAATTAAATGTTAAATTATTTTCCTGAAAAAAATAAATAGAGAATTGATGAATGATTTTTCTCTTATTTGTTGTTTCAGCTGTTGACCATTATCAGAGAATCATAATACTCAACAAAAATGGTGAAAAACTTGTTGGCATATTGCATGAAACTGGAACAACCAACGACATTGTTATCTTGTGTCATGGTGTTCAATGCTCTAAAGTGTGTTACTTTTTTTCTTTTACTTAAACTTATGCTCTAAAGTTTGTTAAGTTTAATTTCTAAACACTGTATGATTATTTTATAGCTGCATTAAATAATGTGTTTTTTTAAAGGGACATCCAATAATGTGTTGTTATATCAATTAATAAATATGACAATTCATATGTTTTTAAACTTATTAAATGATATGACAACAAATCACTAAATGAATTTATAAAATATGCATGTGTAAAATAGTTTTATGTTGACGGTGCATACAACTTAAATCCACAATTTATTTTTTTTACACGCTTACTTCATTGATTTTTATTTTTTTTCAATTTTAGGATACGGAACTCATAGTGAACCTTGCTGTGGCATTGAAAAAGGCACAAATTAGTTCTTTCCGTTTTGACTTTTCTGGATGTGGGTAAGTTTATGATGATTCAGAACACATCCATATATATGAATACAATTTCTATTTGTGGGTAAGTTTAGGATTTCTGTGATTTCGTGTAGTTTATGACTTATGTAGCACCGACACCATCCATTGGTTTCCACTGCTCATGTCTCCCGCAGACCGCAGTGCTTTATAGTTTATGACTTTGAATTTGTGCTATTGTGTCCTGTATAGAACAATTTGATCGAGAAAACATAATCGAATAAATTTGACACGAAAAGTAGGGATGTAGAATCCATTGTTCAGAGTGAAGTTAGGTCCTAGAGTGATACTATCTATAGCTGAAACCCCTACTTTGGTTTTTATTAGGTAACGTGACAAACTTGTTTAAAGATTTGAAGGACTAATAAGATTTGTAGTTAAATTCAGCCTGTAACATGACTAAAGCTTTCATTCAATCCCATTAAGAAATGAAGAACATAATCAGTGTGAAGATAATTGATTAGTAGTTGAACACCACCACAATTGCAAGTATGAATTGATTTATCCGAGGTCTTCCCGAAGTCCCTTAATCTTGGTGAAATAATAGCTCATTGAGAGAGATCCCAGAGTGCATTCAATGATTTCACGCCAGAGCTGAAAAATGCGAAGACCATTGATCTGCTGAAAGCATTCTTCAAGATCTGTCCAGATATCACGAGCGGTAGGCGTGTAGCTGACAGTTGATGTTATTTGGTTCCATGATGTTGTTATTGCGTAACCACAGACGATACTGATCATCATCTTCTGGTGGGTGTGCAAAGGTTTTGTCAGGAAAGCTGATCTTGTTAGGGCCGTTTAACGCTATTTTCATAGCATGTTTCCAGGTGCAGTAACTTTCTCCGGTGAGTGGATGCATGACGAGCATCAGACTGGGAGAATTAGAGCAAAGAAAGGATCCATTGGTTGAATTTCAACAGTGACTGTTGCAGCATGCAAAAGAATCAGAATGAAGATGAAATGAATCAATGAAAGAATTTAAACAGAAAAACTATTGATATGATATTGATGATCCAGAGAAGAATTTGTTAAATTGATTGCATTCATCAAAGGTGATTTTTAAAACAAAGGATGCTAGCTTATATACTCAGGCTGCAATAGATAGAGCCTAACAAACTCTGAAACTATCTAACTAACTAACTAACTTGACTTCGATAGCTGAGTTATTGGTGTGCTTAAGGAATATGATAGTATGATAATTGAAATTACTCTTACAGTACTAGTTGTTTGTTTAAGATTGTTGGTATAGTTGTACTACTATTATACTATCCTTAGTGACTCGATTTCCTTATAATCTTATCGCGGTGTTAGATGAAAACCGTGACCTGAATTTGTCACTGTTTCTTCTGCGGTTCTACAAATAGTGAACACCTTTTCATGGCGTAAATTAAGTAGTATTTCTTCATTTACACTGAGTTATATCTAATAAAGTTTCTGATATCTTGTCTTCATCATTAGCCTTGCTTTGTCTTAACTTTAGTTAGTGGGTTTTTCTTCAAGGGAAAGCAAAGGTACGTATACGAGGGATAACTTTTGGGAAGAGGTGGATGATTTACGCGCTGTTGCTCAACATTTCCGTGAATCAAATCATGTCATCCGTGCAATTGTTGGACATAGTAAAGGTATCTTGATTTGTTCGCTTATATGAAATAAAAACGTATATCTATATATACTTTTGGTTATATGATTATACATGCCAATTTATACAATCATTCATTGAAGAAAAACCAGGAATGTGCATTCAGTTAACTGATATGTAAACCTAATTGCCTATCCAAACTTCTAGGAAGAGATTAGTCAATAACTCAATGGAAAGAAACCTTTGCAAAACCATGCCAAAGATGAACTGGATCATTATGTTTTATTTTAACAAATACTTTTTAACTATTAGCATTATATATGAATATAGGTTCATGAAAAACCTATTCTAATTGGGTGTCACTGCATTTCATGTATTGTTATTGATATTTGACTTGTCGGTGTAGCTTCTGAGCAATCCTTCTTCTCAAATTTGTTGTGTCCTTTCCCCCAAGGTTTGCTAGAATGATTGAACTATTAGCAATTATTTCTGTGTAATGATGCAGGAGGTGACATAGTACTTCTCTATGCTTCCAAATATCATGACGTTAAAACTGTTGTCAACGTCTCTGGACGTTTTGATCTGAATAGGCGCATTGAAGAAGGCCTTGGTAAAGATTATTCGGAAAGAAATAGGAAGGAAGGTTTCCTCGACATGAAGAAGAGCTCAGGTAAATCGTTTACTTAGGCTTATTTATTCTTCAAGTCCATCAAATAGTTTTATCACTGTGAGCCTATGAAACACTGCTGTACTAATAACATAGACACGGACATGAAACACGTTGACACTAGCAAGATTTTGAAAAATAAATTAATTGAATGTCATCACATGTGTTGGTGTTGGACACCGACACATGTTTGACACGCTTTCCATCAGAAATGCTGGTGCTACAAAGCTGACAACACTTGATGAGATTAGCAAGTTGAGCACCATCGCTTGTTCTGCTTACTGCATGTGTTTATACTCAAATATGGAATCGGGGATTACACTATAACAAGTAGAAAGTTTGATATAGACATTGATCGTTAACTATATCTTGTTCAATAACTGGAAAATGACTTGAGTTTACAACTCTGGATAAATTTCATGGGAACGACGTGGATAATGGAAACTTACAAGTTTATTTTTTTCAATCTCTCAATAACTATATTATTTATTGAATAATCGTTTTGAGAACATATATTGTTGCAGAAAGTTTTGTTTACCATGTTACTGAGGAAAGTTTGATTGATTGCGTAGGTACAAATATGCATGACGAATGCCTTAAGATTGACAAAGATTGCAGGTTAGTGGAAAACCTGTTTGATCTCTTCTGCGATTAGCTCCATTCATTTGTTGTTTAAGGATATGTGTGTAGATGTTGAATTTAACTGCATTTTGTGTTTCCAAAGTAATTCGTAGAATTTGGGTTGAATTTAACTCAACTCTTATAAAACCGGCTTGTAAGGTGAGAGATATAACTCCCACTTATAAAGTAGTTTTTGAGTCATATCTCATTCGAGGTGGGGCTCTTAACACGCACCAGTCACTCCTAGATTAAACCTCTAGAGTGTGATCCAAGTGACCTGATAGCGGATAGGTATTTTAGAATTTGAGTTGTATAACCTCCTCTTATGTAGCTACATACTTCGATTGATGCATGATATGCTAATGTCAAATTACATCATATATGGTAGAGTCCTTACAGTTCATGGTTCTTGCGACGAATGGAACCCCATTCAAGATGCATACGAGTTCGATAAGATCATACCAAACCACAAGCTGCATATCATTGAAGGAGCCAATCATATGTACGATAATCATCAAGATGAGTTAACCTCAGTTGTTATCAGCTTCATCAAGGAAACCATTGATCACAACAAATTGAAGAAAGTTGTTGTGTTTTCTAGTTGCATAGTCTTGTTCTTCTTTTCTTTTTTCTTCTTATTTGTTTGCTTTAGAGATTGGGGTGTGTGACCACTGCAACTTGCTAGCTAGGCTTGTTCTTGTTTGGCATTTGTCACCATTAAATGGTTAACTCAAACACCTTCCTCACGGTAAATAATCCAGTTGGAGATATTGGAAAATGGTAAATTAGATTTATCTTTCTCTATGGTTAATGAATTACACTTTGTTGAGAGTCCAAGTTGAATGTGATATAGCCCAAAAAAAAAATACAAATCGGTATATATATTTGACAAGATACTCAATATAAGTTTGTTATTAAGACTTGTCAGCAAAACCTTTCTTGAATTTGAGAATTTGAGAATCCAACTCCAAAATATGTTCCTTAAAAAAACTCTAAAATCTGTTATTTCGTAATTAAAAAATTTATGCGTCAAAAAAATTAAAAATTTTAAAATATATAAATTCTCATTACTTCAAAATCTCAATTTAAACTTCAACCAAACCATAACTAAACTTGTTACTAAATTAAAATTAAAAAAACCTAAAATATGAGAAGAAGAAAAGGAGCAGTAATTAGAAAGTAAAAGAGTGCAACTATGAATTTGGACCGTCACTCTACTCCTAAGGGCCTAGGCGCCCTCCCGAAGGCCTCTGAGGCCTAGGCACACCCTTCCAAAAGTGCCGCATCAGAGGTCTCCTAGAAGCTTCTAAAAGTCTGTGAAAAGACTTAAAGCCCAACTTACTTGCTTAGGGCTTAAGTCAAGCAAAAACAATCCACAAACGGCTATAAATACCACTCTTGGGATCATTCTCAAGGCATCACAAAAACAGGTTATACTCCAGTATCTAATATTGTACTCACTGCAAGTACAGTATCGTTGGAGAAGATGTTTCCGGCAAGGAGGATGAAGCGGTTACACATATAGGAGAGAGATAGGGATAGTATTGTATGTGACAAATCATAGATGTTCTCAAAAAAGTTCATCAAATCTAAAACATTAATTTAATCTAATGATATATTTTATATGGTTCATCGGTGAGTGACTTAATTGTTCCCTCACTTTAGAATCCACCATATAAATGAGCTTTGTAAATAAAAAAAATTATTTGATACTGTCCTTTTATAAAAGTAAAACATAGTAACTTACTCTTAAAAAAAAAACCATAGTAACTTAGAAAATCCTAAATAGAGGTATACCTGAAAAGTTTTTGTTTTTGTTTTTTTCTTCTGAAATCATTCAAACCTTCTCAAATCGTGTATTTATATCAACTCAAATGGAAAACTTTCTTAACTCTTTTGGGGCAAAAAATGGAAACTTGTTTGGGAATTTCTGTTTCCATCCTACTTACTTCTCGCGCACCCTCTAAAATTCTAAAAATTTCATTGGATTTTCAGATTATATAATTCTATATGAGATTGTCTCCTATATTTTTTATGCAAAAATGTTTTTTTTTCTTCCGTCAATTTGGATTCTAAAATAAAATAAAAAAAGCATTGATTTTAACGGCAAAATATATTTAATAAATCTAGACTGAACACAAAGTATACAAATAATGTAAATCACAAGAGTACAATCATAAATGCAACAAGTTCAACAGTGAAAACAGTAAGATTTGAGCACAACATATAAGGTAATTAATTATGAGCCCAACATTCTACTTGTAATTAATTATGAGCCCAACATTCCACTTGTAACTTGGGTAAAAGGTGTATTTTTATTGGGATTTGCTAGAAGATACATTTTATGAAGGTGTCTTTTAGCAAGTTATTCTATGAGTATTTTTTAAAAGACACCAACTAATTTTTATGAAGGTGTCTTTTAACAAAGTTATAACTAAAAAGTGAAAATCACACCTTGAGGTATAGATTACTAAAAAACACCTTCATGAGTGACTTCTAGCAAAAACTCATTTTTATTATACTAAACTAATTATGATGTTAGGACATAGAATGTGAAAAGGGTAAGATAGATATCGCGGCAAACCTTAGGATTTGCGGAAAAGGGGTATAGAAGTAAGGTTATGATTAGATGTTGTCATGATTTGAGTAGGTATTTTTCATATAGGTGCCATTTAAAGTTGTTTTACTCATATAACCATAGTCATTCTCAAAAAATATAATCATAACCTTTTAAAAAAACCTTTCAAAAAATAATATTAGATAAAAATATGTTCGGTCTAGATCGTATTAAACTTTATTCTTGATAGTGGTTAAGGTCACATATTTCTAACTTTTTTTACGACTTCAATTCATGGTGGTATAATCCTCTGATTTGTACTATGGGTCATACTCCCTTGTAATGTTTTGCTTCTGCGTTTCTAACATTGTTTTTAGCTTGTCTGTTATGTATACTCTCTTGGCTTCCTTTAGACACACTTTGTGCTTCAAATAGAGTTTTTTTTAATTTATTTCGTTTTTGCCTCTTAAAAAGAAAATTAAAAACATTTTATTCATAAATTTATATTTAAAATAATTGTTAGCTTAAATTTATATATGATTAAAAATAGTTAACTTAAACTTGAAATTTGAAAACAAAATAAATAGGAAGAATTTTTTTTTCTTAAAAAGACTAAAATTAAAAACAAACGGATGTAGTATTGCAATTAGCACATGCACAATTTCTTGCCAATAGTGATACACTCCATCTTATTTGATTTTTTTTTTGTTGCTAGTTTTAGCATTTTTTTTTCTTTTGCTTATTTTTCTTGCACAATCTCTTTGTTTCCAAATAATGAATGTTTTAGAAATTCAAAATATAATTGAGATTAGTTTTTCAACTACACCCTAGAGTTTTTATGCGCTTTGCATTACAAATAAGTATTTGTAAAACAATGAATGAAAAAATTATGGATATTTTGATACAAATATACATTTATTAAATAATTTTACCAAGAGCGTTTGGATGATCTTTCACGTTTTCCCACATAATTAGAGTTTCTATGTTTGAATTCAATCATGCATAAAAATGCAGAAACATTCAAACTCTCAAATGAGAGCCTTGACGTATAGTATAATCTTAATTGACTCTAGATATATTAGTTTCTGCAATTACGCTAAAGAATGAATAGTTTAACCAAAAAAGTTACAAAAATTATGGAATGATGTAACCGTGTTTGATGTTGGGATCCTGTCCTTGATTTTCCACAACAATCAAACATAGATCAACCAGTAAAGCATTAAGTTATATTCTATACTATTAATGCATCAAGCAAAAGTCAACAAAATGATGAGATTACTAACTTTTGTTGTCTCCTTGTTGCCTGTAAGCTGGAATTAAGTGTTACATAGCTTGTTGTATATAATTATAAGCACTTTCAATTAAATAAACTTAGGAACCTTTGTAGGCCGCAAAGTACGTAGGTTAACATAAAATTGAAAAAGAAAAGTTTCACTTTATAGGGGGGAAGATCATAGTGACTTATTAGCAAATCTTGCTTAAATAATTAACAATATATTATTGCAGAAGATGAAACCCCTTATTGACATATAATAACATGGACAACCCAACATCGCGTTTAGATGAGATGACACGGTTCTCTTTTAATTTCACCAAAATCTTGAGTTTGAATTCAGTCTTGAACATGCATCAACGTTAAAACTCTTAAGAAGAGTCTGCCGCCCATTTGAATCACATAAGACTCACGAGATTGGTCTCCGCAGTTACTTGTGCGGAGGCTACTGATTTAAAAAATATATATAATAACATGGACAACTAATGAAGTTTACTTTAATTTAAAATTAAATGAACATTTTGATTAGTATAGAACTTGTTGCTTTATACTTTGTGACAACAAAAGCACTCGTGTGGGTCTATGTCTTAAACACCAAAAGCAAAAAACATATTCTTATTCCAACACTAGATTTAATTTAATTTTATTATTGTTTGCTAAATATTCCATCATACTCATGATATTTTTGTTTTCTATATGAATCACGTTCATGATATTCGATTTCGACATATCAAGTGTTTACTTTTTATAGGTGGTGTTTGCATTGTACTAATTGTACCAAACATGTTGCAAATGCAAACCATCTGCTTTTGAAATTGAGTTATAGTACAAATTGTATCGGAATAGTTAGATAGTACAAAATCCTTAAAAAAAAGGATAGATAGTACAAAGTAGAATAACGATGTGTTTAGTTAGCACACAATTAATAAAATGCTTAATGAGTTTATTATACTGTTTTCCTATAGGTTACCTCAACTAAAAGTAATTTATCAGAGTCATTGCTAGACACTAAATATTGACATTTCTTTTAGTCGGAATTCAAACACATGCTCATACATAATGAAAATTTAACATCTTTCTCCATACACAAACTCCTTGACATTAATGAGTTATTCTAATGAGCTTGATTAAGTTTTTATTTATATGATACATGGAATTCTTGTTTTTAAAGTGGATCTAAACTTTAATCTACGTATTTCATAACTTCTCGTTCAGTTCTCTTATATGATAGTGATAGTACGGCAAATTAAGGACCACAGCTGAACTATTATTTGGCCGCGGTTCCAATCTTGTCGTCACTTTCTCCACACGGATGCAATAACAAGTTATAGTAAAAAGAATGGAACGAGATAGTTGTTGAGCGCGGCGGCCGTCAGTTTCGATCACGGACACCAAGCCGATATTCATTTTCGTCGGTTCAGAGATTAATTGGGGGAAAGGGGTCCTTGCAGGGTGCTACAAATTGGGGGG